>ERZ1023508.44-NODE-44-length-73368-cov-7.290235_pt1 | contig 73368 bp, 68 predicted proteins | sample MGYA00380548_ERZ1023508 | MGnify/ENA primary metagenome ERZ1023508 (study PRJEB33173, sample SAMEA4830311) | metagenome | study: EMG produced TPA metagenomics assembly of the PRJEB25223 data set...
GTAATGGGCTCCGACCCAGAGGGACCGGATGTTGAACAGGAGGCCGATCTTCATTAGCCCACCACTGCCCGCTTAATGGTCTTCTCAGGGCTGACCTTAAGCGGCTTACCATTCCATCCGTTCTCATCCAGGAGGACGAAGCACGGCGTGAAACCTACGATCTTTCCCTTGTTGAGGGATGAAGAGGTTCGGCTGTGGGACAGATAGGCAATCTGGTCGCCCTCCTTTAGCGCATTCCCGAAGAAGTCTTTCATTCGGATCTCACCTCGCGGACCCTATCGACCTCACCGTATTCAGCTTCAGCTTGGTCATGGGCCTTATCGAGGTCTTCAGCCCACACGGGCACTTCTTGTTTTTCACCGCGCACAGTGATGACCGCCTTGAACAGGCGTAGCAGCATGTCTTTCATTAGAGGAACCTTTTGATCTGGGGGAACATGGCTTCAGGTTTGCCCCACTCGTTCACCACGAGGGCGTCGAAGGGGTGAGCCATGAGGGCGATGTCGGATTGGTGGTACGGCACGGTGTCCACTTCCGGGACATGCCAAGCGCGGACGATGCGGATCAGGGAGGCCCCTGCGGTGCTCATGCGGGTGTACTCGTTGGGCAGTCGCATATCGGTGACCACCACGACATCCACGGACGGATCGGATGCACCGTTGAGGACCTCGAGATACCCAGCGTCGAGCCAGTAGTTGGGCCTGTTCAGGTACTCACGGACGTACTCGGTGCCGTAGACCTGGAGGTGCCAGCGGAGGCTACGAGGGACGTCGAGATCACTCGGGTCCTCGATGTAGGTCGTCCAGAGCCAATCGGCGTACTGACAGTCAGCAACGGATCGCACAGAAAAGCATGCATAAGGCGTGTCCTTGTCGGAGCTGTGTGCCAGACGCAGAAGGTCACCTGCCCTGAGCACGCCAGGGAAAGCCAATACCTGGGCCAGCTCCTTCTTCAGGATGTCCGCAAAGGCCACCCGATGAACCTTCAGGCCCTCGGCCTCGATGTGCCCGATGAGCGTGTCCTTACCGGACTTCCCACGGATCGAATTGAGCGCCAGGATCGGCTTACTCATAGCTGAGTGCCTCCTCAGTGCCGTCCCGAGGTGAGATCCGGCAGACATCGCTCGGAGCCCTGAAGACGTACTGCTTCACCATCGTTTTGCGACGTGGACACCACTCTTGGAACTCGACCTCAACGGTCTTCGGGAGGACCCGGCGAACCCAGCCCAGGGTCATGCCCTTAGAGGTCCCGGCCTTACAGAAGGCAACGTGTTCGCCCACGAGGAGCGCTTCGCCTTTGATGTCTACGTGATCAGCCACGGACCACCTCCAGCACACGCTTAACGAGGAGCCCGAGGAGCGGGAAGCGGCCCGTATAAGGAGTGAGCTTGATGCGACCGTATTGAACGGCAGTCGCACAGACGCCTTTGGTGATCAGGAAGTTGCGGCCATCGCGGTGACGCACAACGGCATTGAAGGGGGCCTTCTCTACCAGCTTGATCTCGCGGTCTTGGCGGATCGTGAAGGCAAGCGCCCTCACACCACGATTGTGATGAAGGAATACGGGTGTCATTAGGATTCTCCGGGTTGAAACGATTGGTTGGCGGTGTGTCGCTACCAGTGAGGGTTTTTAACTGCGGAGAAACCTAATAATTAGGGAGCTATCTTTTAGGGCAAACAAAAAGGGCCGACCCGTTAAGATCGACCCTTCTGTGTGGAGCTGCGGATAAGTGACTTACTTCTCGCCGTGGTACTTCAGGACCTTCCGTTTCCATTTGGAATCGTAGAGGCAAACCATGAGGACCGCTGAGAAGCCGAGCATTACGAGGAGATCAATCATGTGGTCACCAGTAAGGTATCGACACGACGCCCGCCAATAAGAGGAACACTGCGGTGTACGCGAGTGCGGTCAAATAGTCGGGCTTTCGTGGCACTTATCGTTTACTCCTTGATGGTGGGCTCCGAGATGCCACGCCAACGGCTGAATGAAGGATGCCGTAGGCTACCATCCTTGAAGCGCTCCATGAAGCCGACCTCAACGGTCCAGCCCATCTGAGGAAATGCACCTCCCTCTGAGGACTCATGGACACTTGTGGTGAACTCCTCCATTTGCTCCTTCGTGAGTCCACAGGCATTCACCACATGCCCATCCTCCAGGAGCACCTCGAAGCCGATCACCTTGCCTTCGTTCGCGAGACCTGGAGTCCCCCACAAGAGCCCGATGACCTTCCCGTCGATGGTGTCTTCTGGCTTCATCTTCCATTGGCCGACCTTCTTGCCACGCTTCCAAATTGCATTCGGGTCCTTGACCACAAGGCCCTCCTTGCCCTGCTCCCGGCGAATCCCATAGATCCGCTGGAGTTCTTCAGGTGTGAACACATCGACCGACTCGCAGACCTTCCAGGTGATCTGCGGGACGTGCTTCTGGAGGAGCCCGGTGATGGCCTCGACGTGGTACTTCATGACCCCGTGGGTTACATCGTGATCTGCACCGGACTCGATGGTCTCGATGGGGACCACACCGAACACATGGATCTCGGTGGTGGACAGGTCGAGCGCCTTAGACTTGCGCCGAAGGTTGCCTGCGGTTATCTCAGCGGGGAACCCTGGGGTCACGATCTCGGCCTGGAGCATGAAGCCCTTCGGGTAGATGCAGCAGTCGTCTTCGAGGATCTTCGTGAACCACATTGTCGCTGGGCAATCCAGGTAGGCGCGCTGTATAGCTGGGAGGATCTTTCCTGCTCGACTTAGAAAGGACACTCCGCACCCGGACGCTTCACCAGCGTTGACCATCTTGACCGTGAGGTTCAACTGGACGCCATCTTCCTTAGTGTCCGCGATGACATAGCCGGTCTCTTCGAAGACCTTGAGGACTGCCTTTTCGTTGTACTCCACGGGGCCTGCGGGTTTGGTTTCGAGGATTACTTCTTGAACTGCCATATCCTTCACTCCGTACGTGCGATGCAGGTGGCTGAGAAATTACGTGTTTGACGTACTGCGGTTAGGTTAGCGCTTGCTGCTTGGCATTCAGCTTCAGTCAGGAAGCCCTCAACTATCTGCATCGCTACACCTCCCTGCGCCCCGCCAGCAGAGAGCATCATTACAAGAATCCAGGTTTTCATTGAGCGGTCTCCTTAGGCGAACGCAAAGTCGGATTGAAGGATCAAGCGGATGTCCAGACTTCCAGCAGTCGGAATAGCGGGCATCTTTTCGAGTTGGGTTTCGTGTAGCTGGTCCATGAATTCCATTCGGAACTCCTCCAGCACGTTTGTATTTTCGTAGGTCTCGACCATCGTTTCCCTGACTGCCCTGAACATCTCCCCCGCTTTCGCTGGGATGGTTCCGAAGGAGTCATGGATGAGGGCGAAGAAGGTGATCCCGTAGGCCCTTGAGGCTTTCACTACGGTTTTCCTGAGGTGGCTACCGTCCTGGCTGTGCACGAAGTTGGGCGAGATGCCTGCTTCCTGCTTCCTGGCGTCAAGCTCTTTGGTGTCCCTGACGACCACAGTCGCTTCCATCCTATGGGTCCCGAGGAACATGAGGTCGATGCGCCTCTTCTCGGGCTTGTAATACTCCTGCCACACAGGGAAACCATCAGGAGTCGTCCAGCTCACCGGGAGGCAAGGCTTGAGGACTTCCTTGGTCTTCTTCTCGACCACTGAGGACGCGAGGAGCTTGGCGGCTGACTGGAGCCACTGCATGGCCTCTACCGCTGCCACAACGACCACGCTTACCGAGTCCCAAATGAGCTTCGCAAGGTAGCGAGCATATTGCCCTTGGTCGGTGAACATCGTGCCCTCACCGTTATCCACGGCTGGCTTGATGATGTCCTCCAGGAGTTGGTCAGCGAAGCCGTACTCTTTGGAGCCATAAGGTAGGGTCATCACGGACCGCTTGGTGACCTTGCGGGTCACTCCGTAGTCCATCCATCCCTTAGCGAGCGTCTGGGTTCCCAGGATCAAGACATCTCGAATCTCTCCGGTCTTGTCGTTGGTCTTCACATCGGCCTTGTCAGGCGTCCCATTGGCTGCGTCTGCGAGGAGTCGTTTGTTCACCTCGTCAGCCACAAGCCTGTAGATGTCCTGAACCTGCTCGCTTGGAACCAGATTGACTGCCTTACCGCCCCGCTCATCTCGGAGCATCGCTGAGAAGTGCTGGATGCCCGAGCACGACCCGTCGAACGCTACTGGAAGCGCTGAGACCCATGAGTCCCCTTCGCGCATCACCCCGGCCCACTCAAAGCAGAACGCGAGGAAGCAGAAGGGAGAGTCCTGCTCCATCCACCAAGTGCATCCGAGAGGGTCCTTAGCGACCTCAAGGATCATTGGTGTGTTGTCCTCGACCCACTTGAGGCGCTCCTGGAAGGACACCTTGTCCACCCCAGCGGTGTTCGCACCATGGATCATCAGCCACTTGCGGCCTTCAGGCCCGATGGGTTCTCCCCTGGATGCCTGGAGGAGACCCTTGGTCATGTCGTTGCCCTGTGGGTTGAACGCTGGGATCGCATAGACCCGGCCACGCCAGTCCATGTTGTAGGGGAACCAGATGGCCTCGTAGTCCTTAAACTTGTTGGCCTGCTCGACGATGAACTCGAAGCGCAGACGCCTCGATGTCCTTGCGCGCTCCCTTCGGTAAACCTTGGAAGCTTCGCGCTTCCACTGCTTGAGGATCGTGTCGTCCTCATCCATTCCATCGTGGCGCTCAGGGAGTTCCTCAGTGTCGAGCGATGGGAAGTCCGCGATGGGTACGTTGCGCCACTCAGCGAGCGCGTTGACGACTTCGAGCACCTTCGTGTTGATAGCCCAGGCTGTCTCTTGGGCCAGATTGACCGCCTCGTAGACATCGGGCATGTGAACATCGCGGTAGCGTTCAAGGCCACGCTTGTTGCGGACCCGGATGAAGTTCAGGGGCTTACGTCCCCGTGCCCAGTAGCCACCACCCTTCACGCCCGTCCACTTCTTCGGGGGGACCACGCAAGGCTGATAGACCGGAGCGATGCCCGCGAGGCTGAAGGCCCGTTCGCCCATCTTCTGGACCCACTCAGGGTGCAGGCTGATGACCTCTTGATCCTTCTTCGCGTTACCGGCGAACTCACGCTCTACGATGATGAGCTGGGTGGACTCGATGAGGATCTCAAGGAGCTTCACGCCAACTTGGAATTGCTTGTCGTTGCCCCAGGATTCCCACCCGGAGGTCAACTCACCAGCGTCTTGCATCTTCTGCTCAACGGCTGACAGGTAGGCCCGCTTGTAGGCGAGCCCGTTGCGCTTATCGAGGGCAGGCTTCACGAACCGCTTGTAGTGGTCCATCTCCTCCTCTCGGATACGCCCGAAGCGCATCTCGTCCTCAATGATCCCACCAAGGCCGATCGCGATCCGTTGGACGGAAGCACCGGAGCCAGAGACAGCGAGGAGCGAAAGGACCCGCTTGATGGTCGCCACTGCGGCGATCTCTGGGCGCAGCTTTCGGAACTCCTCAATCGCTACGTGTTTCCTCCTGACCTTCGTGTTCTGATGTTCGAGCCACTCCTTGTAGCGCTCCATGAAGCGAGGGACCAATGCAGTGAGGAGCGGCTGGACGGGTTGGCTATCTGCGAACTCTCCTTGCTCGATGGCTCGCTCCAGGTTCTTAACGAACCTCCTTTCGCCCAGTTCGTATGCCTCGTGTTCGAGGGCCAGTTGTTGAACCGCAAGGTCCTCCCCGAAGAGCCTGGAGAGCGTTGCGAATGCTTGAGGTGAATCCTTGATGTCGCTGAAATCGTGTTTTACGGGCAGCAGCTCGCGCATCAGAAATAATCCTAATGTCTTAAATTCTTAAAGGGGAAACTGAGAGAGAACCCTAAGGATCTTTTGGGATAACCCTTAGGGTCTTTAAGTGAGGGTTTTTAACTGAGCGGTGCTGATTAGCTGCTGCTGATGGTGTCGCTGAGGCCCGACTGCGGGCTGGTCCTCTGGGTCTTCATTCCGGGTCACTCCAGGATTTCAATGCGCCCTGCCACATCGCTCACCTTGTAGATGAAGCGCTTCACGTCCCCGCCTGTCTGACGCTGAATGACATGCACAAAGTCTGCATTGATCTCCAGTTGGAGTTCGGTGATGGTCGCCTGCCCCACCTTCGCGCCGACCTCAAAGAAGGTCGATTTAGCTTCCTGGCCGGTGCCATCAGGCTTAGGGATCATTGCGTAGAACTTGACAGAACGGATTGTGTGGAGCATTGATTTATTCCTTAAAGTGTGCTTATGATGTTGGCATATCTATTTCTTTTGGAGCGCCAAATGTCCAACACGATGATCGACCAAGAAGAGCCATCTGGCCTGTCTCGGTTCGCTATCGCTAAGGGTTCGGCTGTCACTCCGCTGCGTGCTGACCTCGTTGCGGACTACGAAGCCGCCGTCAAGCGCGAGCATTTTGATTTCGACGGTGAAGAGAACGAGGAGTAAACCTCCCGCCTTTTCATTGCGTTGACTTGCAGAGCCCTGAGGATAAAACCCAGGGCTTTGTTGTTTCTGGCTACTCTCCGAGGACTTCGAGGGCTTTCTGGAGCTTTGCGATCTCTTCGTCGCATTCAGTTAGCGTCTCAGTAGCTTCCTTGATGTCTTCTTCTGCTTTGGCCTTGCGCAGCTCAAGCCACTCGATGCGTGCCTGGAGCGCTCCGATGGGTGAAAGCTCATTTGCGTCAGCGTGGAACTTGGGGTAGACCCGGCTGGGTCGGCCTGCCTTTGCTTCCGTTAACCCTTTGTAGCGGCGCCAGTTCTCGACATCTTTCGGCTTAAGGCCAAACTCTTCGAGTTGCTTGCGTGTCCACCCTGCGTACCACAGGCGTGTCGCCAATTTCGACTGGTCGCTTGCTTGCGGACCCCATGCCTCCCCTGCGTCAACCAAACGCTTGAACTCGAAAGAGCCCTTAACGGCTGGATGAATCGGGATCTCCTCCTGAATCTTTGCCAGTTCTTCGATTGTGCCGTTGAACGGGTAAGGAAAGGCGGGCATTGGGATGCGCGTGGCCAAGTCTATTGCTCCTATAAGCATCATCATTCCCTTAGCCACAAGAAAGCCCCAGGCGAGAACATGCGGGGCTCGCTTGAGGCTTCGGTGTCTACGCTCCCGGACGGTGCCGGTGCGTCAGGACGCCCACTCGATGCGGACCATAGGCCAGCACTTGAGGTGCATCCGAAATGTCTTCTATGGGTCCCAACTTGATGAACGACTGTGTAGACACAGCGTCCAGCTTTTGGAGGACTTCATACAGTCCAAGCTGTACCGCCAGGACATGACTAACATGAGCCCCAATCAACCGCTGAAGGTTAGTAACTTCTCGGTTAGTTAGGGAGACATTATGTGTCATTGGGCCACTACGGACCACGGATTCTGTGCGTTGCATTGCGTTGTGTCTCGTTAGGGTGCCCAGTGATTTACCGGGCGATTGCATTACGCTCAATTTATCATTTATGAGCAATTGGAGTTAGAGCATTTGCTATAGCGGGAGCGTCACTCCTCAGTGATAGCCCCACATCCCCAGCAAGCCCCACACGGGCCAGCATCATGCCCGTTGAAGACACGGCGCCCGGTGCCTGCGCATTCTGTACACCCATGAAGGCGGAACGGCAGGAAGACATGAACCCACGATCCGTCCTTGAGGACACCTGAGGTGGGCAGCGTGTGTTTGTTCTGGCCTGGGACAGGTATCCATCCCAGCTTTTCACACAGAGCCTTCGCAGCCGCCTTGTGATTGCCCTCCGCGTTCAGTGAATGATCGTATCCGACCGTCACGCTCCCTGCCTCACACACAGCTCTGATGCGAGACCCGCGAGTATCCGTTGGGCCAAGGTACTTCGTTTGAATAGCTTGCATGACGTTATAACCTTACGTTTACGTTACGTTTCATTGGGTGTGCATTGCGTTGCATTGGTGTGGCAAACTACTGGATATACAACCAGTATTCCCACGGTGACACGCTATGGATTCTTACCGACTCCCTGCATTCGCCCCAGTAGAGCGCGATGAACTGAGGCGCATATGGGCCAAGTATCCAGACCCAGAGATCCGAAGGTTAGCCCTTGAGATCGAGAGGTATCGAAGGGTTCTCTCCTTGATAGATGCTCATTACAAACATGTGCATCAGGCATGGCGAGATACCGTAGGTGGAAACCTTGTGGCACTCCATGAGCTACAGCAAGTGATGACCCAGGAGCGCCAGAGGTTGCCCAATGGTTGAGGAGCTATGCCCTCCTCCTCCTTCTGGTGTCATCTTGGAGTTCACCCCAGAGCGTTGCCGGTCGGTCTCTCCTTCTGTCCCACACTGCGAACTTGATCCGTTGGTTAAACGACTGGCCGCGTTCGGTCTGCCGCTCTATGGTTGCCTGGAGATCCAATCGCCTCCTGAGGGCATCCGTGATGGTGTCGCGCTGGGTACTGGAGATCATAAAGCTGGTCCTTCTGCGTTTACGTTTACGTTTCATTGCGTTGGTCCATCAGTGCGTCTTACGGAAAGCCCACTTCGTAGGCTCTCGATGTGAATCACTCAGTGCACGGGCTTGATTCGCCTCCTCGACCATCCAAGAGAAGATACGTAGGAGCATGCCTCGTGGTAGCTCAGGAAGTATTTAGTCATCCTCCTGGATCCACGGCCTATGTCGATCTTGTACATCTTCACCACCTCATTACGTTGCGTTTCATTGGGATGCACCCTGCCCACAATTGGGAAACCTCAAGGTGCATCACCTAATGAATTGCTACAGGTGTGCATTTAGTTGTCACTTATCCGAGTTGTTAAAGAGCTTTAGGACCTGAGCCCAAGGCATCGCTGCCTGTGTACGTTGACGCTGTGTTGCTTGGTGGTGCCTATCTTACCGTATTCCCTAAGTCTGTCAATCGGTATTCCCTAACTGTCAGACCTTGAAGCGTTCGACCTACAGACTACCTAATGCCCTTGGGTTTTAACGTCTTTATCCATGACTGTTAGCTTTAGGTAGACTGAGAGTCTGAGCTTGGCGATTCAGCGTTGAGGCCGTCTCGTCTTGCTTGGTGGCCATCTTACACGAGTTAGGGATGGTGTCAATATGGCTGACTAAATTGCTGACTTCCCATATTAGGATTTGAGGATATCGACCTAACTGACCCAGGCCTGAGGACTATGGATAAAGAGACGATGAAAGGTAGCTATATAGAGTGGAAGCGCTCAGGACGCCTAATGCAGCTATCAAGGCACCTAATGTGTGGTACGCTGTGGTCACACTAATGGCTCACCCAGTGTCCAACCTAATGTGAGCAGATCTAATGGTTACTGAAGGGAACTTGAGGAGGACTCATGGTGGGCCTACAGATAGGGACACAGAGACAAGGCCCAATGATCCCTCAGGTCAACTAAGCGTCACCCTCAGGCCCCAGGTGAGCCCTACGCATAATGACCATTATGTTAAATCCCTCAGTTATCCTCAGGTTATCCCCAAGTTCAGAGGGGCAAAAGGGGCTCTCAGGGTGACCCATAGGGGGAACTCGCGGGGTTTGCTTAGTGAGATACCCTCTCAGATTTTTCTCTCAGATTCTTAAGGGACCCTCCTCAGGTTATCCCTAAGCTCCTACAGGCACCCACAGGCCATCCTCAGGCCCTCTCCCCTGCCTGATACCTAATGACTACCTAATGTGCTCACAGAGCGTCCCAAGGGCTTTGGGTTGACCCTTGAGGCTTGCTCTACATGGCTTATCTTGGTGGAGTGTCAACGAACCAAGATAAGCGCGCCGAGCTGTCACAAGTCTGTGAAAAGCGTGTCACAAGCGATACGATGGATTCGGCAAGACCCTCAACAACCATGGGCCTTCCACGCATGACTACCCACGACATCGACCGGCGTGAATCTTTCCGTATCGAGGACTCCATCGCACTGGAAATAAGGCCATTGTCCGTTGATGCCGCGGACGATTCAGAGCCACTGCATAACGATTCCACGCTGTTCAATCTTCTGGCTGACCTCCATGCCAGTGATTTCGAGTCCCAGCATCTGCTGCGCCAGATCGGCGAACGTGATCGCGCCACGGCTGGGTATCTCAAAACCGTAAGCAGGCGTATCGATCTGCTTGGCCAGGTCGTCGCCCAGCAGCTCCTTCGCGAGATTGGGCCGGCCCGAAGCGTAATTCTGTCAGAGGGCGGCATAAGCCTCCATGTGGAGGTGCCTTACACATTGGGCGAACTGGTTGCGATGCGTATTGTTCTTCTGCCGCAGGCGCTGGGCCTGCTTCTCAGGGCTCGCGTGGTGCATTGCCAGCCCTCCGAAGACGGCGGCTACGACTTGGGCACCGAATTTGAAGGTCTACAGGACTCGCAGCGACAGTTGCTTGCCCGGCATATCTTCCAGAGACAGGCTCATGCACGGCGTGTCGCCCGGCAGCAGGCAGAAGAATCATGATGAGCTTTCCTGGTATCGCCATCAGCGCCGCGCTGTGCGCATGGGCTACCTTGTCCAATGCTCAAGCCATTGCCATACCTATTGGTGAGCAGGGATCGACATCCGGATCACTGCCCCACGCAGGCCAGACGCGAGTGAATGTGCTCGAAGGGTTCGGACTGCCTGACGAAGAACACTCGCCAGTGGGCAAACCACCGATCCAACGGTGGGATTACCGCACATTCAGTGTGTATTTCGAAAACGACCGCGTGGTAAACAGCGTTCGCCATCATCAGCCTCGATTGCAGAAGGAAGAATGACGTGACCTTGATTTATGGACACCGTGGCGCAAAGGGCGAGGCACCCGAGAACACGCTCGTAGGCTTCCAGGCCTGTCTCGACCATGGCGTCCGTCGGTGCGAGCTCGACCTGCACCTCTCGCGCGACGGCGAGCTCATGGTGATACACGACCCGACGCTGCGACGCACGACGGGCAGACGCGGCAAGGTCGCTGAGCGCATGGCCTCGGAGTTGGTCACGGTAGACGCTCGCCATGGCGGCCCTGGACATACCCATCCCGCACCCATTCCGACACTGGACGAACTCTTCGAGAAATGCCCGTTCGAGCATTGGCAGCTGGAGGTGAAAAGCGCCTCCCGTGTAAGGGCGGCCAAGACCGTACAGGCCATTAAGCAGCTCGCAGAGAAGCACGGCGTGATGGACCGCATTACGGTGACCTCCAGCTCTCGCGAAGTATTGCGTGCATTGACGCGGCTGGCACCCGAGCTGTCTCGCGGACTGGTGGCTGAATACGCCTGGCTTGATCCCTTGAAGGCAGCCAAGGCCTACGGCTGCGACATGCTTGCGTTGAATTGGACGCTATGCACGCCCGAACGCCTGCTCAAGGCTCAGAAACAAGGCTTGCACGTGTCGGTATGGACGGTGAATGAGGCCGCCCTGATGCGCCGCCTGGCTGACTTCGGTGTCGACAGCATCATCACCGACTTCCCGGGGCTTGCCGTACGGACACTGCAACGTCAATGAGAAGTTGAATGCCGCTGCGCGCCCTAAGACGCGCAGCGGGCCTGATCAAAAGCTCTCGCGATTGGGCCATGCCCAATCGCCAAACGTGTCTGAACCACGCTCCCCAACCGGCTCAGGCAGCCGGCCGGAGCCAATCAAAAAAGCCGGTTCAGGCCATCAAAGGCAGCTACGCGATACGCTTCTGCCATCGTCGGATAGTTGAACGTAGTGTTGACGAAATACTTGATGCTATTCGCTTCGCCCTTCTGATTCATGATCGCCTGGCCGATGTGAACGATCTCAGACGCTTGATAACCGAAGCAGTGCACACCCAGTACTTCCAGCGTCTCACGATGGAAGAGCAGCTTCAGCATGCCGACCGGCTCATGTGAAATTTGCGCCCTCGCCATGCTCTTGAAGAACGCCTTGCCCACCTCGTAGGGGATTTGGGCCTGGGTCAACTCACGCTCGGTCTTACCTAGCGAACTGATCTCCGGGATAGTGTAAATGCCCGTAGGGATGTCATCGACCACCCGCCAGCTACCGTTTTCCACGATACTGCCGGCCGCCGACCGCCCCTGGTCATAGGCCGCACTAGCGAGGCTCGGCCAACCGATCACGTCCCCCGCCCCATAAATGTTACTGACTTCAGTGCGATAGCATTCGTCGACCTGGATCTGGCCGCGACTGTTGACGCTCACGCCGACATTCTCGAGGCCCAGCTTGTCGGTATTGCCGGTCCGGCCGTTACACCATAACAAGGCGTCGGCCTTGATCTTCTTGCCGGACTTCAGGTGCAGGATCACGCCATTATCGAGTCCTTCAACGCGCTCGTACTCCTCATTGTGTCGAACCACAACATTGTTCGTACGAAGGTGGTAACCCAGCGCATCGGAGATTTCGTCGTCCAGGAAGCTCAACAGCTGGTCTCGAGTATCGATCAGGTCGACCAACACGCCCAGCCCGCTAAAGATCGACGCGTATTCGCAACCGATGACACCGGCACCGTAGATCACCAGGCGACGTGGCGTATGGCTAAGGCTGAGGATGGTGTCGCTGTCATATACGCGCGGATGGGTGAAGTCGATATCTGCCGGGCGATAGGGACGAGAGCCTGTGGCAACAATGAACTGCTTCGCAACGAGCGTTTCCATCATGCCGTTGAGACAGACCACATGCACACTTTGATCGTCCGCAAAGCTGGCCGTACCGAAGAACGTATCGACCCGGTTACGTGCGTAGTAGCTGGTCCGCGAATTTACCTGTTTCGAGATAACCTTCTCGGCACTGCGCAGGACATCCGGAAAGGAGAACCAACGCGGCTCACCGATCTGGCGAAACATCGGGTTATTGTTGAACTGCATGATCTGTCGAACCGAATGCCGCAGCGCCTTGGACGGGATCGTTCCAAGGTGGGTGCAGTTGCCGCCGACCAGGGGGCGATCGTCGACCACCGCCACCTTGCGTCCAGCCTTCGCAGCGTTCATCACCGCACCTTCACCCGCCGGGCCCGAACCCAACACCACCACATCGTAGTTGTAGACAGCCATGTTTACTCCTGTTCGCAAGCTGGCCCGCCCTTTGGCGATGTCTCAGCTGGATCATTGCAGCGCTGCGACCTGTTGCCGCAGAACCGGCGCCGGGGCGCATCGTAGCTCAAAACGGCCTCATTTGCAGGACGGACGGAGGCCGTTACGCCTATTAGTTATTAGACAGACCTTTCTGCGTGCGCAATTGCGCCACCACCCGATCTCAAGCTTAGCCGCCATCGACCTGTTCTTCGCCAGCAAGAAAACGACGAACAAAAAAAGGAGCCCGAAGGCTCCTTTTTTCTCACACGAAGGTTACGCGCGTGGGAAGTCGGGCGGGTTGACCCCGGCCATTTCCTCAAGCACGCGAACGACCTGGCAGCTATAGCCAAACTCGTTGTCGTACCAAACGTACAGAACAACGCGATTGTCGTTGACGATGGTGGCCTCGGCATCGACGACACCCGCGTAACGCGAACCAACGAAGTCGCTTGAAACCACTTCTGGCGAGTTCACGAAGTCGATCTGCTCGTGCAGGTCCGAGTACAGCGCCATGTGGCGGAGGTACTCATTCACTTCGGTACGATCGGTCGACTTCTCAAGATTCAGGTTGAGGATGGCCATCGACACATTCGGCGTTGGAACGCGGATCGCGTTACCCGTCAGTTTGCCAGCCAGCTCAGGCAGCGCCTTCGCAACGGCCTTGGCAGCACCCGTCTCGGTGATGACCATGTTGAGCGCAGCACTACGTCCACGGCGGTTGCCCTTGTGGAAGTTGTCGATCAGGTTCTGGTCGTTGGTATACGAGTGAACAGTTTCGACGTGGCCGTTGACGATACCGTACTTGTCGTTCAGTGCCTTGAGCACTGGAACGATTGCGTTGGTCGTGCAGGACGCAGCGGTAACGATCTTGTCTTCGTCGGTGATTGTCCCGTGGTTGATGCCGTGGACAATATTCTTCAGCGAGCCCTTGCCAGGCGCAGTGAGGATCACGCGGTCGACGCCAGCGCACTTCAGATGCTGCGAAAGGCCCTCTGCATCACGCCATTTGCCCGTGTTGTCCACGACCAGCGCGTTCTGGATGCCGTACGTGGTGTAGTCGACGGTCGACGGGTCATTCGAGTAGATGACGTGAACCAGATTGCCGTTGATGATCAGGCAGCTGTTCTCTTCATCGACGATGATGGTGCCATCGAACGAACCGTGTACCGAGTCGCGACGCAACAGGCTCGCGCGCTTGGCCAGGTCGTTATCAGCCCCCTTGCGGACGACGATCGCGCGCAGGCGCAGGCCTTCGCCGCCGCCCGTCTTCTCGACCATGATGCGCGCCAACAGGCGACCGATACGGCCAAAGCCATACAGCACGACATCGCGACCCTTGCGTTCGCCGGTCCCTTGTTTGCCAATGACTTCGGAAAGTTCTTCGCGAAGGAAGTCGTCGACGCTACGGCCGTTGCCTTCTTCCTTGAACTTGACCGTAAGACGGCCAAGGTCGATGGTCGCAGGGCCGAGCTTGAGTTCGCTCAACGCCTTGAGAAGCGGGAAGGTGTCCTGCACCGACAGCTCGACTTCATCGGCCTGGCGATGGCGCGTAAAGCGATGACCTTTGAGCAGGTCGATAACGGAGCGGTTGATCAGGCTGCGGCCATAGAGCGTAATGGCGACATTGTTGTTCCGGTAAAGCTGACCGATCAGCGGTATCATGGCCTCCGCCAGAGCTTCACGATCAATCCATTCACCAAGACACTGGTCGGGCTTTTGAGTCACTGTCATACCTTCCATATGTAGGGGCTGAAAACAGGAGCTACATTATGACGACGCGTTCGAACGTCGGCAATCTGCAGCGGTCATGACACTGACAGCGCTTCTTCCGGATAGTTACAATTCTCGCGCTCGAAATTGAACGGAGCCACCATCGCACGTGTCTGTATTGCGCCTTCCGAATCTGCCCTCAGCGGCAGGCAAGCAACAGTGGGGGAATCTTCAGGGCGCCGCCCTTCCCCTTGCCATCGCCGAATCCGCCAGTGCAGCCAAGCGATTTACGCTTCTGCTGACTGCGGACAGCCAAACCGCCGAGCGCTTCGAGCAGGAGCTCAAGTTCTTTGCGCCAGATCTGCCGGTGCTTCATTTCCCGGACTGGGAAACACTTCCGTATGATGTGTTCTCGCCCCACCAGGACATCACGTCACAGCGAATTGCGACGCTCTACCGCCTGCCGGAGCTGACCCGCGGCATTTTGGTAGTCCCTATCGTCACAGCCCTACATCGGCTCGCCCCTACCAATTTCCTGCTGGGCTCCAGCCTGGTGCTGGACGTTGGCCAGAAGCTTGATGTCGAGCAGATGAGGCTGCGCCTGGAAGCCGCAGGGTATCGCTACGTCGAAACCGTATACGAGCATGGCGAGTTCGCCGTCCGTGGCGCGTTGATCGATCTTTTCCCTATGGGCAGCAGCCTTCCTTTCCGCATTGACTTGTTCGATGACGAGATTGAAACCCTGCGTACATTCGATCCGGAAACTCAGCGCTCAATTGACAAGGTCGAATCGATACGGCTGCTGCCCGCGCGCGAATTCCCGCTACGCAAGGAGGCAGTCACTGGGTTTCGTGCACGCTTCCGCGAGCGATTCGATGTCGACTTCCGCCGATGCCCGACCTATCAGGATCTTTCGACCGGCATCACACCGGCTGGCATCGAGTATTACCTGCCCTTGTTCTTCGAGGAGACGGGCACCCTGTTCGATTATCTGCCCGGCGACGCGCAGGTGTTCTCCCTGCCGGGTATCGAACAGGCGGCCGAACAATTCTGGACGGATGTGCGCAATCGCTACGAAGACCGCCGTTATGATCCTGAGCGTCCGCTCCTTCCTCCGAGCGAACTGTTCCTGCCGGTTGAAGAATGCTTCGCCAGATTGAAGAATTGGCCTCGCGTCGTTGCCGGGGCGGACGACCTTGAGCCCGGCGTAGGTCGAGAGCGGTTCTCAAGCCATCGATTCCCCGAACTCGCCATCGAAGCCAAGGCAGCCGAGCCAATGGGCGCATTACGACGGTTCCTGGATGGGTTTGAAGGCAGGGTTCTGTTCACAGCGGAGTCGGCCGGCCGGCGCGAAGTCCTACTGGAGATGCTGGCACGCCTCAAGCTGAAGCCCGTTGAAATCGAGAGCTGGCCGGATTTCGCCGCCTCCGGCGAGCGGCTCGCGATTACTATCGCCCCGCTAGACGATGGGTTACTCCTCGATGACATAGCGCTGATCGCCGAAAGCCCGCTCTTTGGGCAACGCGTGATGCAGCGCCGCCGCCGTGAAAAAACCCGTGATGGCGGTGAAAACGTCATCAAGAACCTCACCGAATTGCGTGAGGGAGCCCCGGTCGTGCACATCGACCATGGCGTTGGGCGTTACCTGGGGTTGATCACGCTGGAAATCGAGGGCCAGGCCGCTGAGTTCCTTGCGTTGCAATATGCCGACGAGGCCAAGCTGTACGTGCCGGTTTCGAGCCTGCATCTCATTGCACGCTACACCGGAACGGACGATGCCCTCGCGCCGCTCCACCGACTTGGATCGGAGACATGGCAGAAAGCCAAGCGCAAGGCGGCCGAGCAGGTGCGCGACGTCGCGGCAGAGCTATTGGACATCTACGCCCGCCGAGCGGCGCGCGAGGGGTATGCGTTCACTGACCCGAAGATCGATTACGAAACGTTCAGCGCCGGCTTTCCATTCGAAGAAACGCCCGACCAGCAATCCGCAATCGAAGCCGTTCGCACCGACATGCTTTCAGGCCGCCCAATGGATCGCCTGGTTTGCGGCGACGTTGGCTTCGGCAAGACTGAAGTAGCGATGCGTGCAGCGTTCATTGCTGTGCATAGCGGCAAGCAGGTCGCCGTCCTTGTACCAACCACGCTCCTCGCTCAACAGCATTACAACAGTTTTCGTGACCGCTTTGCCGACTGGCCCGTGAAAGTCGAAGTGATGAGCCGGTTCAAATCGGCAAAGGAAGTGAGCGGTGCGGTGCAGCAATTGGCCGATGGCAAAGTTGACATCGTCATTGGCACTCACAAGCTGCTTCAAGACGACATCACCTTCCAGAACCTGGGCCTGGTGATTATCGACGAAGAGCACAGATTCGGCGTTCGCCAAAAAGAACAACTCAAGGCATTGCGCAGCGAAGTCGACATTCTGACCCTGACCGCAACGCCGATACCGCGCACACTGAACATGGCGGTTGCAGGCATGCGTGATCTGTCGATCATCGCAACACCACCCGCCCGGCGCCTCTCGGTCCGGACGTTCGTGATGGAACAGCAAAACGCGGTCATCAAGGAAGCCTTGCTGCGCGAGCTTCTGCGCGGTGGTCAGGTGTATTACCTGCACAATGAAGTGAAGACCATCGAGAAGTGTGCAGCGGACCTCGCTGCGCTTGTCCCGGAAGCCCGTATAGCCGTTGGCCACGGGCAGATGAACGAGCGGGAACTGGAGCGGGTCATGAGTGACTTCTACCATAAGCGCTTCAACGTGCTTGTGGCATCGACAATCATCGAGACTGGCATCGACGTTCCAAGCGCGAACACCATCATCATCGAACGTGCCGACAAGTTCGGGCTGGCCCAACTTCACCAGCTGCGTGGCCGCGTAGGCCGTAGCCACCACCAGGCCTACGCCTACCTTCTCACGCCACCTCGCAAAGGCATGACGCCGGACGCGGAAAAACGCCTCGAAGCCATTGCCAACGCGCAGGATCTGGGGGCCGGCTTCGTACTGGCGACCCATGACCTCGAGATTCGCGGCGCGGGTGAATTGCTGGGCGATGGTCAGAGCGGCCAAATCCAGGCGGTCGGCTTCACGCTTTACATGGAAATGCTCGAGCGGGCAGTCAAAGCCATTCAGAAAGGTGAGCAGCCGAACCTTGAGCAACCACTCGGCGGCGGCCCGGAGATCAATCTACGTGTGCCTGCGCTCATCCCCGAAGATTACCTTCCGGACGTTCACGCTCGCCTTATCCTCTATAAGCGCATTGCCAACGCCACCGACGAAGACGGTTTGAAAGAGCTGCAGGTCGAAATGATCGACCGCTTCGGTCTGTTACCGGAGCAAACAAAGCACCTCGTCCGGCTAACCCTGCTAAAGCTTAAAGCTGACGCACTGGGCATCGTGAAGATCGATGCAGGTCCACAAGGGGGACGTGTCGAATTCGCCGCGGATACCAAGGTCGACCCACTTACATTGATCAAGCTGATTCAAAGCCAGCCGAACCGCTACAAGTTCGAGGGCGCAACCTTGTTCCGTTTTCAGGTTCCCATGGAGCGACCTGAAGAACGATTCAACGTCGTCGAGGCGCTTCTGGATCGATTGGAACCGACGGCGTGAAGCACGGAAGCGCCATCAACAGAAGGGATAGCAGTTGCCGACAAAGCGCATCATCGACTGGCTGAAGACGCACGACTGGCGTGACCAATTTGACGTCGGTGCGCTCAAGCGCGGGAGCGCCTACGGGCGCGACAAACGTGTACGACTCCTGACGCTCGAAGACGAACGCATACTCGCGACGTGCGACGGCTCAGGAGACCAGACGTATCGCCAGTCTATCTTTATCGGCAAAAGCGGCAAGCAGCTGCATGCCGCGTGCAATTGCCCGGTTGGCCTGAATTGCAAGCACGCCGTAGCCGTGATCGAACATGCATTGGGGCATGGGGATGATGCCGCGGGTCAAGGCCCGGCACGCGGCCTGTCCAAGCCGCTACAGGAATGGCTGCACAAGTTGCCCAAGGTGGCGGACGGCTCGGCATATCCCGAAGGAGAGCTGTCGCGGCTGCACTACGAGGTCACGCCAGATACCAGCGTACAGTTGTACAAAATTCGACTCAGCCCGCAAGGCGACATCGTCGACACCAAACCCTATAACGCGCTGCGGGAGGCGATCGCTCGACAGCCAAGGTTCCTGCTCCCCATCGACCTTCGCATTGCAAGGCTTGCGCTGGGTGGGAGCGACTACCGATACGGAAATCGCCTGGTATTGGAGGGTGAGCTCGGTGCGGAGCTGCTGCCACTGATCATAGGAACCGGGCGTGCGTATCTCGACATCGACGATGCCGCCCCACTCCGCTGGTCCGAACCGCTGAAGGCGGCGTTTCGCTGGGCACAAACCGAGGCCGGTGCGTTCCGCCAGGAATGGGATGTCGAGGGTGATACCGACGTCCAGGTACTCAAGCAGCTTGTACCGTTGCACTATATCGATATGGATAGCGGCCTGGTGGGGCTGCTGGACTGCAACCATCCACCTGAACTGGCCAGCCACCTCAGCCGCATGCCGGCAATACCGGAAGCCCAGGCGGAAGCCTTCGGGCAGGCGCTCAAAACGTTGGCGCCGGATCTTCCTCAACCCCGTGCGCTCGCCAGACGCGACGTCGACGATATCGACCCCATACCCTGCCTCACACTTGGCAGTCATCTGCATACCACCTACGACACGCGTAGTGCACGCATGGTCAGCCAGGCACAACACAGGGCCGGGCTCGCGTTCAGATACGCCGGCGCCCTTGTGCATGGCAAGCCCATGCGCGATACCCGCGTGCAGGTCAGATCCGGCGACGAATACCTCTCCATCGCCCGGCATACCAAAGCCGAACAGCGGTTCCGCAATACACTCATGGAAGCAGGCTTCCATGTTGCGCTGCGGCAAAGCCAGGCATTGCCAGCAAATTCAGCTGAAATGTTCGAATTGCTTGACGACAAAGCCTGGCTTGCCTTCGTCGAGGAACGGCTGCCTGCACTGAGAGAGCAAGGATGGGACGTCGACATCCGCCCTGGCTTCCACTTCGATCTGACGCCGGTCGATGGCTGGTATGCGAACGTTGATGAATCGCCAGGTCAGGAATGGTTCGATATCGAGCTCGGCATCGTCATTGATGGCCAACGCGTAAGTCTCCTTCCGGTTTTACTTGGATTGATACGCCGGAACCCGAGCCTGTTGTCGAGCGAGCGGCTCGAACAGCGCCCGGATGACGAGCAGATCCACCTGCAGATTGATGCGCGCAAGGATGATGATGGGCGTCCTACCCAGATAATGCTGCCATTCGGGCGGCTCAAGCCCTTGCTGTCGTTGCTGGCCGACATCTACTTGCGTGATGCGGCCGGTGCGAATGCCGAACTTCGGCTGGAAGCACCCGACGCCGCAAGATTGGCAGAACTCGACGGGCTACCCCTTGAATGGCAAGGCGGCGAACGGGTCCGAGAATTTGCCCAACGCCTGAAAGCATTTGATGGCGGCTTGATCGAACCACCCGATGACCTGGGCGCTGAGTTGCGGCCCTATCAGCGAGAAGGCCTTGCCTGGATGCAGACCCTGCGCTACCTACAGGTCGGCGGGATTCTCGGTGACGACATGGGCCTTGGCAAAACCCTGCAAACCCTCGCTCACCTGCTTCTTGAAAAACAGTCGGGTCGACTGGATCGCCCATGCCTCGTGGTGATGCCGACAAGCCTCATTCCAAATTGGCAGGACGAGGCTGCCCGATTTACTCCTGACCTCCGCGTCCTTGCGCTACACGGTCCGCAGCGGCAGCGGGAATTCGATCGGCTTGACCTCTATGACGTACTGCTTACCACCTATTCGCTCCTGCCTCGGGACATTGCCCGGCTCAAGTCACAGCCGATGCACGTTGTGGTGTTCGACGAAGCCCAAAACCTGAAGAATCCGACGAGCAAGGCGGCCCAGGCCGCCAGGCAGCTGAAGGCGCGCCAGCGGCTGTGTCTTAGCGGTACGCCACTAGAGAACCATCTTGGAGAGCTTTGGGCACTATTCGACCTGTTGATGCCGGGCTGGCTAGGCGATAGCAAACGCTTCACCCAGGACTACCGAACGCCGATAGAGCGTCAGGGCGATGCCCAGCGGATGGAGCATCTGCGGGCAAGGATCAAGCCTTTCCTATTACGCCGCAGAAAAGAGCAGGTCGCACGCGAGCTCCCCGCCAAGAACGAATTCGTCCATTGGGTTGAATTGACCGACGCGCAACGCGACCACTACGAGACGGTTCGTCTCGCCATGGATAGGAAGGTCCGCGATGCGATCCAGAGCAACGGGCTTGCACGCAGCCAGATCGTGATTCTCGACGCGTTGCTCAAGTTACGTCAGGTCTGTTGCGACCTGCGCCTACTCGACGACGGTTCGGACCGTAAGCAGGCGGCCAACTCAGGCAAACTCACAAGTCTTATGGACATGCTTGGCGAGCTCCTCGCATCGGGTCATCGTGTCCTGTTGTTTTCTCAGTTCACGTCGATGCTCCGCCTGATCGAGGAAGAGCTCGCCAAACGCAATCAGCCGTATCTGCTGCTTACCGGCGAGACAACCGATCGCCGCACCCCTGTTCAACGGTTTCAGAACAATGAGGTGCCACTTTTCCTGATCAGCTTGAAAGCCGGCGGTACGGGACTCAACCTCACCGCTGCGGATACCGTTATCCATTACGACCCCTGGTGGAATCCTGCAGTCGAAAACCAGGCCACCGACCGCGCCTACCGCATTGGTCAAGATAAACCTGTATTCGTCTACAAGATGATTACACGCGGCACGGTTGAAGAGCGGATACAGCAGTTACAACAGCGCAAGGCCGACCTGGCCCACGGCCTGCTCGAGAGCACAGGTGAAGGGGAATGGCGAATGGCAAGTGAGGACATCGAGGCGTTGTTCGCCCCGCTTCCCTGACAACGTATCAATCACCCCTGTGCAGAGAGCACAGCTGCCAAGGCTGCTTTCACTTTACCCATGCCGCCAGCGAGCGCCTGCTCGATCTCCAACATGGTGATCGGCCCGGCAGCCTTGCCAGCAGCCGGATTAACAACCAGCGCAAGGCAGGCATAAGGGAGTTCGATTTCGCAAGCCAGCGCCGCCTCCGGCATCCCGGTCATGCCGACGATGTCACAGCCGTCCCGTTCCAGCCGCTGGATCTCGGCGGCCGTCTCCAATCGTGGCCCTTGTGTAGCGCCATACACACCGCGGGAGCTGAAGGCGACGCCTGCCACCACAAGCGCATCGATCAACCGCGCCCGTAATGTCGCGTCGTACGGCTCACTGAAATCAATGTGGGTGACATGAGGCAGCACACCCTCGAAAAACGTGTGATTCCGGCCCCATGTGTAATCGATGATCTGGTGCGGCACGCACAAATGCCCGCTGCCCATTGCCGAGTGGATACCCCCTACCGCATTGACAGCGATGACGGCCTCAGCGCCGGCGTCCTTCAATGCCCATAGATTGGCGCGATAGTTGACCTGATGCGGTGGAATACAGTGTGGATGCCCGTGGCGTGCGAGGAAGAGCACGTCGCCCCCAGCAAATTCGCCACGCAGGATGTCAGCTGAAGGGGTGCCAAAGGGAGTCTGAATCGTCAATGCATCTCGCAGGACCAGGCCTTCGAGCTGCGTCAATCCGGTTCCACCGATGACTGCATGGACCGTCATATCTGCCTCACGTGACGAGGGACGCAGCACGTAACGCGTGAAGCGCCTCGAGCCAGCTGGGTGAGCGCCGATAATCATCGCCGCTTGCGCCATTGGCTCGCATCCGGGACAGCCGAGGGCTCGGCTTCACATTCAGCCGCTGCAAGGCGGTCAACGCCAGCTCAGCCGCTGCCCGGTCGTTGCAGACCAGGCCCATATCGCAACCCGCGCTGAGCGCCGCTTCGATACGACTTGCAGCGTCTCCTGCTACATGCGCGCCTGCCATGGACAGATCGTCACTGAAAATCACGCCCTCGAAGCCCAGATCGCCGCGCAAGATGTCTTGTAGCCATCGCCTCGAAAAGCCGGCGGGCCGATCGTCGATCTGAGGGTAGATGACATGTGCAGGCATCACGGCCGCAAGCCGATGGCCCAACTGCGCAAATGGCACCATGTCACAGGCACGAATGATCTCGAGGCTTCGATCGTCTACAGGAATGGCGACATGCGAATCGGCCTCCGCCCAACCGTGGCCCGGGAAGTGCTTGCCGGTCGCTTGCATGCCGGCATCGTTCATACCTGCGATGAAGCTCTCAACCAACGGCACCGTGCGCAGGGGATCAGAGCCGAACGCACGGCTACCAATCACGGCACTACGGCCGTGGTCGAGATCGAGCACGGGCGCAAAGCTGAAATCCAGGCCGACCGAAAGCACTTCCGTTGCCATGACCCAGCCGCAGTACCTGGCGACCTGCAACGCGTCCGGCAAACTCTCGAATTCACGCATCGCAGGCAAGCGAACGAAGCCGTCTCGGATACGCTGTACACGCCCTCCTTCCTGATCAATCGCCAGCAGGATGTCGGGCCGAACAGCCCGGATAGCACGGCAAAGCTCTCGCACTTGCTCGGGCGATTCAACATTACGTGCAAACAGAATCAAGCCGCCTACCTGGGGCTGGCGCAAAAGGTGGCGGTCTTCAGCCGTCAGCCAGGTGCCCTGGACGTCGAGCATCAGGGAGCCATTCATAGCGAATCCTTACTGAATGTCAGGCGCACGCGTTCCGCGCCATGGGAAACGGTCGCACCAGATGAGGCTCGGTACGAAGTGGATGGCGTAGCTTAACGGATCAGCTGGAGGGGTTCGACAAGTCCGGTCGATGATACTGAGCGTTTGCAAGCGAGGCATCCGTCACCGCGGAATCGGCCCGCATGCCCGCAGCAACAAAAGGCACCATCAGGCGGAGCACCTGCTCAGTGGACATATGTACACCGAAGTCATTCTCTGCCATCGCCCTGAGGGCCTTTATCCCGGACATGCTGAAGGCGACGGAGCCCAGCATGAAATGAACCCGCCAGAACAGCTCAATTGGCGGGATGTCCGGCGCAGCATCATGGACCAGATGCATGAACCGTCGAAACACACGTCCATAGACCTCTTCCAGGTAACGACGCAGGTGCCCCTGACTTTCACTGAAGGCGAGCCCCAGCAACCGCATGAACATCGAAAGGTCATTGCCGTTTCGAGGCTTGATGATGATCATCTGTTCGACCACCAGTTGCAGAAGCTCCTCGAGGCTCGGCGCACTGGCGCCTGAAGACTCGTGAAAATCCAACTCACGTTCAAGGTTTACACAGAAGGGAGAGAGGAAGCGCGAGAAGACAGCCTGAATAAGCGATTTCTTCGAACCGAAGTGGTAATTCACTGCGGCAAGGTTTACGCCGGCTTTGCTGGTGATCAGCCGCAGCGATGTCTCCGCAAATCCTTTCTCGGCGAACAGCTGTTCCGCCGCGTCGAGTATGCGCTCGACGGTTTCCGACTGGGCCATTTGGAAAGTGCCTGACAAACAAGTGTTTGAAACATACGTTTCAGCTTATCGAAGTGTCAAGCACAGCGAATAATCAGTGAGCCCATGGGCAAGTGCAAGTCTCGTCGGACAAGGCGTAACCGAGGATTGCCAAACAGCACACACTGTATATACTTCCAGCACCTGTATAAAAAGCCAGAGCCATCATGCTGAAGCTCACGCCTCGCCAGTCCGAAATCCTTGAATTCATCAAACGTTGCATCGAAGACAACGGCTACCCGCCGACACGCGCCGAGATTGCCACGAAATTGGGATTCAAGTCGCCGAACGCTGCTGAAGAGCATCTGAAGGCCCTCGCGCGCAAGGGCGCCATCGAGATGACTCCGGGTGCGTCCCGCGGTATCCGCGTACCCGGATTTGAACCGGGCACCGAGGATGATGGGCTACCCATCATCGGTCGCGTGGCCGCTGGTGCCCCCATCCTCGCGCAGGAACATATCGAAGACGCGTGCAAGATCAATCCGGATTTCTTCAAACCGAAGGCGGATTACCTGTTGAAGGTCCGCGGTATGAGCATGAAGGACATCGGTATTCACGACGGCGACTTGCTGGCTGTGCATCGTACACAGGATGCGCTCAATGGCCAGGTTGTCGTGGCACGACTCGATGACGAAGTCACCGTGAAGCGCTTCAAACGAGAAGGCAACAAGGTTTGGCTGATCGCTGAAAACCCGGAGTTCAGTCCAATCGAGGTAGACCTGGAGCAGCAGAGCCTGACTATCGAAGGGTTGAGTGTTGGCGTTATCCGCCGGTAAGGAGCTAACCGATGCAATTCCAGCTGCCGTTGTCTTCCCCCCCTCCGCCAGTGGCGCTATTGGTTCCTGAAACACTCGTCGTTCCCGCGAAAGTTGGGTCTACGGACGCGGATACACTGAGTGAAATTTCGCTTTCAGGGGCCTCAGGCCTGTGTTTGCATTTGCTGGCGCCAGTGTTACGGGACCTGAGCGAGAACAGCGACGCACGCTGGTTGACACTCATTGCTCCACCTACAAGCCTTTCACGAACATGGCTGCGTGATGCAGGGCTTAACCGTGAGCGCATCCTGCTGCTCCAACCGAGCGGCAGCCAGACCACGCTACAGCTTGCGTGTGACGCCCTGAGCCTGGGCCGCAGCCATACCGTGGTGACCTGGCTCGACAAGCTTTCTCGTAATGAGCGTCGTCAACTTAGCCTCGCGGCCCTTGCAGGCAATGGTCATGGCCTGAACATCAGGATGAACAACTGACGAACCTACCGAACCGCCCGCTAGACCTGACGAGTCAGCACAGCCGGATCCTGATTTGGAAAATACTCATCAACGGATTTGCAAAGAGGGGCGCCAGCCAGGGATCGGTTGTTCGTGAGGGGATTGCTGCAAGACGTAGCGAGTTATCAGTCGCAACTCGCCGTGTCCGATAACAGCAGAATGACGCTGGCCAGATAAAGATCGTGGAAGGGCTGGTTAGTGAAGAACGCGATCAGGCTCGTCGTGCTGAAACTCGTTCTCGGCCAACTCGCCTGCCATCTGGACACCTACGCTAAGCATGGCCTTGGCCACCTCGACATGATGTCCCTGCATGAACGCCTTCGCGGCTTCGGTGAAGTTGAGCTCGACCAACATCTCCTCGTCCTCGGCACGGCGAAGGGCGATGCGCCCATCGGGCAGTTCAACAATTTCAAGGAAGGACGTCGACATAAGGGGTTCTCGCGTTGTTGACTCGCCATTGTAGCAGCGAAGCCGGCGGACTCTAGCAGGAAATCAGATTTCGCTGAGTCCTTCACGAAAACGCAATGCCAACCCCTTGATCGACTGACGCCAGGATTCAACAAGCTCCGGAGTGAGTCCAACGTTTTCCGTCTCTTCCTCGATCGCAACGGCCTGTATAAGCGGCAAGGCAGGATCCTGCTTGGCTACCTTGGGAGGCGATGGCGGCTGAAACAGGCGGGTGTAGGCATGCAAGAGTTGGCCAAGCCAGGTTTCGCCATTGGTAGACAGTTCCAAAAGCTCGGCAAACTCAGGACTGGGCGTTTCCGCCAGCCGGCCCGCAGTCAGGAATTGCTGAACGCTCGGATCAGAGTCACCAGGCATTCGGTAATAACCTGCAACCTCGTGACAAAGGCCAAGCACGGCACCGTAGAGGTGAAATACGGTTTCCTCGCGTGCAGCCTGTGTCTTCGCCGGTGCTGTAAAGGCATCGCTTTGCGCGGCCGCACGCCATGCATCCAATGCCAGGCCCGCATAGAACAGCTTCTGATTGGTGCGTGTATAGCGCTCGTGGCTCATGGCGTGCTCCCGGCTGGGCGTGGCTGGCTACAGGATGGAACGACTATAGCGCGCTACTCAAAAGAGTCAGCGCGCTTCATCGAAAAGCGCGATCAGCGCTTTTCTTCAACCTTCCATTTACCACCGTCGAAGAACGCTTTCCAGCCGGTGGGCTTGCCATCGACTTCGGACTGAACGTACTGCTCCTTTGTCTTTCGACTGAAGCGAATGACGGCGGGCCGGCCCTCTGGATCTTTCTGAGGTGCCTTGAGCAGGAAGTGATACTTAGGATCAATCTCATCCTTGTGCGGCAGCAATTCGGCTACCAGCGGTGCGCGTGTTTCGCGGTTCTTTGGGAACCCGCTGGCCGCAAGGAACAGACCCGATGCCCCATCGCGCAACACATAATGGTCGTCAACCTTTTCGCAGCGCAGTTCCGGCATCTGAACGGCGTCCATCTTCGGCGGCGCTGGCTCACCATTTTTCAGAAGCTTACGCGTATTCTTGCAGGCCGCATTCGTACAGCCGAAGAACTTGCCGAAACGGCCTGTCTTTAGCTGCATCTCGCTTCCGCATTTGTCGCACTCGAGGCTTGGGCCTTCGTACCCTTTGATTCGGTACTGCCCTTCCTCGATCTCGTAACCGGAACAATCCGGGTTGTTACCGCAGATATGCAGCTTGTGCTTGTCATCGAGCAGGTAGGCATCCATGGCCGTACCGCACTTCTCGCAGCGGCGCTTGTTGCGAAGCACGCGCGACTCGGATTCACCCTCGTCATCTCCGGCGATCTCATCGCCCGGAATCAGATTCACGGTCGCCTTGCAGCGCTCCTTGGGCGGCAGTGAGTAACCCGAGCATCCCAGGAAGACACCTGTGGACGCCGTCCGAATCATCATGGGGCGGCCGCATTCCTTACAGGGAATGTCGGTCAGCGTCGGCAGGTTGGCGCGCATGCCTGCTTCCGAAACTTCCGCCTTCTCAAGCTTCATCTTGAAGTCTGCATAGAACTCATCGAGCAGATGCTTCCACTCCCGCTCACCATGCGCGACGTCATCGAGATTCTCTTCCATACCTGCGGTAAAGCCGTAGTCCATCAGGTTGGAGAAGCTCTCTGACAAACGATCAGTAACGATGTCGCCCATCTTTTCCGCGTAGAAGCGTCGGTTATGGACAGTGACATAACCCCGATCCTGAATGGTGGAGATGATCGCTGCATAGGTCGATGGACGACCAATCCCACGCTTTTCGAGCTCCTTGACCAGGCTCGCTTCGGAATAACGCGCTGGCGGCTTGGTAAAGTGCTGGCTCGGATCGAGCTTGATCAGCGTAAGCGCCTCGCCCTGATTCATCTCGGGCAGCACATCGTCCTCGCCCGCCTTGCCCTGCTGAGGCATCACGCGGGTATAACCATCGAATTTCAGGATGCGGCCCTTGGCGCGCAATTCGAAAACACCCGCCCCCACGGTAATGGTCGTTGACAAGTACTCGGCAGGCGGCATCTGACAGGCGACAAACTGACGCCAGATCAGGTCGTACAGACGTTCGGCGTCGCGCTCCATGCCAGAGAGCTGAGTGGGGCGCAGGTTGACGTCCGAAGGGCGGATGGCCTCGTGAGCTTCCTGCGCACCTTCCTTACTCGAATAGGAATTCGGCTTGGACGGGAGATAACGCTCCCCGTACTCGTGCTCGATGAATCCGCGGACCATTCCAACTGCATCAGCGGACAGGTTGGTGGAGTCGGTACGCATATACGTGATATAGCCCGCTTCGTAGAGACGCTGGGCCATCATCATGGTTTTCTTTACACCAAAGCCAAGCCGTGTGCTTGCGGCCTGTTGCAGCGTAGATGTGATGAAGGGTGCGGATGGCTTGCTGCTGGTTGGCTTGTCTTCGCGCTTGGCAACGCTGTAGCTGGATGCTTTCAGGCGCTCGAGCGCAGACATTGCCTGTTCTTCATTCAGTGGCTTGAAGGCGTCGCCATTCTCACGCACCACTTCAAAACGAACCTGGGCATTTCGAGCGGACGCCAGGTCCGCGTGCACTTCCCAGTACTCTTCGGGGACGAATGCACGGATCTCGCGCTCACGCTCCACCACCAGCTTGACGGCAACGGACTGGACACGACCGGCCGACAGCCCTCTCGCGATCTTCTGCCAGAGCAGCGGCGAAACCATGTAGCCCACTACGCGATCAAGGAACCGGCGCGCCTGCTGCGCGTTGACCCGATTGATATCGAGTTCGCCAGGCTTGGAGAATGCGTCCTGAATGGCTTTCTTGGTGATCTCGTTGAACACTACTCGCTTGTAACGGCCTTCGTCGCCGCCAATGGATTCGCGCAGGTGCCAGGCGATCGCCTCCCCCTCACGGTCCAAGTCGGTCGCGAGATAGATGGTGTCGGCATCCTTTGCCAAGCGGCGTAGCTCATCGATCACCTTTTCCTTGCCTGGGAGGATCTCGTACTTGGCCTTCCAGCCGTGCTCGGGATCGACCCCCATACGGGTGAACAGCTGCCGTTTGGCTTTTTCCTTGGGCGAGAGTGCGGGGGCCTCACCCGCGGTCTTGCCACGTTTGGCCGGCTCTTTGGCTGCAGAGCCACTGCCACTCGTAGGCAGGTCGCGGATGTGGCCGATGCTCGACTTCACCACGTACTGGTTGCCCAGATACTTGTTGATGGTCTTGGCCTTGGCCGGAGACTCCACGATGACCAGCGATTTGCCCATGGATCGGTTGATTCCTGAATTCGGTGTATTGAAGCGAGGCTGCCGCCAGCGCGGCACCGCTATATATAGTGGCGAAAGAGCGAAGGTCAAGCGGACGAAACCCGCATGCCAGGCTCACAACCGCGAAGTGAGTGGCTCTTCGGCTTTGATGAGGGCGAAGCGCGGAACCTGCTCGCCGTCGACTTGGACGCCTTCGGTGAACATGCTTAACGGGCGTACCCAAAGCCCAAACTCACCATAAAGTGCCTGGTAGAGAACCAGCGTCTCGTCAGTCTCGGAATGCCGCACCGTACCGAGCACACGATAGTCGGCACCCTTGTAGTGGCGGTAAAGACCTGGTTGAAGCGACATAGGAAACGCCTGTTCCAAAAAAGGAAGCCGGAGTTTTCACTCCGGCTTACTGTGTTTCAAAGCCTTGCAGGAGTTGCAAGGCGCGATCGATCAAACGCGCTCGAAGACCGTGGAGATCCCCTGGCCAAGACCAATGCACATGGTCGCGACGCCGAGCGAGCCGTTGTTCTGTTTCATGATGTTGAGCAGGGTGCCAGATATGCGCGCACCGGAGCAACCGAAAGGATGACCCAATGCGATGGCGCCGCCGTGCAGGTTGACCTTCTCCTCCATCTTGTCCAACAGTTTTAGGTCCTTCAATACCGGCAATGCCTGAGCGGCAAAGGCTTCATTCAGCTCAAGGTAGTCGATGTCATCCATGGACAACCCGGCCCGCTTGAGTGCCTTCTGGGTGGCCGGTACAGGACCGTACCCCATGATCGCCGGATCGACACCCGCGACCGCCATCGAACGCACTACTGCCATGGGCTGAATGCCAAGGTCCTGCGCGCGCTGAGCAGACATCACGATCATGCAGGATGCGCCGTCGGTGATCTGCGATGACGTACCGGCTGTAACCGTGCCTCCTTTCGGATTGAAGGCCGGCTTGAGCTCGGACAAGGCTTCGTAGGTTGTGTCGGGACGGATTGTCTCGTCGTAGTCGAACACCTTCAGGAAACCATTCTCGTCATGGCCTTCCGTGGGGATGATCTCATCCTTGAACGCCCCGTCCTGAGTGGCTTTCCATGCCAGGCGATGGGACCGCTCTCCGAACTTGTCCTGCGCCTCGCGGCTGATGCCGTGCATCTTGCCAAGCATCTCGGCGGTCAGGCCCATCATGCCGGACGCCTTTGCGGCGTGGAGGGACAGATGCGGGTTCGGATCAACGCCATGCATCATTCCCACATGCCCCATGTGCTCGACACCACCGATAACGAAGACATCGCCATTGTTCGTCTGGATGGCTTGCACGGCGGTGTGCAGCGCGCTCATGGATGAGCCGCAAAGACGGCTGACGGTCTGGGCCGCACTGGTATGGGGGATCGGCGTCATCAGCGAGGCCATGCGTGCGATGTTCCAGCCTTGCTCGAGGGTCTGGTTCACACAGCCCCAGATTACATCCTCGACCTCGGCAGGATTCACCTTTTCGTTCCGTGCCAGCAGCTTGGTGATCAGCTCGGCCGACATGGTTTCAGCGCGTACGTTGCGATGCATGCCGCCCTTCGACCGCCCCATTGGGGTCCGGCCAAAGTCGACGATGACCGCATCTCTCGGGTTCAATTTGCTCATGCTCTCGACTCCTTAACCGAAGAACGTCTGGCCGCTTTTGGCCATTTCACGCAGTTTTTCGGTTGGGTGATACATCGGGCCCAGATCGGCGTATTTATCTGCAAGCGCGACGAATTCGGGGACGCCGATCTCGTCGATGTAGCGCAGCGCGCCACCACGGAAGGGGGGGAAGCCGATGCCGTAGATAAGCCCCATATCAGCTTCGGCAGCTGTCTCGACAATGCCATCTTCCAGGCAGCGCACGGTCTCCAGGCACAGCGGAATCATCATCCAGTTCAGGATATCGTCGTCGCTGACTTCGCGTGCCTGACCAACGATCGGCGCAAGGACGTCATTGATGCTCGGGTCGACGACCTTCTTCGGCTTACCGCGCTTGTCGGTCTCGTAGACATAGAATCCCTTGCCGTTCTTTTGTCCGAGGCGATTGGCCTCGTAGAGCGCATCGACTGCTGTCTTGCCCTCTTCCTTCATGCGGTCCGGGAAGCCTTCAGCCATCACGTCACGTGCATGGTGGGCGGTGTCAATGCCGACCACATCCATGAGGTAAGCCGGCCCCATGGGCCAGCCGAAACGCTCCATAATCTTGTCGATACGAGCGAAATCGACGCCCGCGCCAACCAACTTGGCGAAGCCACCGAAGTACGGGAACAGCACGCGGTTCACCAGGAAACCGGGGCAGTCATTCACGACGATTGGGCTTTTGCCCATTTTCTTGGCATACGCGACAACCGTGGCGATCGTCTTCTCCGACGTCTTCTCGCCTCGAATGACTTCCACCAGCGGCATCATGTGCACCGGGTTGAAGAAATGCATGCCGCAGAAATTCTCGGGCCGCTTGAGCGCCTGCGCCAGCAGGTTGATGGAGATGGTCGATGTGTTCGAAGCCAGCACGGCGTCTTCACGGACCTGGCCCTCCACTTCGGCCAGCACGGACTGCTTGATCTTCGGGTTCTCGACAACCGCTTCCACAACGACGTCTACGCCACCGAAATCGCCGTACGACAATGTCGGACGAATGGCATTCAGCGCAACAGCCATTTTGGCTGAATCCAGCTTGCCCTTCTCAACCCGCTTGCCGAGCAGCTTCGACGCTTCGGAGAGGCCCAATTGGATTGCCTCCTCGCGAATGTCCTTCATGAGGATCGGCGTACCCTTGAGTGCGGACTGATACGCGATACCACCACCCATGATGCCAGCGCCAAGCACCGCTGCCTGCTTGACGTCGGCTGCCATGGCGTCATAACGCTTGGCCTTCTTCTTCAGCGCCTGATCATTGAGGAACAAACCAACCAGACTCGCAGAAACAGACGACTTGGCGAGCTTGACGAAGCCTGCCGCTTCGATTTCGAGTGCCTTGTCCCGACCATGGCTAGCCGCTTTCTGGATGGCCTTGATCGCATCGACCGGCGCTGGATAGTGTGGGCCCGCCTTACCGGCTACGTAGCCCTTCGAGGATTCGAACGCCATCATCTGCTCGATCGGATTGAGCTTGAGCTTTTCGAGCTTTGGCTGACGGCGGGCCTTGTAATCGATCTCGCCAGAAATGGCGCGTTTCAGCAGATCACGCGCAGCGGCCTCAAGCTGCTCAGCTTTCACAACAGCATCGACGGCACCGACGTTGAGGGCCTCTTGAGCGGTGTTTTCCTTACCCGATGCGATCCACTCAATCGCGTTGTCCGTGCCGATCACTCGCGGCAGGCGAACAGTGCCGCCAAAACCAGGGTAGATGCCCAGCTTCACTTCCGGCAGCCCCACTTTGGCGGCCTCGCTGGCGATACGGAAGTCGGCGGCGAGACACATCTCCAATCCGCCTCCGAGCGCGATGCCATTGATGGCGACCACGGTTGGAAAAGGCAGGTCTTCGAAGTCGCTGAATATGGCATTGGCGTGACCTACCCACGCCAGCAATTCCTCGTCCGGAAGGCGGAATGAATCCACGAACTCTGTGATGTCGGCGCCGACGATGAAAACGTCCTTGCCACTTGTGACGATTACGCCCTTGACACTGCTGTCCGCCTTGATCGCATCGACGGCCTGACGCAGTTCATCGAGGGTGAGCCTATTGAATTTATTGACCGATTCGCCGTCGAGGTCGAATTTCAGGACCGCAATCCCGTCTTCGACCGACTGAACCGTGATGGCTTTACCTTCGTAAATCATCAACTGATCTCCAGGGTAACGAAACTGATGGAGAGCGCGCGGACTGTCTGAAGCCCACCCTGTCCGCTGGCGCCGTTTGAACGTCGAACGAAGCGTCCTGGACTAGAACACTTGATTCATACGATCGTTTGATTCGGGTTTCCGCACATTCAGCCAAATTGAAGGCTTTGTCAAATCGTCGTCCGTGCTGACAGCAGGCAAAGCAGTTTCAATGCTTGTCCGAGCATAGTCGACGGCGGTTACAACTCGATTGAGCGATGACAGACGTAACGCCCGCAGCGTTCGGAACACATTGATCAAGGCGTTTGCCTGTGTGGGTGCCACTGTTGACCGCCGCATGCGCGACTGTTGCTAGGCAAAGCACCGCGTGATCAGTAGAGTGGCGCCGCACCATGGATAGAAAAACAAGCATCCGTAGAGTCGGGCAAGACTATGCTGGCATCTGCTCCCAGACGAATTGGGTACGCACAGTTGCATTCGCTGAGGCGAACGCCCCAACCGGCTACCGGTCCATATAACGTGCGCGGCTTGCATCAGAGGAAAAACAGGATCTTCACCCGGTCCACGCTCGGATCATCTCCAGCCATGCGATTTCCGGCCTGCCTGAAGGCCTCCCGCCCGGTGTTCGCACTGGGCGTTTTAATTTCCAAACCGCAGGGCGTCGATACCGTCCTTCCTGAGACGTCAGGCAAGCGCCTTAAGCGCCTTGGCGATACGCGAGAGCTCGCCCTGGCCTCCTCGTTCCCCCCAGAATACGGACACGAGCTGCGATCCCGCCTCGACCTTGTAGGCATCCGACGGCAGGTCCTCGAGAATGGGTATCAGACGGACATCAGTGCAAGGCTCACGCCACTGGTTTACCCAGACCCCCGCGCTTGGCTGCCAGTAACTCCAGCTATCTACCCGGCCGCGCTGTCTTGGGACATAGTATTGCGGGCACCGCTGCGGCGGCTCAGGCTGCTGCCAATGAGGCCACTGCTGTTCCGCAAGTTGCATGGCGATGCCTTGTGTACGCGCAGCCAGCCGTATATCCATGCTACCGCGCTGACGCCGGGACGGCATGAGCCAGGCCAACGGGCTCAATACCGCGAGGAGGAGCATTAAAACGATCCAGATGGTCATACGTGAGTGCCGATAAAAAATTGCTTCTCGCATACCGTTCAGGTGAAGAAGCCAAAACAAAAAAGCGCCGCGCTTTCAAGCGCTGCACCAAGCCAATGCGTAACTGCCAGGTGGACGGGAAACCTGCTCACCTCTCAGCAAAACAGCTCGATATCCAAGGAGAGTGCCATGACCTACCGCCACATTCTGGTTGCGATCGATCTGGCCGATGACTGCCATCCCGTCATTCGCCGCGCACAGGCTCTGGCCGAAGCCTGCCAAGCCAAGTTTTCCCTCATTCATATCGTCGAACCCATGGCCATGGCGTTCGGTGGCGATGTACCGATGGACCTCTCGATGCTGCAGCAGCAGCAATTCGAACAGGCCCGCGAGCGGCTGGACGCGTTTACCGCCCAGCACAATGTCCCTGCCGAAAACAAACACCTTGCTTATGGGCAACCCCGGCAGGAAATCCATCGCCTGGCGGAAGAACAGGGCTGCGACATGATCGTCGTCGGCAGCCATGGCCGTCATGGCCTTGCCCTGCTACTGGGCTCCACCGCCAACGACGTCCTGCACGGTGCGCCTTGCGACGTACTGGCGGTCAAGCTTACCGAACGACGCTGATGATCAGGCGGGCCCCATGCATCGGGCCCGCCTGACCTACAGGGTGTCTGCTGCCGCGAGCATGATCAGCCCTCGAGCTCGGACCACCGCTCCAGAAGCGCATCAAGCTCTTGCTGGACACGCTCCATATCCGCAAGCACCGCTGTTGTCTCGCCACTGGGACGCGTATAGAAATCCGCAGAGGAAACCTGCGCGTTGAGCGCGGCTAACTGTGCCTCCAGAGCGTCAATCTGCTCCGGAATCGAGTCGAGCTCACGCTGCAGCTTGTAGCTGAGCTTTTTCCGTGCAGCGGGTTCTGCCTGAACTTGAGGTGTTGCCGAAACCTCCGCCACTTTCTCCACCTGCTCCATCGGCCGCTCAGCGACGCCTAGAAGACGAGGTGACCCGCCCTGACGCAACCAGTCCTGGTACCCGCCGACGTATTCCCTGACGCGTCCCTGCCCCTCGAATACGAGCGTGCTGGTAACGACGTTATCAAGGAACGCCCGATCGTGGCTCACGATCAATACAGTGCCCTGGAATTCCAGCAGAATTTCCTCGAGCAATTCGAGCGTTTCCACATCGAGATCGTTGGTCGGTTCGTCGAGAACCAGCATGTTGGCTGGTTTGCTGAAAAGCTTCGCGAGTAGCAAGCGGGCTCGCTCTCCGCCAGAAAGTGCCTTGACGGGTGTCCGGGCGCGTTGCGGGCTGAAGAGGAAATCGCCGAGGTAACTCAATATGTGGCGGTTCTGGCCGTTGATCGTAATAAAGTCGCGGCCTTCGGCAACGTTGTCGACTACCGTTTTCTCGGGATCAAGTTGCAGGCGCAACTGATCGAAATACGCGACTTCAAGTTTGGTCCCTGCCTCGACAGTACCTGCGTTGGGCTGAAGCTCGTCCAGAAGGAGACGAAGCAGCGTCGTCTTGCCCGTTCCGTTTGCCCCAAGCAAGCCAATCCGATCCCCGCGCTGGATGACCATGGAGAAGTCTCGGACCAACGCGGCCTGTCCCGGATGGCCGTAGGTCACATGTTCGGCAACGATAACCTGCTTGCCGGACTTGTCCGCGACCTCGACCTGAAAGTTGGCCTTGCCCTGCCGCTCACGTCGCTCACTGCGCTCCATACGCATTGCCTTGAGCGCACGCACGCGCCCTTCGTTCCGGGTACGACGGGCCTTGATGCCCTGGCGTATCCAGACTTCCTCCTGCGCAAGGCGTTTGTCGAACAGCGCATTGGCCGCTTCCTCTGCTGCAAGCTGTTGCTCCTTATGGACGAGAAAGCTCGCGTAATCGCCGCTCCAATCGATGAGGTGGCCACGGTCAAGCTCCAGGATGCGTGTGGCGAGGCTCTGAAGGAACGCACGGTCGTGCGTGATGAAGATAACTGCGCCATTGAAGCTCAGCAGGGCTTCTTCCAACCAGGCAATCGCCCCGATGTCCAGGTGGTTGGTCGGTTCGTCGAGCAGCAGAAGGTCGGGCTCGGCTACCAGAGCCTGAGCAAGCAACACCCTACGGCGCCAGCCGCCGGACAGTTCGGCGAGCGTCTTGTCCGCAGGTAGCTGCAACCGACTCAACGTACTCTCTACCAGTTGCTGAAGCCGCCAGCCGTCGCGCGCTTCCAGCTCCTGCTGAACACGAGCGAGCTGTGTCAGGTCCTCCTCGGTCTGCACGGTCAGGCTGAGCTTGTGGTACTGCGCGAGCAGTTCGCCAACACCCGCCAAGCCTTCAGCCACGACATCGAAGACACTACGCTCATCGGCGCGAGGCAGTTCCTGCGGCAACTCACCGATCTTCAGTGCCGGCGCTCGCCAGATCTCCCCGTCATCCGGGTAATTATCGCCCTTCACCAAACGCAGCATGCTCGACTTGCCCGTGCCGTTGCGGCCGATGATGCACACGCGCTCCCCGCGCGCGATCTGCCAGCTCACTCCGTCGAGCAGCGGCATGGCGCCATGGGCAAGGGATACACCGGTGAATTTGAGCAGCGTCATGAGGTTCTCCAGAAATCGGCCGTCGATTGTAGGCGCTTGGACGCGCTACCGCGAGCCGCGCATGGCCGCGATACCCGCAACGCGCCAAGGACCCGACGAACCAGGGCATCGTGTGGGCGGCCCTACTGGAGTCGCATGCTTTGCAACCTGCTGTTTCGTCAACCGATGGGAGGGGCAAACGGTTCTTTTCAAGGCCGAAGAGCACCGGCTAAGCTACCCCTTAATCAAGCGGTATCATCTTGCCGCCATCAGCTCACCTTCTCTTTCGGAAGTGTCATGCGTGATCGTCTGATCAGTCTCTGCTGCGCCCTCGGCTTTGCCCTCCTCTCTGCTCAATCCGCCCAGGCCGCGTCCCTGGCCCAACAGCGCCAGTACTACAACGAAGCCAAGGCCGCTCTGGAAAAGGGAAATGCCGAACCCTACCGGCGTTACGCACTGGCCCTGGCCGGATACCCACTTGAACCGTACCTGGCATACGACGAGTTGACGGCCCGCCTGAAAACGGCGAGCAATGACGAGATCCGCACCTTTCTTGCGAACCACGGTGATCTACCGCAGGCCAACTGGATGAAGCTGCGCTGGCTTCGTTGGCTTGCTGAGCGAGGCGAATGGCAGACGTTCGTTGACTACTATGACCCGTCAATGAACTTCACAGAGCTTGATTGCCTGTACGGACAGTATCAGTTGACGCATCGCCAGGAGGCCGAAGGCTACAAGACGGCAGAACGCCTCTGGCTGGTGGGCAAATCCCAGCCGAACACCTGCGACACCTTGTTCGACATGTGGGCGGCCAAGGGGCAGCTGACGGAGGCAAAGCGCTGGGAGCGCGTAAAGCTTGCGGCTGACGCTCGCGAATACGGGCTTGCCACTCACCTCAGCAGCAGTCTGCTTTCCCTGAAGCCGCGAGCGGATCTTCTCATCCAGGTCGGGCAGAAGCCGCAACTGCTTGAGCAACCGTCCCGCTTCGCTCCAAACGATGACGCGATGTCAGACGTTGTGAGCCTGGGACTGCGCCGACTTGCCCGTCAGGACCCGGAAAAGGCCCTCGGCCTGCTCGATACCTATGCCACGCGCATGGCCTTTTCGAGCAGCGAAAAGGTTGCCATTGCCCGCGAAATCGGTCTGACGTTAGCGCGCCGCTTCGACCCACGCGCCCTGCCGATCATGAGCCAATATGATCCGAACCTTAAGGACGACACCGTCAGCGAATGGCATGCACGCCTATTGCTGCGGCTGGGCCGCTGGGACGACGCGAACAAACTGATCAGCCGAATGCCGCCTTCTCTCGCCGAAACAAGCCGTTGGCGTTATTGGCGCGCGCGCAGCCTCGAACTGGCCCGGCCCAATAGCCCCGACGCCCTGAAACTCTACAAGCCTGTCGCCGAAGAACGCGACTTCTATGGCTTTTTGTCGGCTGACCGCATTCAAGCGCCCTATAGCCTGAACAACCAGCCATTGGTGCTGGTGAAGGCAACCGAACGAAAGGTTCGCGAGTGGCCAGGTATCACCCGCGCGATGGAGTTCTACGCCAGAGGCGAGGTCGTCAACGCCAGACGCGAGTGGTACCACGCCAGCAAATTCTTCAATCGGGACGAAATGGTCGCGCAGGCGCGTATGGCATACGACATGGGCTGGTATTTCCCGGCCATTCGGACCATTAGCCAGGCGAAGTATTGGGATGATCTGGATATCCGGTTTCCCATGGCGTATCGCGACACTCTGGTTCGCGAAGCGAAAGCACGCGGGCTACATTCGAGCTGGGTCTTCGCCATCACGCGCCAGGAAAGTGCCTTCATGGCTGACGCTCGATCCGGCGTCGGCGCGACCGGCCTGATGCAGCTGATGCCGGCAACCGCGAAAGAAACGGCGCGCCGCTACAACATCCCGCTTACCAACATGAACAACCTGGTGCTGCCGGAAACCAATATCCAGCTGGGCGCCGCCTACCTGAGTCAGGTACACGGCCAATTCAACGGCAATCGGGTGCTGGCCTCGGCAGCCTACAACGCAGGCCCCGGCAGGGTCAGGCAGTGGCTCAAGGATGCTCGCCACCTGGCGTTCGACGTCTGGGTCGAGAACATTCCGTTCGACGAGACCCGGCAATACGTCCAGAACGTGCTGTCCTATGCAGTCATCTACGGCCAGAAGCTCAACGCACCGCAGCCAGTGGTGGACTGGCACGAGCGTTATTTCGACGATATCTGATTCGCACGCGCCAGGGACGGCGCGGAATCACATCAAGCCAGGACCTGCACTGGCATACCGATTTCCAATGTGCCCTCCCCATCACAGATCAGGTTCTGGCCAAAATACACGCTCCCCTCGTGGGCACGGTAGGTTTTCAGCGTGGCCAGCGGCTCGCGGTCGCTACTGCGCTCGCCAGTAAACGGATCAAGTGTCGTGATGATGCATCGCGAGCACGGTTTTGCGACGCGAAAGGTCAATGCGCCGATGCGGATGCGCTTCCAGCCATCTTCGGCATAGGGCTCCACACCACTTACCACCAGATTGGGTCGAAATCGCTGCATATCCAGCGGGCGGCCAACTCGCACCTGAAGGTCCGCAAGCGATCCCTCGCTGATGAGCAAGAGAGGATATCCGTCTGCAAATGACACTCGATCCGTCGCGTGCGCGTCCTTGACGGGGCGGATGCAGTCGTCGGGCATGTAGACCAGACGACAATCTCGCTCAAGGAAAGCGCTCAACCACAAGGCAGCCGCTTCGCCTCCATCCGGAACACGCAGAACGTCCTTCCAGACGATGGCTCCTCTATACAGCGCGTCATCCGACGGGACGGGAACAAGAAGATCGGGAGCGCCGGGCGCGGACAACTCGATGGCGCCGCCAGGTATCAAGCGTGCCCTGAGCTGGGTCATGCGAGGGAGTAGACGCTGGGTCAGGAAGCGGCCGGAGGCCGTGTCGATCACCAGCCAGCGTCTATCACCCTCAAGACCCAGCGCGCCCGAGGCGGACGCCTCCAGGCGCTCTACCATTGCCGACTTGAGCGGATAACGAAAAAGCCCGGAAAGACGCATGGCAGAGCTCCCAGCCAAAGCTGGAAAGAATACGCGATCGCGGCGCCGCTATAACAGCCCTGTCAGCCCAGACTCAGCCTTTCGCGAATCACATCGACAAGCTTGTCCGGCTGGAATTTCGAAAGGAAGTTGTCGCAGCCAACCTTCTTGACCATCGCCTCGTTGAAGCTTCCCGAAAGCGACGTGTGCAGCACGATATACAGATCCTTCAGGCGTGGATCCTGGCGGATCTCCGTGGTGAGGCGATACCCATCCATCTCTGGCATTTCCGCATCGGTGAAGACCATCAGCAGACGATCGGTGAGTACTTCACCCGCATCGGCCCACTTCTTCAGCATATTCAGCCCGCGTAACCCATCACTGGCGACGTGAGTCTTGATGCCCAGCTGCGCCATCGTTTCGCGCAGCTGCATGATGGCCACGCTGGAGTCATCCACAAGCAGCACTTCGCGACCACGCGCCTTCTCCAGCAACGGATCGGCGAGTTTTTCTTCGGATACCTTGGTATTCATCGGGACGATCTCGGCCAGCACCTTTTCAACGTCGATGACTTCGACGATCTGGCTGTCGACCTTGGTGATCGCTGTCAGATAATGCTGCCGTCCAGCCCCGCCAGGTGGAGGCTGGATCGACTCCCAGTTCAGGTTGATGATGCGGTCTACGCTGCCCACCAGGAAGGCCTGAACGGAACGGTTGTACTCGGTGACGATGATGGTGCTTTTCTCATCCGGGACCAGAGGGCGAAGGCCAATCGCTTGCGAGAGATCAACGACAGGCAACGTATGGCCCCGGAGGTTGATCACACCCACGACGCAACGGTGCCGTTGAGGCATCAGCGTCAGCTTGGGCAGCTGAAGCACCTCCTGCACCTTGAACACGTTGATGGCGAATAGCTGCCGCCCGTGCAACCGGAACATCAGGATTTCCAGGCGATTCTCACCCACTAGCTGGGTGCGTTGGTCAACGGTATCGAGAATGCCGGCCATCTTCTTTCCTCGGGGCATGACAAATGAAAGAGGCGTACGGCCTCGTCCAAGGGCTATCGGCCGGTCTCCAGGAAACTGTAGCCCGGCTTTTTGCCATCATGCCTGCCATATCCGCCCCATGCCAGCACGCGGACCTGAACGACTTTAAGGAGTATCGGTGACCAGGGTTTGACCTGTAAGGAGCGGTGAATCCGCTGGCAGATGCACCCGCAGCGCAGCAGGCAATACCTCGAAGTGAACCTTGGACGCGTGATGCGGCTCGCCGTCCAGGTTGAGGTCCAACCCTTCCGCTGCCTCGACCTCGACCCAGGGCAGTCTCGCTGTCACTGACACTGTATCCACCCCGTTGATACCGCCCGACAGAAGGGTGCGGAAGGTGCCAACTACGTCCTGCTCGGCAGGGACGATGCAAAGGTCGAACTGCCCGTCATTGACCACCGCGTTGGGGCAAAGCGCCTGTCCGCCTCCAGCCGTGCGGCCGTTACCGATGCCCAGCGCCAGGAAGTCGCCTTCCCAAGTGAAGTCAGGCCCCTTGAACCGCCCGTAAGAGGATCGCAACTCCGAGAAGCGGCTCAGACCGGTGATGAGGTAGGCGCCTGCGCCCAGTATCTTCTTCAGGTCTTCGGACGTACTGGCTGTCACGCGGGAGCCGAACCCGCCGGTGGCCATATTGATAAACAGGTGACCGTCCATATTGCCGACGTCGATCGCTGTCGGCTCGATGTCCAGCATCGACAGTGCCTCGTCGGGGGTCAGGCCAGAACCGGCGGCATGTGCAAAGTCGTTGGCTGTTCCCAGTGGCAACAGGACCAGACTTGCACCACTGTTTGCCTCCACGAGCGCCTCGGCGACGTCCCTGAGCGTACCGTCGCCACCACCCGCTACCACGATGCGGTAGCCCGCTGCGACCGCTTCTCTGACAAGCCGCTGCGCATCGCCAGCTTCCCAGGTCGGTCGTACGGCCAGGTCCCAGCCCTCTTCGCGCTTCGCGAGTATCGCAGCGCGTACCTCTTCGTTCTGCGCTTCCTTGCCATGCAGAATCACGAAGGCTCGACGTTCGGTCATGATCAATGTCCTGATGAGAGTCGGGGCAGGCAGCCCCGTAGTCCAGATGCACCAGCCTTGGAAACGCGTCGCCCGACGAAAGTTTCGAAACGAGACGAAACATTCAATGGAGCGGCAATGCTGTAGCTGGGACGATACAGACCATCAGCACACCATGACGATCAGTTCATCAGCTCACTGAAGGGTATGAAGCGAATCAGGTCTCCAGACCGGGGTGCCGTGCCCTCGTGAATTTCGGCCAATCCATCGGCCCAGCTTGCACTGAGCAACACACCGGAACTCTGGTTTTCGTAGGGTACCGCTTGGCCGTCCTTCAACCGCGCGCGCAAAAACTCGCGCCGCCCACCTGCCTTGGGCCAATCGAAGCCAGCCGGCATTTCGATTGCCAGTGGATCGACGCGCAAGCAGCCCAGACGCCGCAGCAGATAAGGCCTTGCCAAAAGCCCGAAGGTCACGAGGGTGGACGCCGGATTGCCTGGCAAGCCAATCACCGGCGTACCTTTGTAATGTCCGCATGTAAGTGGCTTACCCGGTTTGATGGCTAGCTTCCAGAACGCAAGCTCCCCAGCCTCCCGCAGCGCGAGACCCAGGAAATCTGCTTCGCCGACCGACACGCCTCCCGTCGATAGGATCAGATCTGCATGTCCAAGGGCCGCTAGCGCCTTGCGTGTCTGGTCAAGGTCGTCCGGAAGGATCCCGGCATCGATCACTTCGCAACCCAGACGCTTGAGCCATGCCGCCAACAGATGCCTGTTGCTGTTGTAGATCTGCCCTGCCCCAAGCGGCGCACCCGGTTCGATGAGCTCATCGCCTGTCGAGAGCACTGCAACACGGGGTCGCTTCCGCACCGTGAGCGAAGCAATGCCAAGCGACGCGGCCAAGCCGATCTCCACGGGTCCCAGTCGAGCCCCAGCATCGAGAACGCGATCACCTGTACGCGTCTCCTGCCCCTGTGGACGGATGTTCTGCCTTGGGCGAATGGATTGCAGGAAACGAACGCGGCCGTCTGCATCCTCAACGCAATTTTCCTGCATCTCGACCGCTTCCGCGCCTGCGGGTATCGGCGCCCCGGTGAAGATGCGTGCGCACGTACCCGGCTCGAGCGGTCTTGGCGCAGACCCGGCCATGATGCGCTGGCTGACGGGGAGCGGCATGTTGGCGATATCAGCCACCCGCACGGCGTAGCCGTCCATTGCGCTATTGTCCCAAGGTGGAAGGTCCAGCACGGCCGCTACGTCTTCTGCCAGCACCCTCCCGTCTGCGTCCCCCAGGGCTACGGTATCCGTCTCGACCAGCGGCGATGCCGCCGCCTGCTCCAACAGCCGTCCCAGTGCTTCTTCCAGGGAGATCAGTCCGCTTGCCATCAGCCGCGCGTCTCGCAGGCGTCGATCTTCTTGAGGTGCGGGACGAAGTTGCAGGGGCGATGGCGCGAGTCGAGCTGCTCGGCAAGAATGCCGTCCCAGGCCGTACGGCACGCGTTGGTTGAACCCGGCATGCAGCACACCAGCGTGCCATTGGAGAGACCGGCCAGTGCACGGGACTGGACCGTTGATGTGCCGATGTCGGCTACCGATATCTGGCGGAACAGCTCACCAAACCCATCAACCGTCTTGTCCAGCAGGCAAGCGACTGCTTCGGGCGTGCTGTCGCGGCCGGTAAAACCGGTCCCACCTGTGATCAGCACGACTTGAATGGCATCACTGGCGATCCACGCAGCCACTTGAGCACGGATCTTGTACAGATCGTCCTTGAGCAAAACGCGCTCAGCCAGGACATGGCCGGCATCACCAAGACGATCGACCAGCAGTTGGCCGGACGTATCGGTCTCTGTGGTACGGGTATCGCTTACGGTCAGAACAGCGATGGCCAAGGGCACGAAGACGGCGTCTGGCTTGGTACTCATGTTTGGATAACCCACTTGTTGAACGGGAAAGGCCGGTGTTATACCACAGGCCTTCCGGCGGAGATCATGATGCAAGACAACACCTTCCCACCCTGCTCCGTGCTCATACTGGCAGGCGGGCGCGGCCAGCGAATGGGTGGCCGGGACAAGGGCCTTGTCGAATGGAAAGGACGGCCACTTGTGGCCTGGATACACGACCATGTGCGGTCGCAGACTGATGACCTGATCATTTCATGCAACCGCAACGTCGACCGCTATGCCGACTATGCCGATACACTCGTCCAGGACGATTCACCTGACTTCCCAGGCCCCATGGCGGGCATCCGCGCGGGACTCGCGGCCGCGCGTCACAAGCACCTGCTCGTATTGCCCTGCGATGCGCCCAAAGTCGACGTCTCGCTGATCGATGCGCTTCGCCGGCATACGGGAGATCGCCCTGTCATCATCCGGCAGGCCGGTTACTGGCAACCGATGTTCTGCCTGCTGCCCACTCATCTGACGGACGCCATGAATCGCGCATGGGCTCATGGCGAGCGCAGCCCACAGCGGGTACTGCGCGATTTCGACCCGATACCCGTGGACTGTCCGGAAGACGACCCGCGGCTGGCCAACTTCAATATCCCTGAGCTATTGACGTTGCCGGAGGGTAATCAGGAGCGCGGCTAATTTCCGACTAACCGCTTGTGCAACAAAAGTTTTTCAGTAAAATGCCGCCCAATCTTCGGAGCGTAGCGCAGCTTGGTAGCGCGTCTCGTTCGGGACGAGAAGGTCGCTGGTTCGAATCCAGTCGCTCCGACCAAATCCCGAAAGGTCATGGACCTTTCACAAAAAAACCGGCCTCGCGCCGGTTTTTTCGTTTCTGGCATTATCCGCGCAGGCCCCAATGCATCGTTTGTCTCGTCGCGGCGGATGGCTACTCACGGGGCCATCGCCCCCAGCGCGCCATGCTCGGTCAGCCGATCTCGCGGCGGAACGGTGGCAAGGCATTGAGAATGGCCTTGCCGTAGCGCTGCGTAACTACCCTTCGATCCAGCAACGTAATCGTCCCCCGGTCTGCTTCAGTCCGAAGAAGGCGCCCGCAGGCCTGTACGAGACGCAGTGAGGCGTCGGGGACGGCTATCTCCATGAACGGGTTGCCGCCACGGGCCTCGATCCATTCGGCCAGCGCCGCTTCGACTGGATCGTCCGGAACGGCAAATGGGATTTTGGCAATCACGACGTGCTCACAGTATGCGCCCGGCAGATCGACGCCTTCGGCAAAGCTCGCCAGGCCGAACAGCACGCTTTCCTGTCCGTCGTCCACACGCGACTTGTGCTTGTTCAACGTTTCCTGCTTGGAAAGATTGCCCTGAATCAGTACCCGCTTGCGCCAATCCCGGTCCAGTCCGTCGAAAACGTCCTGCATCTGACGCCGCGACGAGAACAACACGAGCGTACCGCGCGCGCCGTCTACCAGGGCAGGAAGCTCCCGCACGATGGCCGCGGTGTGTGCCGCTGCGTCCCGAGGATCAGCGTTCAGGTTCGGCACCCGTAAGACACCGGCATCCGCATGATGGAAAGGGCTGGGCACGACGTTGGTGACAGTGGCTTTCGGCAGGCCCGCCCGCATGCGGAACCGATCGAAACTGTTGAGCGCTGTCAGGGTGGCGGACGTAACCACCGCACCGTACGCAACGTTCCAGAGATTACGGCGCAGTGTTTCTGCTGCAAGAATGGGGCTGGCATTGACCTCGATGTCATACAGCGAGCCACTTTCCGCCAAGGTCATCCAGCGCGCCATGGGCGGGCTGTCTTCCGGATCTTCCACCGTGAATGCGGTCCACAACTCCCAGTTTCCGCTGGCGCGAGACAACAGGCTGCCAAAGAGCGGATACCACTCCTCCGCCTGGTGACTGGCAATGCCGACACTGACTTCACCGTCCATGGCTTCCTTCAGCAGCTCCGTCAGACGGGTGAAGAGATCGACCAGTTTGGCAAACCCTTTCTTGAGCTCGATGCCCAGCTCGCGAAGGTGGTCGGGCACCAGGCCACCTTCGAAACGATGACGGGGCCGCTCGCGTCCTTCCATGTCTTCGCCGGCCCGGAAATCAGCAACCTGCTCACACGCGTTAAACATGAACTGGGTCTGGGTGCGCAGGTCCCGGGCCAACTCTGGTACGCCCTCGACCAGACGCCCGAGCTCGCCCGGCATGGGATGCTGGGCAAGCAGCTTGGTCAGGTTTTTCTCGACCTGCCCCAGCCAATCCGCCGTTGAACGCAGGCGGGTGAAGTGGGCGAAGTGCCCGATGGCCTTGTCCGGAAGGTGGTGGCCCTCGTCGAACACGTACAAGGTTTCGCGCGGATCCGGCAGGACAGCACCACCGCCAAGCGCAAGATCAGCCAGCACCATGTCGTGGTTGGTCACGATGACGTCAACCTTCGTCATCCCTTCACGTGCGCGGTAAAACGCGCATTGCTGGAAATTGGGGCAATGCCGGGTCGTGCACTGGCTATGGTCGGTCGTCAATCTCGCCCAATCGGCGTCTTCCAGGGCTTGTGGCCAGCTGTCCCGGTCTCCATCCCATCGATTGCCCGCCAGCTTTTCCACCATATCGGTGAACAGCTTCTGGCTTCGCTCATCGACGTCGATGCGAAACCCCTCTTCTTCGAAGAGCTGTGCGGTTGCACTCTGTGCCTGCCCCTCCTGAAGAAGCATGTCGAGCTTGGACAAGCAAAGGTAGCGGCCTCGCCCCTTTGCTAGCGCGAAGCTGAAACTCAGGCCGCTGTTACGCATCAGGTCCGGTAGGTCCTTGTTGACGATCTGTTCCTGCAACGCCACGGTCGCCGTCGCGATCACCAGGCGTTTCTCGGCGGCCTTGGCGATAGGAATGGTCGCCATTGCATACGCAACGGTCTTGCCGGTACCGGTGCCTGCCTCGACTGCCACCACGGCCGGGTCACCGTCACGCTGCCCTTCGTCGTTGTGCTTGATTCCGCCGAGCGCTTTGGCCACTTCCGCGATCATCAGGCGCTGGCCGTACCGTGGCTTGAGCCCCTTGGCTTCGAGAAAGCGCGAGTACGCGCCCTGGATCTGGGTCTTTAATTCGGGGCTGAGCATGGGCAAAAAGCCTGGATAAATTTTCAGTACTGCGGATGGCCGGCTATGATAGCGCGCGATTCAAGGACCGCCAGCGGAGAATGCCCAATGACCTTCCTCAGCCTGCTTGTCGTGGTACACATCACAGCGCTGGTCGGTTGGTCGATAACTACCGGCGGCCTTGGTTGGCGGCTCTTTCGGGCATCGCGCACAGCGCTTGCGCCGGTCGATACACTTAATCGCTTTCTTGCAGTAGGGCTGCCGGTCGTGACCATCCTCATCGTCACGGGCATCCTTCTACTGAGTACCCTTTTCCACAGTATCGATACCGTGCCGCGCTACGTGCAATTCACCATCGGTCTCTACGTTGCGTCGCTTGCCCTCGGTCTTCGGCTCGTTCTACTGCAACGCCCCGCGCTTCAGCGCGCTGTCGTTGAAAGAGATGGCCCGCTGACGCGTCAAATCACGCTTCGCATGGCCCAGGTCGCGGCGGCGCTGACGCTGTTTTCGCTCACCATTTTCTTTGCCGTGCTCTACACCCACTGCGTTTAAAAGTAGAAACATCTCGAGCGTGCTGCGAAGCGTCTACGCTGAGGGTGAGAACGAGCCAGCTGCACGGTGAGCACCTGCCGCTTTTCATCACCAAACCTGTTTCGGTTGTTGCGTTCATAACGTTGCGCTCTGACGTAACCGCAGATTCAACAATTCAATGAATGAGTGACTCGCCGGTCAGTCTTCTCGAACTCCGCCGACAAGGCGATTTCCTAAATCAGACAGTCAACGACCAGAGGAGAGGCTTACATGCTTCGTATCGCAATCAATGGCTACGGTCGCATCGGCCGCGCAGTACTGCGTACATTCTTCGAACGAGGTCTGCACGATTCCATTCGAATCGAAGCCATCAATGACCTTGGCAACCCGGAGTCATTGTTGCAACTGACCCGCTTCGACTCGACCTTCGGCCGCTTCACGAACGACATCCGCCTCGATGGCGACAGGCTCTACGTTCATGATCAGCCCATTCGCCTACTGAGCAACAAGGAACCCCGTGAACTGCCATGGGGCGAAATGGACATTGATGTTGTGCTCGAGTGTACGGGGCGATTCAAGAAACGCGAGCAGGCCGAAGCGCATCTCACCGCGGGTGCCAAACGTGTGCTGTTGGCACACCCCATGGACACCGCTGATCTCACTGTCGTTTATGGGGTTAACCATGAGCAGTTGGGTGATCAGAAGATCGTATCGAATGCTTCCTGTACAACGAACTGCCTGGCCCCACTGGCCAAGGTGCTGCATGAGGCCGTAGGGATACGCCAGGGCGTAATGACGACCGTTCATTCCTACACGAACGATCAGAGCCTTCTGGACAAGGACCACGGCGATCCCTATCGCTCCCGGGCGGCCGCCCTGTCGATGATTCCGACGACGACTGGCGCTGCCAAGGCAATCGGATTGGTCCTGCCGGAGTTGGGCGGTCGGCTGGATGGCATGGCGGTGCGCGTACCCACGCCCAACGTTTCACTTGTCGATTTGAGCTTCAACGCTGAGCGTCCCTGTGACCGGAACGCCATCAACGAAGCATTACGCGCCGGCGCTGCGAAGCTGCCCCAAGGCGTGATGGAGTGTAACGAGCTGCCGCTGGTCTCCAGCGACTTCAACGGCTATCCGATTTCTTGCGTCGCTGATCTCAACCACACCCGTGTTCATGGCGATCTGGTGAAGGTGTTGGCCTGGTATGACAACGAGTGGGCCTTCTCCAACCGCATGCTCGATGTCGTTCAGGCGTGGACAAAAGCCTAGCTCACTGAGATGCGGCACACCGTTGTGCGCTGTGTGCCGTTCGGACGTCTGGCCGGGTCGTCATAGGTCTCGACCTCGACAAACCCGGCCTTTCTCATCATACCGGCCGAGGCTGCATTGTCTGCGTGACGATCGATATAGATGTCGTCCACGCCCCTGTCGCGAATGTCCTGCACGACCGCACGCAGCAGTGCCGCGCCCAGTCCTTTCCCCGCAAATGCACGATTCACGACAGCCTCGCAGACATAAGCGTGCGCACGCCTACCCGTGGCTTGATAACGGATGAATTCGCCCGACACCGGTTGATAGCTGATGAAGCCGGCCAGGCTTTCGTCCTCGGCTTCGGCGATCATGGCTTCGATGCGACCGGTACCGATTTCTGCCAGGTGGGCACGGACAGGGCCTTCAGGCAGGTAATTCCATAGATTCGGACCGTGTTCAAAGAGGCATGCTGCAAGCGCTTCGATGTCTTGAGCGGTGGCCATTCGAAAGAACACGTTCATGGTTGACCTCGGGACGTCGTTGCGCAGGTCGCTTGAGCATACCGGCTGGCTACCGGCTTACTCCAGCGCGGGTGCTCCAAACAGGTCGGCCGCACGCAGCAACGCAGCCAGCAGTGCGTGTCGCTCCCAGGCAGGCAAGGCCTTGAAACGTTCCAACCCGTGGCTGGGCAACAACGGGGGCGCTTCGGAAAGCGCGATCCTCCCCTCCTCGGCCAGATACAGCCACTGCTTGCGCCGGTCTCGCTCGTCCCGCTTGCGGGAAATCATTCCGCGAGCCGCAAGACGATCCAGTACGCCCGAAAGCGAGGCTTGCGAAAGGCTCACCAGTCCCGCCAGTTGGCTTGCGGTGAGCTGCTCTTCCGCGGCGAGCACCTGAAGGATGAGGAGTTGCAGCGGTGTGAGACCACCGTACTTCGCAAGCTGCTTGGTATGCACCTCAAGGGACTGCTGTAACCGGCGCAACGCCTGGTAGATGGACAGCTCAGCGGTCTTTGAAAACGCGTCGATACTTTGAGTCATAAGCTTTATTACTAGTGAACAGCCCGTCCGCTGGCGTTGATCATCGAGAACTCCTTTGACCTGAAACTGTCTGGTTTGTTTAGGTATATATAGAACTTCCCCAACGGAGAACCGGTAAGGATATGTGCGGCATAGCAGGAGAACTTCGATTCGATCAGCGCCCGAGCGACCTTTCAGCGGTCGAGCGCATTACTCACCAACTGGAATCGCGCGGCCCCGATGCGTGCGGATTTCACAGCAGTGGCCCGCTCAGTTTCGGGCATCGGCGCTTGAAGATCATGGATCTGGAAGACGCGTCCGGCCAGCCCATGATCGACTCCGAGTTGGGTTTGTCGATGGTCTTCAACGGCGCCATCTACAACTATCCCGAAATCCGCGCCGAGCTAGAGGCCAAGGGCTATCGATTCTTCTCAAGCGGCGACACCGAAGTGTTGCTCAAGGCCTACCACGCCTGGGGCGAGGCGATGCTGCCCAAGCTCAACGGGATGTTCGCGTTCGCGATCTGGGAGCGGGACCGCCGCCAGATGTTCATCGCGCGTGACCGTCTTGGCGTGAAGCCGCTGTATTACTCGCTGACAAACGATCGTCTGCGTTTCGCGTCCGCCCTCCCGGCACTGCTGGCGGGTGGCGACATCGACAAGTCGATCAATCCGATCGCCCTCAATCACTACATGAGCTTCCACGCGGTTGTCCCCGCGCCCCATACGCTCATCAGCGGCATCCAGAAACTGCCACCGGCAACCTGGATGCGCATCGACGCTTCCGGCCGTACCGAACAAAAGTGCTGGTGGACGCTGGATTACGGCCCCCGCCCCGAAGAACAAGGCTACGACTTCAATGACTGGCAAACCCAGGTGTTGGATACGATGCGAGAGGCTGTCGCCATACGCCAGCGCGCTGCCGTAGACGTAGGGGTACTGCTTTCTGGCGGCGTGGACTCGAGCCTGCTTGTGGGCCTGCTGCGCGAGGCAGGCGCTGCAGACAATCTGCTGACTTTCTCCATTGGCTTCGAAGACGCCGGCGGTGAACGCGGTGACGAATTCCGATATTCCGATCTCATCGCGCAGCACTATCAGACACGCCATCACCAGCTCCGAATCAAGGAGTATGAGATTCTCGAAGAACTGCCAGCGGCGTTCCGCGCAATGAGCGAACCGATGGTCAGCCACGACTGCATCGCGTTCTACCTGCTGTCGCGCGAGGTCAGCAAGCATTGCAAGGTGGTACAGAGTGGCCAGGGTGCTGACGAGCTGTTCGCCGGCTACCACTGGTACCCGCAGGTCGACGGCGCATCCGACCCGGTTGCCGCGTACCTGTCCGCCTTCCGCGATCGCGATTTCGACGAGTATGCGCGTACCGTGCAGTCGAAATGGGTAAGCGAGGATTACTCTGGCGACTTCGTCCGCACGCATTTTGCGCAAGCAGGTGCTGATGCAGCCGTCGACAAGGCGCTGCGGATCGACAGTACCGTCATGCTGGTGGACGATCCGGTCAAGCGGGTCGACAACATGACCATGGCCTGGGGCCTGGAGGCGCGCACGCCATTCCTGGATTATCGCGTTGCCGAGCTTTCTGCGCGTATCCCTGCCCAGTTCAAGCTGCCCGAGGGCGGCAAGTATGTGCTGAAGGAAGCGGCACGCCGGGTGATTCCTTCGGAAGTCATCGATCGCCCGAAGGGCTACTTCCCCGTACCCGGCCTCAAGCATCTGCAAGGTGCAACATTGAGTTGGGTGCGTGACCTTCTGCTCGACCCGAGCCAGGACCGTGGTCTGTTCAACCGCCAGCAGATCGATGCATTGATTGCCAATCCAGACGGCCAGCTGACCCCGCTGCGTGGTTCGAAACTTTGGCAACTCGCAGCACTCAACTTATGGATGAAGGAACACGGCCTCTAAGCCGGTCCGGCGTCTGGCGTGGCGCATCGACGCCCGGCGTGTCGACGCCCGGCATAACGTCGAAAGCCGCGCCATGTCATGGCCAGTAAGCGCGCCAGCTGGCGCGTGATTGAATCCAGACGGCTACGCGGACGATCGCGATAGCCGTCACCGCTCGGAGAGCGGATCAGGAGGGTGGAATGCAAAAGTCACATGCCTATGGCCAACGTTTACTCCGTGGCCAGGCCCCGTCCTATCAACGCCTTCAGGCGCGTTATGCCGAAGGCGGTGGCGAGGACCCCGGCGCTCCAGTGGCGCTGCACTGTGGATGGGGGCGGCTGTTGGTCGGTCATACGTACCCGAATCCTGCCGATCTGGCGGCAGACCTGCTCGAAGAAGACCCCGGCATGCGCGACATCGCGCTCTACGTTGCGCAGCCCCAACAGGTGCTGGCGCACGCGCCTCAGCAACTGTTCCTCGATCCATCCGACACGCTTCGTCTGTGGTTCAGCGATTACCGGCCGGCTCGGCGTCCATTCCGTGGCTTCCACATTCGCCGCGTTCAGAACGACACTGAATGGGCCTCGGTTAACCGGCTTTACCAGACGCGTGGGATGATGCAGGTCGACCCCAAGCAGATCACCCCGCGCGAGGAAGGCGGACCGGTCTATTGGATTGCCGAAGACGTGGACAGTGGACATGCGCTGGGCACCGTGATGGGCCTGAACCACCACGAAGCCTTCAATGATCCTGAGAATGGCTCGAGTCTCTGGTGTCTCGCAGTGGACCCGCAATGTCAGCGTCCGGGTGTGGGCGAGGCCCTCGTGCGCCACCTCGTTGAACATTACCAGTCTCGCGGGCTGGCCTATCTTGACCTCTCGGTGTTGCATGATAACCGTCAGGCGAAGGCGCTCTATACCAAGCTGGGCTTCCGCGACCTGCCGACCTTCACGGTCAAGCGCAAGAACATGATCAACCAATCGCTGTTCATAGGGCCGGGGCCGAAGGCAGAGCTGAACCCGTACGCACGCATCATCGTCGACGAAGCCAGCCGTCGGGGCATCGAGGTGCAAGTGGACGACGCCGAGGGCGGGCTGTTCACCCTGATCCACGGCGGACGCCGCATTCGCTGCCGTGAGTCACTCTCGGACCTCACAAGCTCGGTCAGCATGACGCTGTGCCAGGACAAGCGGCTGACACACCGCTATCTCAAGGCCGCAGGATTGATGCTACCCGCCCAGCAATTGGCTGGAGACGAAACCGAGAATCTGGCGTTCCTGGAGACGCACACGCGTGTCGTGGTGAAGCCGGTGGACGGTGAACAGGGACAAGGCGTTGCAGTCGACCTGACGACCCCGGACGAACTGCAGGCGGCGATCGAGAATGCGCGGAAGTTCGACAGTCGGGTACTCCTGGAAAGTTTCCACGAAGGGCACGACCTGCGGATTCTGGTGATCGGCTTCGAAGTGGTCGCAGCTGCCATTCGGCGCCCTGCGTCAGTGATTGGAGATGGTCGCAACACCGTTCGCAAGTTGATCGAAACCCAAAGCCGTCGTCGTCAGGCTGCGACGGGCGGAGAAAGCCGTATTCCGCTGGACGGCGAAACGGAGCGTACACTCCGGGCTGCTGGATACGACTACGACTCGGTTCTGCCCGAAGGCGAATACCTTGCGGTACGCCGTACGGCCAACCTACACACTGGCGGCATTCTTGAAGATGTGACAGCCAAACTTCATCCAACGCTGGTCGACGCCGCCGTGCGGGCATCACGCGCGCTGGAAATCCCGATGGTAGGGTTGGACTTGCTGGTCAAGGACGCGGAGCAGCCGGACTACGTATTCATCGAAGCCAATGAACGCGCCGGGCTCGCCAACCACGAACCCCAACCGACAGCGGAACGCTTCGTCGATTTGCTCTTTCCTCTGAGCAAAGCGCCGCAATAATCTTCCCTTCCCCTTTCTCCTGCCGGCTCACCCGTCATGGGCGAGCCGGCGTGTATTACCGAGGAGACGTGGCATGAGCAACCTTCCCGAACCCGATCTGAACTATCTGCAGCAGACACTACTGGAGATGCTGGCCATTCCAAGCCCAACCGGCTTTACCGACACCATCGTTCGGTATGTCGCCGAGCGCCTGGACGAGCTTGGCATCGAATACGAGTTGACCCGGCGCGGCACCATCCGCGCGACGCTCAAAGGCCGTACCAACTCGCCGGACCGGGCAGTCTCGGCGCATCTTGATACCATCGGCGCCGTCGTCCGCAGTATCAAGGACAATGGCCGTCTTACACTCGCGCCTATTGGCACCTGGTCCAGCCGCTTTGCCGAAGGCAGTCGTGTGAGCCTGTTTACCGACCAGGGCGTCATCCGCGGCAGTGTTCTGCCGCTGCTGGCATCCGGTCATGCGTTCAATACCGAAGTCGACACCATGCCCATCAGTTGGGAGCACATCGAGGTACGGCTCGATGCCTATACGGCGAGTCGCGCCGACAGCGAGAGCCTGGGCGTCTCGGTAGGTGACTACATCGCTTTTGATCCGCTGCCGGAATTCACCGAGAGTGGCCACATCAGCGCGCGTCACCTGGACGATAAAGCCGGTGTCGCCGCATTGCTCGCTGCCTTGAAGGCCGTCAAGGACAGCGGGCAGGAGCCGCACATCGACTGCCACCCCTTGTTCACCATCACCGAGGAGGTAGGCTCTGGCGCGGCAGCTGCGCTTCCCTGGGACGTGAGCGAGTTCGTGGGCATCGACATCGCACCCGTCGCAACCGGGCAGCACTCAAGCGAACATGCCGTCAGTGTTGCGATGCTGGATTCCGGTGGGCCTTATGATTACCACCTGTCCCGTCACCTTCTCAAACTGGGCGAACAGTTCAGCATTCCCACTCGGCGCGACCTGTTCCGCTATTACCACAGCGATGCGCAATCTGCTGTCGCAGCAGGCCATGACATCCGCACCGCACTGCTCGCCTTCGGCTGTGATGCGACACATGGCTATGAGCGTACGCATCGCGACAGCCTGGTCGCACTGACCCGACTGATCGCAGCGTACATGCTGAGCCCGCCTGTATTCGCCAGCGACGCTCATACCTCGCAGGCATCGCTCGAACCGTTCAGCCATCAACTCGAACATGATGCTCAAATGGAGAGCGATACCCGCGTGCCTGCCGTAGATACATTGGTGGGGCGAAGCGAGACCGAAGGCGAGAGCCGCGGCTGAACCCATATGAGCGCGCGGCAGGCGATGCTGCCGGGCGCTCATGCGTCGGATGTGATAACAGGCTCACAACAAGTCGGGCATACTTCGCCGCCCGATCGAACCGAGTGATACGATGCTCGTTCCCTACGACATGCTGGATCCGGAAACCCTCAATTGCCTTATCGAGGACTTCGTAACGCGCGATGGCACCGACAACGGCGACGAAACGGACCTGCCCACTCGCGTTCAGCGCGTCATGCAGGCACTCAAGCGGAAGGAGGCCTTCATTACCTTCGACCCGGACAGCCAGCAGTGCCAACTCGTGCACCGTCGAGACGTACCGCCCGAGTGGCTTGAGGAATAGCCGCGTCAGCCCTGAGTGAAACGCGGGCCAAACAACACGATACTGGCTCCCAAGACGCAAAGCGCCGCACCAAGCAGGTCACTACCCAGCGGACGCGTTTTTTCGATAATCGCCAACCAGCCTATCGACGCTACCACGTAGATTCCCCCGTACGCGGCATATGCCCGCCCTGCGTAAGCTGCCTCGACGCGGGTAAGCAGGAGCGCGAACAGCATCAGGCTTAGGAGTCCAGGCACTACCCACCAGGCCGACTTCCCCAGGCGAAGCCAAAGGTAGAACGCGTAGCAGCCGGCGATCTCGAAGAGCGCCGCGCACAAGAACCAGACGTAATTAAGCACGACATTCCTCCGGCTCAAACCCCATTGGCGGGTGATGACGCCCGATTATGCCCCAGACGAGTGGCCAGGATGGCCATGCCTGTGGCCATGGCGGTCAGCACCGCGAACGGCAGCACATAGGAGCCGGCAATATCCCGCCCAAACCCGGCCAGCACGGGCGCGAAACAGGCGATGCAATAGCCGGCGCCAAGCATCATCGCGGTCCAGCGGCTCACGGCCATCGGAGATTCGGCCTCGTGCATGGGCAGCAGGAGCGAGAGGGAAAATGAGCCGGTAGCAGACATCCCCATCAGCACCGCCCAAAGCTCAGGGACCATGAGTGGGAAGAAGGTGATCATTGCGAGGCACATCGCGGTCGTACTGCCGCAGGTGACGAGTAGGATGTGTCGGGGCACAAGGCGGTGCGCCAGCCATGGAATGATAAAGGAGGCTGGAAGCCCCACCAGCATGAAGAGGCTGAACAGCGCATTACTCCGCAACGGACTCAAACCGGCTTCTCCATACCGGGCCACCAACCAGGTTGCCAGGGCATAGAATGTACCCGCCTGCAGGGAAAAATAGATGGTGATAAGCCATGCTCGCCGGTGCCGCCACGGTAGACCTATGGGTTCTGCCCCGCTCGCCGGGTCGCTCGTATTGCGCACCGAACACCACAACACGGATGCGAGAATCCCCGGTAGTGCCCATACCGCAAGCCCAAGTGTCCAGCTATCGCCAAACCAGTGTGTGACGGGGGTAGTAAGCACTGCCCCGGCGCTGCCCCCAGCCGCCATGCTCAATGAGTACCAACCTACGACGCGCCCGGATTGCTCACGAAAATGTCGTTTGATAAAGCCTGCGAGTAGCGGGCCGATGACGGCGATCGCCATGCCGAGCAACGCTGCGCTGATGATCAACAGAGCGCTGTTCTCTCCACCGAGCCGAAGCGAGAGTGCGAATCCAAGCAGCGCCAGGCAGCCCATGATGGTGCGCTCCAGACCAAAGCGCTGAGCAAGCCGTGGTGCCATGGGAGCCAGCAGCCCCATGCAGAGTACAGGTAAGGCGGTAGTCAGGCTGATGACACCTCGCCCTAATGAGAGATCCGCCGCAATCCGCTCGATCAAGGGTGCGAGGGACGTGATTCCAGGGCGCAGGTTGATAGCTGCCAGTATCATGGCGAGTAGGGGAAGCAGGGGAAGCGGCGTTTTCACAGGCGATCCAAATGAAAGGCAGCCGACTACCTTAGGAGAGCCCGAGCAGTCGTTCAATGCAATGCTGCCCGAGGATACGGAACAATCCGTTCCCATCGACTGCAATTGATGGAATCGATCGCAGCCATGTGCATCGATTATTTTTGTGTGGCCAATGAGAAACGTAACCTAGCCTGGAATCATTCTCATCGAGAAGCCAGCATGATCAAGACAATGACATTCACCGTTATGCACTTCTGCATCGCATTTACAGTGGCTTATCTCCTGACCGGCAGCGTCGGGATTAGCGGCTTGGTCGCGGTAGTGGAACCGCTCTGCAACTCGGTGGGCTTCTATTTCCACGAAAAGGTATGGAAGCGCATCGAGGCACGACGTGGGGGTGCTAACGCCCCTCAAACGTGCGTCAAGCCAGCCATGCTGCAATGCCGCCATGGCTTCTAAGCCTTGGCGGCAGTTTCCAGCGAATTCGGTTAGACCGGCTCCGCCCACATGTCATATTCGTCCGCATCAACGACACGCACCTTGATCCGGTCGCCCGGCTGCATGTCCGTCCCTGCGATGAATACGCTGCCATCGATCTCGGGTGCGTCGGCGTAGGAGCGCGCAACGGCGCCTTCATGGTCGACTTCGTCGATCAATACATCCAGCTCCTGGCCGATGCGTCGCTGCAGGCGGGCCGCACTGATCGCCTGCTGGTGAGCCATGAAGCGATCCCATCGATCTTGCTTCACATCATCAGGAACCAGGTCCAGGCCAAGCTCGTTGGCGGGTGCGCCCTCTACTGGCGAGTACTGGAAGCACCCTACTCGATCCAGCTGAGCCTCAGTCAACCAATCCAGAAGGTACTGGAAGTCCTCTTCCGTTTCGCCTGGGAAGCCAACGATGAACGTAGAGCGGATAACCAGCTCGGGGCATTGCTCGCGCCACTGCTTGACTCGGGCAAGGGTGCGGTCCTCGAACGCAGGTCGCTTCATCGCCTTCAAGACTTTCGGGCTGGCATGCTGAAACGGAATGTCCAGGTAAGGCAGTACCTTGCCTTCAGCCATCAGCGGGATGATTTCATCGACGTTCGGATAGGGATAGACGTAATGCAGTCGGACCCAGACGCCCAGACTGGACAGCGCCTCGCACAACTCCTTCATTCGCGTCTTGACCGGGCGACCGTTCCAGAAATCGGTCTTGTATTTGAGATCGACTCCATAGGCACTCGTGTCCTGGGAGATGACCAGAATCTCCTTCACCCCAGCCTTTACCAGTCGCTCAGCCTCGTTCAGAACATCCCCAACAGGACGGCTGACCAGCTTGCCACGCATCGAAGGAATGATGCAGAAGCTGCAGCTGTGATTACAGCCTTCTGAAATCTTGAGATAGGCGTAGTGCCGCGGCGTCAACTTGACCCCCTGCGGCGGAACGAGATCTATGAGCGGGTTATGCTCAGTCTTCGGGGGGATGACTTCATGGACCGCATTGACCACTTGCTCATACTGCTGCGGACCGGTGACTGCCAGCACATTCGGATGAACATTGCGGATAGCGCCCTCTTCAACCCCCATGCACCCGGTGACGATGACCTTGCCGTTCTCAGCGATCGCCTCGCCGATGACGTCCAGGGATTCTGCCTTGGCACTGTCGATGAAGCCGCAGGTGTTGACCACCACCACGTCGGCGTCCTGATAGGTCGGTACGACCTCATAACCTTCCATACGCAGTTGCGTAAGGATTCGCTCGGAATCGACGAGGGCCTTCGGGCAACCAAGGCTCACGAAACCAACTTTAGGGGTGGGGGAAATAGACATGACGGCTAACCTCAGCGGACGCTCACTGAGGCGCCCTTGATCAAAAAGTGCGCAATTCTAGCGATGCGTCGTACATCTGAGAAGAGCCCTTCGCCATTTGTTGGCAACCGGACATCAACCGGGATGAGGCGAACCGACAAACTCAGTTCGCGCGCTGCATGCGCTCGATAATCTGGGCTGTCGTACGCTCGGCCTTCGCCTCGGCAGTGAGCTCCTTGGCCATCATGCCCAGCACAAGCGTGAGGCTGTTGCGGCCATCGACGCTAAGCCGCTCCCACTCCGCAATCATGGTATCGAAGAGCAACGCACCGGTGCGTGCCGGGGAGAACTCCGGAACATCCTCGTGCTGAACAGCCCGGGATATGATCATCAACAACTCACGCTCGGTCATGGGTACCACAATGAAGTCGGGGACCGTCTCGGCTGGTGAAACCAGCAGGTCCATGTAGAGAAACCGGGCTCGCCGCTCATTGGATACCCGGCCGCGCGTCAACGCGAATCATGGCAGAATGCCGTACGCCCCCGCGCATCGTCCACTCGAAATTGACCAGTGGTACGACCGCCCGGGCACTTGGCAAGCGAAGCGGTGCGCGGCGAGCGTCGGCTCCTGCTCGACGTCAAGGACGCGGCGTACGCGCCTCGATGGCCTTCATCATATATTGGGCCAGACGGTCGTAGTCCCCGTCATAGTGATGTCCACCTGGAAGCTCCAGTTTCTCACCGACGGCGCCCGGTTGGGTACATCCACTTTCGTCCCGCTCCTCTGAGCCATAGATGCAATAGATCTTGCCTGCCGGCACCTTGACCATCTCGGGCCCGGTCTGCGCCTCGTCGCCCTGCTTGCCCAGCCAACCTGTGACCTGAATCTCGAAGTCACCGCTGCGCGCGAACGCAAGCAGCAGCATCGTCGTCACCTCGTTCTGATCCTCAGCGGGAAGCCGGTTATAAACGGCAGGCAGAATGTCGGCCCCGAAGGAGTACCCCGCAAGTACGAAGTGCTTAGCGCCCCACGACTCACGGTAATGCTGCATCAACTTGGAGAGATCGGCCGCAATGCGCTCAGGCGATTTGTGCTCCCAGAAATAGCGAAGGGCGTCGACCCCGACGACCGGGTAACCGTGCTTCGCCATCGTCTCGGCGGAGTCGTGATCGAGATCCCGCCAACCACCGTCGCCGGAGTAGAAGATAGTGACGGTATCGCCGTGCGCGGCATCCGTCTTTTCCGGCCGGATCTCTATGGTTGGCACATCACTGTGGCGTCCCTGAAGCTGACGAAGAAGCTGATCCTGGAGCACCGTCTTCAAGGGCGTGTCATAGTCGCTGATCGTGGTATCAGCGTTGGGCTGATTGCGAACGAACACTGCGGTGTCGTCACCGGGATTATCGTTCCAGGCAAGGTGCCACTTCCCCTTCGCCTTCTCTGGCCAGGGGTCGACGCAATCGGGCTCTTCTATCTTGCTGCCCACTGACAATGCGTTTCGCTTGTCCTCGTTCTGAGCTGCAAGCCAGCGCCAAGCCTGCACACCACCTGCGCCAATGCCGGCAACCCAATCCGGCGTGGCGCCGAGTTGCTTGATTGCCGCATCAAGTCGGGTACGGTGCACGGCGCAGTCCTGGGCTTCGGCCATGCCGAACTGCAGGAAACGCGCACCGGTCTTCTGCGCTAGTGCCAAGAGCTCAGATTCGCTCAGCGCCTCGCCAGCCGGGGCCGCGATGAGAACTTGCGCGCGTGGCTCCCCTGCCGGCACCGCCAGCAATGTCTCCGGATCAAGCTTCTGCACGCTTGCCTCAGCAGGCCATCGTTGCGACCACCAACGCAGAGATAGAAAGACGGCCACTCCAATTACCATCAAAAACAACAGCACTTTACGCATGCTTACCTCAGCGCTTCACCAAACCGGTATAGCCGCCCGCGATGAGGGCCGCGGTATCCGCGAACGCCACGAGCGGATCGAGCCCTGCAGGCACCGCCATGTAGCGCGGCTCCCACTCGGGATCGAACTTGTCCTTGAAACGGCGTAGCCCCTGGAAGTTGTAGAACTGCTCACCGCGCCGGAACACCATTGCGCCAAGACGCTGGGTCATGGGTGCACCACGGCGCGGGTGAAGCCCGGCGAGCGGCACCATACCGAGGCTGAAACGCGCCACGCCCTTGGCCTTGTAATGCAGGATGAGACCCAACATCAGGTATTCCATCGTCAACTTGGGTGCGTCGGCCGCTACCCGCATGAGGTCAAGGCTTGCAAGCTCCTGCCGCTCGGTTTCAAGCAGACTCGCGAAGGCGACGGCGTTGCCTTGGAAGCGCACCACGGCCATGCGGAAATGCTTGAGATAGGCCTCGTCGCACCGCCCCAGGGCTCCCCCCGTCTCTCGGACCTGCTTGCCTTTCAACCAGCCATCCGAGATTGCTTTCAGCTCCTCCATAGGTGCTTCGCCGGGCTCGTGGAATTCAACAGATAGCCCGTCGCGCCCTCCTCGGTTCCACGTATAGCGAAGGTCCTTCTTGCCTTTACTGTCCAGATCAAAAGCGGCCAGGTCGACCCTTGCCTCTTCGCCGAGCTTCAGGGCAGTAAGGCCGATATCCATATAGAACGGTAGGTTTTCCGCGCGCACCTGGTAGAACACGGGCCGAGCATGGTGCAGGTCGCAAAGATCGCGGAATTTCCAGATGAGTTCGGCGCGGGCTTGCGCTTTGCCAATGGGATCGAACAGCGCGATCAGGCTCCGCCCGCGACGGCCATACATGATGAACGCGTCTTCCGTATCGTGAAAAAGAAGCGCCTTGTCACCCGTCATGACCAACCCGCCATCAGGCTGCGCCGATGCTTGGACAACACTCAAGGCACGCGCAAGGGCAGCTTCATCAGGCCGCTGGATGGGCGGCGGCGCAGCGCGCAACAGCCAGCCTAGCGAAAGCACCATCAGCAGGACGGTGCTTCCCAGCGCTGCCCGGAGTCCTCTGGGGGCGTCAGCATCAAGTGCGAACTGCCACCACAGCTGGTTTTCGTACGGTACGTCTTTGTAGACGAAGAAGAGTAGCCAAATCGACGCGCCTATCACGCATAGGCTAGCAACGACATACAGCGGTGAAAATGGCATCTCCAACAGTCGGCTGCGCCGATAGAACGATTTGCGGAAGATCACGAGCAGCGCGGCTGTTACCGTCAGGATGCTCGCCTCTTCCCAATCCAGCCCTTTGAGCAACGAAAGAATGGCCCCGGCTACAAGCAGGCACAGCGTCAACGCCCAGGCGGCCGAGAGGCGGCGGCGAAGCCCAAGCGCCAGCAGCAGGCAGAGCACGCCGACCAGACTGGCGCCAAAGTGCGACAGGCTGATCAGCGATACCGGCACAACGAAATCCAGCACGTCGAGTCGGTTATCAGCTGTCGGTGTAACGCCTGAGAAAAGCAGTACGACACCGGCGACGAACACCAGCATCGCGAGCACCGGCGCCGCAAGTCCTGAGGCAATCCGAATGGCCGAGCGCGCCGGCAGGAAACGACGGCCCTCATTGATCAGCAGCGCGATGCAACCGATTGCAAAGGGAAGCATTAGATAGATCAGGCGGTAAACGAGCAGTCCGGCCGCCAACGGAGCCGCGCCAAGTTGACCCGCGAAGGCGGCCAGGAAGACCGCTTCGAAAACGCCCACACCTCCAGGCACATGACTCAGCACGCCAGCGGCGAGTGCAAGCAGGTAGACCAGCAGGAACGCGCCAAACGGCGGTGACTCTGGAATCAGCAGGTACAAGACCGTAGCCGCCGCGAGGACATCCAGCGAAGTGATAAGCAGCTGGAGCATCGCCAGCCGGAAGGTTGGCAGTCGCAGCGTGACGCGCCCCACGCGGGTCAGAAGGCTTTCCGGGGATGGTTTTTCCGCCAGTCGCCGCCACCTGATGATCACAATGGCCAGCGCGTACAAGGCAAGAATGGCAACCGAGACCGTCGCAATGGCCGGTGCCGATATGTTCAACGCTGCCTGCGCCGCGGACAGGTCACTAAGCGCTGCGATCGCCGCCAGGGGCGGCAGTGCCAGCCCAAGGGAGAGACTGGCGAAGACAGTCATCCGTGCGACCTGCAGCGCGCCAAGGCCCTCCCGGGAATACAACCGATATCGAACCGACCCGCCAGACAGCATGGCCAGTCCCACTGTGTTGCCAATGGCGAACGCCGTGAAGCCGCCGAATAACCATGTCTTGGCAGGCAAGGTGGCACCCGCGAACCGCAGTGCGGACCACTCATAGCCCAAAAGCACGATGTACCCAATGACAGTTGCGATCACCGCACCCGCCAAGGCACTTCCCGGTATGGCCAAGACCGCTTCATGCAGCGTACCGGGATCGATTTCCGAAAGCAGACGATGGCACACCACGAGCGCGATGCCGAACAACAGCAGGGTAGCACCGAGTTCTATTGGCTTGCGGTAAGCAGTCAGGCGCTCAAGCAGGCGCCATGGCAGAGCTGGTGGTGGAACCGGCTTGTGGTCGACACTTGGAGAGGACGTTTGATCGGGAGCAGACTCGGTAGCGCTCATGAAACCCTCAAGATGATGCGCCGCAGATTGAAGCACCTCCACCCGGACGTGCATGCGGCGCAATAAAAATCAGTGCCTGTTTGTCGCTCGAACGAGTGATATATACCCGTTCCATTCAGGTGTTATCCGTAACCTTGATTCAGCCAAGCCGAGGTGGCGTGCCTTTTCGGGACTTTCGACCATAAAGAGACCGCGGCTGGCTCAATCGTTCCGACATATTCGTACGGATCAGCCTGCCCACAGAGCGCTGATCCCTTTCCCTTTAGCGTAGTACCAATAACCTCAGATGCAGAAAGGCCCCGTCAGCACACGGCGGACGGGGCCTTTCCAGGAGTCGTCGGGGGGAACGAACGGCTGTCAGGTCCAGACGATGAAACTCCCTGGCGGCGGCATCATGCCAGAAGCACAGTGCACCGGGAATAGCGGCGAAGCCCCATCCCAGACGCCACTCTCCCTGAGTGGACCCATGCCCATGGAGCAAACCGATCTGGCCGATTAGGTCGCTGGCAGCAGCGCCGCCGCCTGCTCAAGCATAGCGATGGTACGTGACAGAGCCATGTCGGCACGCTTCCTGCCCGACGCGCATGCAAAACCAATCACACCTGCCCGCCCTGCAGAACCCACTCAGGTGTTTTCGTTCCGGACGTGCGCGTCGAGGAAGCTACGAATGACCGGGATGATCTCGCCCGCGTGCGTTTCCAAGGCAAAGTGCCCTGTGTCATAGAAGCGTATATCAGCCTCCGGGATATCACGCCGCCAGGCTTGCGCGCCTGCCGGAAGAAAGAACGGATCATTCTTCCCCCATACCGCAAGCAAGGGCGGCTGGTAGCGGCGAAAGTACGCCTGAAACTCGGGATACTTCGCCACGTTTATGGCGTAGTCCAGTACCAGGTCGAGCTGAATATCGGCATTGCCCGCTCGGGAGACCTGAAGACCTTCGAGCGTATAGCCATCAGGCGCAACCAGGCTGGGATCAGGTACACCCTCGAGGTATTGCCACTTCACGGACGCTGGCGTCGGAAAGTCGCGCAGGGCAGCGCGATTTTCGGCAGTCGGCGCCGCCCAGTATCGCTGTATGGGCGCCCACCCCTCACCCAAGCCCTCCTCATACGCATTGCCATTCTGCGAAACGATCGCGGCGATACGTTCCGGGTGTGCCGCGGCAATACGCCAGCCTACCGGCGCACCGTAGTCATGGACCACCATGGCGAACCGGTCGATACCCAGCCCATCCACAAACTCAATCATGGTCTGCGCCAGCTGCTCGAACGAGTACTCGTATTCGCCACGCGCCGGACTCTCCGTAAAGCCAAAGGCCGGCAGATCTGGAGCGATCACATGATAGTCATCGGCGAGCGCCTGGATTACGTCCCGGTACATGTAAGACGAAGCAGCGAAACCATGAAGCAACAGAACGACCGGGCGGCCCCAATCCCCTGCTTCACGATAGAACACATTCACCGCACCTGCACGCCGATACCGGTGGCGCACGGCCAAGTCGCGAGCATTAGTCATGCATGAATTCGTCTTTGAATCAGCGGGTACCATTGCCATCTCCTTGTAACCATCAAAATAGTCTTTTGAAGGTTACGGTCGAATCTAGTAACCTGTCAAACACGAATTACAGGTTACACAGAGGTATGCAATGGCCATCGATATTCCGCCTCCTCAATTCGTCGCAGGGGATCCGGCGCTAGACTTCATCAATACGCGTTATGGCGTCGGGCAGAACGAGCATGACTGCCTGACCGATGATGCAGCGGTCCAGACCTGGCTTTGGCTTGCAGGGTTTTCGAGCGGTGCCCGGTCCGCACCGCCGGAAGGCTTGTGTGCGCTCGCGTGCCGTCTCCGTGACGAATGCAAAGTCTTACTCGAAGCAGCTCAGGCGGGTGCGGCTACGCTTCAGCCAGATGTTCTCAATGGCGTCCTGGAGAAGGGCTGTCCATGTCAGGTGGTTGAGTGGGATCACGAGGCGAATGCGTTCGCCGTGACGCATCGGCCGCGCGATGAACAACCGGAGAGTCTTCTTTACCCGATCGCCGCCGCGATGGTGGCGATGCTTACCGAAGGTCGAATCGGACGCGTAAAGGAATGCGAAGCGCATGATTGCGTCCTGCTTTTCGCGGACACTACCAAATCCGGCCGCCGCCGCTGGTGCAGCATGGCGACATGCGGCACGCGAATGAAGGTTGCTGCGTTCCGGTCAAGGAGGAAACAGGCATAAGCAGGGTGCATCGGCCGATGGGAAAGCAGGCGGCTACGAACAAGACGATCTCATTCGCTTGGCACAGACCGCGGATTTGCCATGAGCAAAGCAAAATTGAGAGCAACTCGCTATTTGTTAGGTAGCGTCCAGAGCTGATCAATGCGTGTCGTGAATGACTGGCTCATCAATTCGCGTCGCATGCCCCATTCAGGCGCGACCGGCACTCTGCCCGGCCGAAGAGTGCCCCTGCCCCATCTCCCATTGATCTGATCCATAACACCCATAAGCCTTTCGCTGCTATCAGCCTGAATAGGCGCGAACAGGTCGCCGGTATAGTCGCCACGCCTACATAGGTCGACGAGCAAGATTTCCGCCTTGCTGTAGGCGTACCCCTCACGGTATATGCGATCGAGGCCAGCAATCGCGGCCGCCGTGATCAGTCGAGTGTCGTCAGTCGGGTACGGCAGTTCGCATAGCGCGCCATTGGCGTACCGGGGTTCGTTCGGGTTGAACATGCCGGTGCGGATACCCACCCTCACCCGCTTGCACAGCGACTGCTGCTTGCGAAGCTTCTCCGCACCCCGCGCCGCATAGCTGGCCACCGCTTCGCGGATCGGTTCGATTGCGGTCAGGCGCGATCCGAACATCCTCGAGCAGCAGATCTCCTGCTTGGGCGGCTCGGCTTCTTCCAACTGCAGACAAGGCGTGCCACGAAGCTCGCGTGCGGTCTTTTCGATCACGACGCTGAACTGTTTACGGAGTGTCCAGGCATCGGCCTGGGCCAGGTCCCACGCCGTTTTGATACCCATGCCGGTGAGGTGCTCGTTCATACGCCGGCCTACGCCCCACACTTCGCCCACGTCCGTGGCGCGAAGCAGCTTGTCGCGCCGGACCGGATCGCGGATATCGACAACGCCGCCCGTTTGCTTCTGCCAACGCTTGGCCGCGTAATTTGCCAGTTTGGCCAAGGTCTTTGTCGTCGCAATGCCTACCCCAACGGGTATCCCTGTGTCGCGCAGGACGCGCCGGCGAATGTCCCTGCCCATTGGCTCGAGCGGCCCGGTGATGCCGGTCAGGTCAGCGAAGCACTCGTCAATCGAATACACCTCGGCGGAGGGCACCATGCTTTCGATGATGCTCATGACGCGTTGGCTCATGTCGCCATACAGCGCATAGTTGGAGCTGAATGCCACGACGCCCCAGCGCTTCAGGTCATTGCGGATCTTGAAGTACGGCGCGCCCATCTTGATGCCAAGCGCCTTTGCTTCGGTTGTTCTGCTGATAACGCAGCCGTCGTTGTTGGACAGCACAACGATGGGCGTTCTGAGCAGGTCCGGGCGCCAGAGACGTTCGCAAGAGCAATAGAAGGCGTTGCAGTCGATCAGGGCAATGGCAGGTTCATGTACGGCCATGACTACGCACGCTGTATGACACCACGCCCCAAATCTGCAATTCGTCGCTTTCGAGGATGTACCGCGGTGCATACCGGTCGTTGGCCGATTCGAGCACCACCCCATCGCCTTGCCGCGTGAAAATCTTCACGAGCGGCTCTCCATTAAGTGCTGCAATGACGACCATGCCGTTTGATGGCTCCAAGGAGCGGTCAACAACCAGCACGTCACCGTCGTAGATGCCCACGCCAACCAGGCTATCGCCCGCTGACCGCACCAGGTAGATGTGCGGCGCGCGTAGCCCCATTAGCTCATCCAGACTGATGACGTTTTCCATATGGTCCTGTGCCGGGCTGGGGAAGCCTGCGGGGACCTTGAACAGAAACAGGGGATGCTTCTGCTCGGACGGCGCCAAGTCGGCGATAAAGGTGATACTGCCCATAAGAACCCAGGCTCATGAAATACTGTATATGCAAACAGTAAACCCCGAGCTCACCCTGCCGGTCAATTGGATAACGTAGGGGCACGACAAAAGGCCAGCATTGCAGGAGCGACACTGAAGAGGGCACGGCCAGGTTTGCCGGGCTTATCGGACAAAAAGTAGGTATGGGGGCTGTTTCCGCGGATTCGCAGATCACCTGATCGGCGCCTGCAAAACGCAGTCAGTATGCAGGCATCTCTCCAGACGACGTCCGTCTCGCATTGCTTATGGCAATCGCCCTCGTGCTGACCGAGTAATGCCAACTATCGAGTTTGGATTGAGGCCCGGAAAAGCAAAAACCCCGACTGCTTTCGCAATCGGGGTTTCGGCTATATTTGGTTGCGGGAGCCGGATTTGAACCGACGACCTTCGGGTTATGAGCCCGACGAGCTACCAGACTGCTCCATCCCGCGTCTGATGTCGGCCATTCTACTCGGATACGCGACGCTGTCAACAAGCATTTCGAAAAAAGTGTCATACCAGCAAATACTTACGTGCGCCGTGCTGAGCATTGCCGCTCGTAAGCGCAGCGCCGAGGCAGGCTGCCATTGGCTGCGGGAAACTTCATAATAAGGTGTCCCACGTGATCCGAGACCATGACGCTACGAAAGATCGTTCACATAGATTGCGACTGCTTCTATGCCGCTATCGAGATGCGCGACGACCCCAGGCTGGCCAACCGCCCACTTGCGGTAGGCGGCTCGGCCGAGCGTCGAGGTGTCATCGCGACCTGCAACTATGAAGCACGGGCCTATGGCGTTCGTTCGGCGATGTCGTCACGCCACGCCATAAAGCTATGTCCGGACTTGCTCATCGTTAAGCCCCGCTTTGAGGTCTACCGCGCTGTCTCGAAGGAAATTCAGGCGATCTTCCGCGACTACACTTCACTTATTGAACCCCTCTCGCTGGACGAGGCGTACCTCGACGTCAGCGAGAGCCCGCTCTTCGAGGGTAGCGCAACGCGCATTGCGCAGGACATCCGGCGGCGGACTTGGGAAGAAGTCCGAGTCACCGTTTCTGCAGGCGTGGCGCCAAACAAGTTCCTTGCAAAGATCGCAAGTGACTGGCGCAAGCCAGATGGCTTGTTCGTTATCGCACCCCATCAGGTCGATGCGTTCGTTGCGGACCTGCCGGTCAATCGATTACATGGGGTTGGCAAAGTCACCGCGGATAAGCTCTCCCGCCTTGGCATCACGACGTGTTCAGACCTGCGCCAGTGGGAACGTCGTGCACTCGCCCGCGAGTTCGGGAGTTTCGGTGAACGTCTCTACAATCTGGCGCGCGGCGAGGACAACCGTGCCGTCGAGGTGGATGGCAGACGCCAATCACTCAGTGTTGAAAATACGTTTGAACGCGACTTGCCTGACCTTGCGGCCTGCCTGGCGCAACTTCCGGGGTTGCTGGACGAACTCACCACGCGCATGACCCGGTTGGACAGCAGCTATCGTCTCGAAAAGCCGTTCGTGAAGCTCAAATTCCATGACTTCACCCAAACCACGCTCGAACAGGCTGGCGCGGGCTTCGACGCAACGAGTTACGCACGGCTTTTGACGGCCGCGTACGCGCGCGGCGCTCGCCCGGTTCGCCTATTAGGCGTTGGAGCACGGCTAACCGACCTTCGCAAGGGTGGCGAACAACTCGAGCTGTTTGCCAGGTAGCGCGGCCCTTCGGCTACCATTCCGGCTTGCCATACGGACGCACAGAATGTCTTACACCGTTTCACCGATCGGTACCCTTCACTCCTGCTTCAAGGAAAAGTTTGCGATACCTCGGCAACCGCAGCTCGCACCCGCTGCGCGCGGCTGGCTCGAGCTGCACCCGCCCTTTGACCGACCCGAAGCGGTTATGGGCCTGGAGCAGGTTAGCCATGTCTGGCTGCTGTTCCTTTTTCACCGGGCGCTGGAGGATAAACCGCGCCTCAAGGTGCGACCGCCTCGGTTGGGTGGCAACCAGTACATCGGTGTCTTCGCGAGTCGGGCGACGCACCGTCCGAATGGACTGGGTCAGTCCGTGGTTCGACTCGAGCGCGTTGAGCCGGGACGACTGTACCTGTCCGGGATCGATTTGCTCGATGGCACGCCGATACTGGACGTAAAACCGTATGTACCGTATGCCGACGCCGTCGGCGCAGCGCACAACCTACTTGCCGATGCGGCGCCCTCTTCCATTGAGGTGACCTGGGACGATTCCGCGCGGCAGCAGGCAGACATGCATTCGAAAAGGCTAAACGAGCCCCTCAGCGATTTGATCGAGCAATGTCTTGCGCAAGACCCGCGACCAGCCTACCAGCAACCCTCACCTGAACGCCGTTACGGTACGTACCTTTGGGACGTGGAGGTTCACTGGCACTACCCTGAACCCAGCGTTATCCGCATCCTTGATGTTGCGCCCGCATGAACCAAAAAAAACCGCCGTAACGGCGGTTTTTTTTGTGGTTGCTTACTTCTCGACGAAGGCGCGCTCGATCAGGTAGTCGCCCGGCTCGCCCATACGCGGCGAAATCTTCAGGCCAAATCCATCCAGCACCTCACTCGTCTCATCCAGCATGCTGGGGCTGCCGCAGATCATGGCGCGGTCGTCCTGCGGGTTGATCGGAGGCAGGCCGATGTCACTGAACAGTTTTCCACTACGCATCAGGTCGGTCAAACGCCCCTGATTGCGGAACGGCTCACGCGTAACCGTTGGGTAGTAGATCAGCTTTTCGCGAACTTCCTCGCCAAAGAATTCATTCTGCGGCAAGTGCTCAGTGATGAATTGCTCGTATGCGACTTCGTTGGCGTAACGGACACCATGGATGAGGATGACTTTCTCGAAGCGCTCGTACGCTTCCGGGTCCTGGATGACGCTCATGAAAGGGGCAAGGCCCGTTCCGGTGCTCAACAGATAGAGGTGTTTGGCCGGAAGCAGGTCGCCGAGGATCAACGTACCGGTAGGCTTGCGGCTAACCATGATCTCGTCGCCTTCCTTGAGATGCTGCAGGCGCGACGTCAGCGGGCCGTCCGGGACCTTGATGCTGAAGAACTCGAGGTGCTCTTCGTAGTTGGGGCTGGCAATCGAATAGGCGCGCATCAATGGGCGACCGTTGACCTCCAGGCCGATCATTACGAATTGTCCATTTTCAAAACGCAGCCCCGGGTTGCGGGTCGTCTTGAAGCTGAACAGGGTGTCGTTCCAGTGATGCACACTGAGCACGCGCTCAACGTTCAGATTGCTCATTGATTCCTCTCAAGAAATAAGGGGCCCAACAGCACGTGCTGTTGACCGGAAGACGCCGCCAATGGCGTGGACACCGGTACAAGGCGAGATTGCCGCCAATTCTAAGGTGGTCCAGAATATCTGTTAAGTGAATTATCAAGATATAGCTAATCGGTTATATAGATATGAGATTTTCCTTGCGTCAACTTCAGGTGTTTGCAGCAGTCGCACGACAGGAAAGTGTCTCGCGCGCAGCCGCATCCCTCGCGCTGTCCCAATCGGCTGCTAGTACATCACTGGCTGAGCTTGAGCGGCAGAGCGGCTGCCAACTGTTTGACCGCGCGGGCAAGCGTTTGAGCCTGAACGCCTTGGGCGCGCAGCTACTGCCGAAGGCCGTGTCACTGCTCGATCAGGCACGAGAAATCGAAGACCTGCTTAACGGCAAGAGTGGCTATGGTTCGCTTGTCGTGGGCGCAACCCTGACGATCGGCAACTACCTTGCAACACGTCTCATCGGCGAGTTCATGCAGCGCCATCCCGAATGCCAGGTGAAATTGCAGGTTCAGAACACTGCACACATTGTTCAGCAGATCCTCCATTACGAGCTCGACCTTGGCTTGATCGAAGGTGACTGCAACCACGACGAAGTGGAAGTCCAGCACTGGATCGAAGACGAACTTGTCGTGTTTTGCTCGCCGCGCCACGCACTGGCAGCGAAACGCCACGCATCGCTCGATGAGCTCGCGCGTGAAGCCTGGATCCTTCGTGAGCAAGGTTCAGGTACGCGGCTGACGTTCGACCAGGCCATGCGACATTGTCGAACCCGGCTTGATGTCAGACTCGAGCTTGAACACACCGAAGCCATTACACGGGCCGTGGAGTCCGGGCTTGGCATTGGCTGCATCTCCCGGCTCGCACTTAAGGATGCGCTGGCAAGAGGCAGCCTTGTCGCCATTGAAACGCCGGAAATCGATCTGAGTCGCCACTTCTCGTTCATCTGGCATCGCCAGAAGTATCAGACAGCCGCCATGGCCGAATTCCTGGATCAATGCAGAGCCATGACAGCAGGCGTTGGCCGAAGCCACGAGATTGATCTTCCGCCTTTCGCCTGACTAGCTGCTTGGGATGGACTCGAGCTGTTGCAGCAGCAACGCGGCCTGCGTTCGGGTACGCACGCCAAGTTTCCTGAAGATAGCGGTGACATGCGCCTTCACCGTTGCTTCGGACACGCTCAGCTCGTATGCGATCTGCTTGTTCAACAGCCCTTCACAGACCATCGTGAGTACGCGAAATTGTTGAGGGGTCAGGCTGGCCAGACCTTCGCTTGCAGCCCTGGCCTCTGCGCTGACCTGTACCTCGCCAAGCGCCTGGCTTGGCCACGACGTATCGCCGTCCAGGACCGCTTGGACAGCGTGCTGGATCGCTTCGAGAGAGCTTGATTTTGGAATGAAACCCATCGCGCCGAATTCCCGCGCGCGCGCCATGACGGCAGGTTCCTCTTCAGCTGACACCATCACGACCGGGACATGGGGATATTGACCGCGCAACAGTGCAAGCCCGGAGAAACCATAGGCGCCCGGCATATTGAGGTCGAGTAATACAAGGTCCCAGTCACTGTTCTCATTGAGACATTGCTCGAGTTCGGAAATGCTGGAGGCTTCCACCAGCCGTATCTCTGCTCCCAGGCCCATTGTCAGCGCCTGGCGCATCGCACTTCTGAACAGTGGGTGGTCGTCTGCAATGAGTATGTTGTATCCAGCCATTAGGACCTGTTCCTGATTGTTCTTCTTGAAGGCTACGCCCACGGTTCGGCTTCCTGCTCGATATCGCTCAACCAGCCAGACCTCGCGCCTGATAGAAGGCAAGACACGCACTGGATATCGCGACGGCACACACGTCAAAGCATGACGAGAGCGCCTGGGGTGGTCAAGACCGGCGGTTTGCTGCACAGTTCGCCGATTTGACGGCCTGGAGGCCTCCATGTACCCGCGCGCCCTGCAGGCCGACCTTCTCATGTTAATCACGGCCATCATCTGGGGCAGCGCTTTCGTGGCACAGCAGGCCGGCATGGACCATATTGGCCCCTTCCTTTATAACGGCCTTCGCTTCGGCCTGGCGACGCTGGTTCTGCTGCCCCTGTTGCAGTATTGGCCACGCAAACCGAGAGCCGTACCTCAGCGAAACGACTGGCGTGGAGGCCTCCTGTTGGGCGTAGTGCTCGCGACGGCCGCCAACCTGCAACAGGTAGGCTTGCTCTTCACGACAGTGACCAATGCAGGCTTCATCACAGGCCTTTACGTAATCATCGTCCCGCTTATCGGCATCTTGCTAGGTCACCGTGCAGGCCTTGGCATCTGGAGCGGCGCAATGCTGGCGGTCATAGGTATGTTCATGCTGAGCGTCGGCGAGGGATTAAGCGTTGCTTCCGGCGACTGGCTCCAGCTCATCGGAGCGGTGCTTTGGGCGGTCCATGTGATTCTTGTCGGCCATCTGGTAGCGACGCGTGACCCGCTCCGTCTCGCTATTCAACAGCTAGCCGTTTGCGGGCTGATAAGCCTTGGACTTGCCGTCGCCTTCGAACCCATTGCCTGGCTGGCGATCAAGGCCGCCCTCCCCTCGGTTCTGTACGGCGGCTTGATCGGCGTTGCCATTGGCTACACACTCCAGCTCGTCGCTCAACGCAACGCCATCGCTTCGCATGCCGCCATTATCTTTTCGCTCGAAGCGGTATTCGCAGCCATAGCCGGTGCTCTTATGCTCAACGAATCACTGGATGGACGTGGCTATGCTGGCTGTGGGCTGATGCTGGTGGGCATGCTGGTCGCTCAACTTTGGCCGCGTCGCGAGGCAGGAAGTCATGCGTCAGACGCAGACTCACCTGCTAGATAAGGCCTGACACGTTCGTGCGCAGCGCTTAAAAGGTTGACAGGCAACCCGCGCTTGCCCTGCAGGTAACGTTCGCTGAACAGGTCGAGGTACGCATCCAGGGCATACGCGGCGACCTCGTCGTCGGCAAGCTCAAGGCAAAGCGCAGCGACCTCAGCCGTGCACAGATGGTCATCTCGCTTCGAACGGCGTAGACGATAGCGCGAAAGGGATTCCGGCTGGATGCTCAACACCGGGAAGCGGTCCAGGTAAGGGCTCTTGCGAAACATTTTGCGCGCTTCGGTCCAGGTTGCATCGAGCAGAATAAACAGCGGACGGCGATCACCTTTACTGGGCATGCCCACTACCCGTTCCGCCTGAACGGCT
>ERZ1023508.48-NODE-48-length-65093-cov-6.492251_pt1 | contig 65093 bp, 58 predicted proteins | sample MGYA00380548_ERZ1023508 | MGnify/ENA primary metagenome ERZ1023508 (study PRJEB33173, sample SAMEA4830311) | metagenome | study: EMG produced TPA metagenomics assembly of the PRJEB25223 data set...
TACCGGCCTGTCACGCCGGGGGTCGCGGGTTCGAGTCCCGTCCGCTGCGCCATATCTCAGGGGTAACGTCCTGAACCGAAAAGGTGGATTGATTCGTCAATCCACCTTTTCTACTTTTACAGGCACCACACCCTCCTCAAGCATATCGACTTTTCGAGCCGCTTCCTGCGAAAGGTCAATCACCCTGCCCCGCTTATGCGGCCCGCGATCGTTGATTCGGACCGTGACCTTCTTGTCATTTTCGAGGTTTGTCACTTCGACCTTGCTTCCCAGAGGTAGCGTCTTGTGCGCGGCGGAAAGCTCTTCATTGTCGAAGCGCTCGCCGCTAGTGGTTTTCTTCCCCTGGAAGTGGTCTGAATAGTGCGACGCCTTTCCTTTCTGTACGAAAGCGCCGTCATCGTTCGCAGCCTGTGCGCTCAAGCAAACCAGCATCCAACTCGCAAGGCCGTACAACACACGTCGTGTAGCGGAAACGCCTTTTCTCATGCTCATCCTCCGAGCGGAACATGGCAATACGTTGTAATGACGCAGGCAACCCCCACAGCATCGTGAGGCCTGGGAACATTGGGTATCCTGCGGACGCGGTCTTACGCGACCATTTTTGAGCTTGGAATGTGGCGCGTCAGCCTTGATTGGGATCGTGGCGCTCCCATTTTGTTCAAATGGAATTCACAGCCCATGTTTGCCTGGCGGAAGTGCTGCTCATGATCGATGACGACCACATTGCGAAGGAAATCCTCAGCCTGCTGGCCTCCCGCGACTGCAATAGTTCGATTTGTCCTTCCGAGGTGGCCCGCTTACTGGCCGACGGCAACGAATGGCGCGACTGGATGCCGCGTATAAGACACGTTGGTACCGAACTTGTCCGCAAAGGACTTATCAGGATCACACAGGGATCAGAGACCGTGCCTTCAGGGGCGGAGCCGAAGGGGCCGATACGATATCGGCGCGGGGTGAATTACAACGAAGGCTTGGACGTGGACGAGTGAGCGGCGATAGTCAGTGACGATCGCCGGGTCCTACAAGCGTACGTACGGTCGTTAGAACAGCATCCAGCTGGAAAGGCTTGTCGAATACCGCAGAGAAAAGCGACGGCTCAGCACGCCCGATGCTGGCCTGGGCCCCACTCATGAGAATAATAGGAAGGCTGGACGACTGCGGCCTCGCTCTGATCGCACGTGCGAATTCCAAACCATCCATGACCGGCATCATGAAGTCAGTGATGACAAGCTCCGGACGTTCCCGGTCCAGTACCTCCAGCCCTTTACGGCCATTGCTGGCCTTCGCCACCATGTAACCTTCGTCTTCCAGCGCATAGCCGAGAATATCCGCTATGAGATATTCGTCATCGACTATCAGGATGGTCGTCATGCGTTCTTACGTCCGGTAGCGTTCGGGATCATGCTTTTGGGTATGGTTCAGCAGTCCCGGAAAGGACGGCTGTAGCATGTCTGAACGTCTTCTTGAGGCTGACGCCATGGTCGCTGATCACAATTTCCAACAGCGAAGGATCATAGGAACTGTCCCGCATCTTGAGGATCGAGAGAAGCCGCTTGAGTTCAGAGTCCAGCTCAACGAAGCGGGTGAGAAGCAGGTTGTCGACGATGCTGGACAGCTCAGGCGCAGGCGCGTTGATCTCGGAACCAAAGAGGTCATGCATTTCCCACGTGGCAAATACGCACACGCCCCTTGCTCGAAGCTCATTCATGAGGGCACTGAAATACTCAGTCAGCCGCTGTGTCGTATTGGCCACTCGAACCATGCCGCCCAAACTATCGATAAATACCCGCCGGATCCCCTTTTCCTCGACGATCCGTAATAGCTTTGCACCGAGATGATCGAGCAGACCTTCTGTTGTAGCCTGCCACTCGATATGCAATGCGCCACTTCGCTCCATACCGTGCATATCGATGCCAATGGCGTGGGCTTTGTTCCGAAGGCGCTCCGGTGTCTCGTAAAAACCGAAGTGAAGCCCAGGCGCGTCCGGCGTGCATTGCGATAAAAAACTCAGCCCTATCGTCGTCTTGCCGCTTCCTGACGGCCCCGTAAGCAAGGTTACCGAAGCACTCGGCAGGCCCCCACCAATTATCTGATCCAACGACTCGATGCCTGAAGCAATGCGTGTAAGTGCCGTGCTGTCATGGCGAGTGGGCCGCGCAAAGAGCGATTCGATACGAGGATGAACGGCGATGCCGTGATCGTTGATCTCGTATTCATGCAGGCCGGACAAGGCACCGCTGCCCCGCGTCTTGCGTGCTTGAAGACGTCTCACAGAGCGCGACCCGACGAGTTCATCCGACAATTCGATGATTCCATCTACCATCGTATGTTCCGGACTTCCATCGTCCAGGCGAGAGCTCGTCAGAAACAGAACCGTGCAGCCGGCAAACGCGGCATGGCCCTGAAGCTCGGAGATGAACTTCTTCGTATCGAGCTGCGTTTCCGCCTTCGAACGAGCATTCAGCAATCCATCCACCACGAGCACAGTGGCCTTCTGACGGCTGATCTCGCGCCGGAGCAATTTAACGACCTCCTCCAACCCTTCGCTTTGCAGGGTATCGAAGGCGCTGACGAACTGAATCTCCTCGCCCACGCGGGCCTTGTCGAAGAAACTCAGTGTCGACAGGTATTGGAAAAGACGTTCATGCGATTCCGATAGCAGGGTTGCGACCAGCGCACGGCCACCTCCCGCCACATGGTTGAATGCAATCTGGTTAGCCAGGATGGTCTTGCCCGAGCCGGGACGGCCTTGGACGATGTAGGACGCACCAGCGACCAAACCGCCCTTCAAAAGGGCATCGAGCCCCTCAATCCCGCTTCGAAGGCGTGTTAGCTGTTCCAAGTCCGGTCTGCCTCGATGAATGTTGAGCGCTTAGAGCCGTATAGCCTACACAGGTTTCTTCGATACAGTCATCGTTTGACGGGCTGAACGCTGTGGTCGCCGGAGCACAAACCCGAACGTGCTTGCTGAATGCGTCACGTCCAATCTGGCGACAATCCAAGCGCGCGGTCCACTACACGCGCTTCATAAGAATGTCGCGCCCATTCCTGCAAAGGTGACGAAACACACCGATGAACGCACGAGCTCGTGCTGCGCGGATCAAGGTGCAGTCGACTGAGCTCCGATATTCATCTCAGGCTATTGCGTAATGGTTCTGAAGGTAGAGCTCGCTACCTGCGACATCCCGACGCTTGAGCACATGTGCTTCAGCAGTCGCGCTATCATGAGGACTCATCATATTGGCAGGACCGACATGTCCATACTGACCAACACCCTCGTATTCCTCGCTACGTTGGCTGCCATGGAAGTTTTCGCATGGTGGGCCCATAAATACGTTATGCACGGCTGGGGCTGGGGATGGCACAAATCGCACCATGAGCCTCGAACTGGCTGGTTCGAAAAAAACGACTTGTACGCCGTTGTGTTCGCAGGCATTGCGATTGCGCTGATCTATGCCGGCACGCGGGGCTGGCATCCGCTCGAATGGATTGGCGCTGGAATGACGGGGTACGGCTTTCTTTATTTTCTCGCGCATGATGGCCTCGTCCATCATCGCTGGCCCTTACGCTACGTCCCCCGCAAGGGTTACCTGAAGCGCCTCTACCAGGCCCATCGAATGCACCATGCCGTTGACGGCAAGGATGGCTGCGTATCCTTCGGGTTTCTGTGGGCACCGTCAGTTGATCGCCTGAAACAGCAATTGCGCACCATTCACGGCGGATCACTCGGGGGCCGCAAGCAGCGCGAGCATCAAACCTCGAAAACCGATTAGCGAGCGCGCCCTACCGAGGTCGTTGCCACAACGCTTCGGATCGCGGCTCCGCGCTAGCCCCACGAGATGCCAGGGCAGTGCCCGCCGCCCCTGCCAGCAATCGCACCTTGTCTGCTTTGGACGTGGACACGCGGGCGTCCCAGGCTGAACGCCCGAGGGCCTTTACCTTCACACCGATCTCGCGATACACGCCACGCGCCGTCGCGATTGCCCACGCGGAGCGGAGCGGCAAGGCGCCCAGGCCGACCTGTGCAGAGTCGTAGTACGGTTCAGCTGTCTCGACCAACCGAGCGGCCAGGACTGCCAATGCATCGCGGTATTGCGGATCCGCCATCGCGGCTCGCGGTATGTTCTGTTCGTCCAACCACTCCATCGGGAGATAGCAGCGCCCAATCTGGGCGTCTTCGATGATATCTCGCGCGATGTTGGTAAGTTGAAACGCGAGCCCAAGGTCGCACGCCCGGTCGAGCGTCGCATCGTCCCTAGCCCCCATCACCATGGCCATCATGACCCCGACTACGCCAGCCACGTGATAACAGTACTGCAGCGTGTCATCCAGGGTTTGATAGGTTCGGTCTTCCACATCCATGGCGAATCCCTCGATATGCTCGAGTGGAAAGCGCTCTGGAATCTGGTGCGCCGTGACCACGGTCTGCAATGCGGCGAACGCCGGATCCGCCATTGGCTCGCCGCGATAGACCTGCCGGGTTGAGGCCAGGAGGGACGCGAGGCGCGTCTCGCTGTCTGAGCGATCACCCGCCTGTTGTCCGAAGCCGGCCTCCTGGCCATCGATGACATCGTCACAGTGCCGACACCATGCGTAGAGCATCACTGCGCTACGCCGTGTGTGGACATCGAAGAGCTTGGACGCGGTCGCGAAGCTCTTCGATCCGACCTCGATCGAACGCGTGGCGTGATCCAGCAGTGCCTCGCCCATGCTCAAACCTCGCTCAGCATTAGCCCGGCGGTGGCCTTCGCAGACCCAACGACGCCCGGGATTCCGGCGCCTGGGTGCGTCCCTGCGCCAACCAGATACAGGTTGGGAATTGACGCATCCCGATTATGGGGGCGGAACCACGCACTTTGCGTAAGGATCGGTTCGAGCGAGAAGGCAGAGCCGTGATGCGCATTGAGTTGGTCGCGGAAATCGAACGGCGTGATAAAGCGACTCGTGACCAGCTCCTTGCGCAGGCCAGGCATGTAGAAGCGCTCAAGATAATCGAAGATTCGGTCGCGGTAGCGAGGCCCCTCTTCTTCCCAATCGATCTCGGCGTTGCCCAGGTGCGGTACCGGCGCAAGCACGTAATGACTGCCACAACCGGGCGGTGCCAGGGACGGATCGGTTGCACACGGTGCATGAAGGTAAAGGGAGAAATCAGCTGCAAGGCTGTCGCGATTGAAGATGTCCTCGATCAATCCGCGATAGCGCTGACCGAAGCATACGGTGTGATGCCTGAGCTGCGTGTGCTGTCGGTTCAAGCCAAAATACAACACGAAGAGCGACATGCTGTACCGCTTGCGCCGAAGGGTATCGGACTGTTTGGCACCTCTCGGATGATGCCCAAGCAGCCTGTCATAGGTGTGCATCACGTCTGCGTTTGACGCGACCGTATCGGCAGGAATGCTTTGGCCATCCGCCAGCCTGACAGCAGTAGCCCGCCCTTCTTTCACTTCGATGCGCGCTACTTCCGCATTGAGGTGTACGTGTCCACCCAAGTCTTCGAAGAGCTTGACCATTCCCTTCACGAGCGCACCGGTGCCCCCCTTCGGGAACCAGACGCCCCACTTGCGCTCCAGTGCGTGTATCAGGGTGTATATGGACGACGTCGCGAATGGGTTGCCGCCGACTAGCAGCGAATGGAAGGAAAGTGCCTGGCGAAGCTGCTCATTTTCGACGAACCGCGAGACCATCCCATATACGCTTGTCCATGCCTGTAGTCGCGCAAGCTGAGGCCCCGCCTGCAACATGTCCCGAAATGACAGGAACGGCACGGCCCCAAGCTTGATGTAGCCCTCTTCGAACACTGCCTTCGAGTATTCGAGGAAGCGTCTGTAGCCCTCAACGTCCGCTGGATTGCGTGCGTGGATCTGACGATCGAGCGCATCCTGATCATTGGCGTAGTCGAAGTAGGAGCCGTCCTCCCAGCAGAGGCGGTAAAACGGATCGACCGGCAGCAACTCGACGTAGTCCGCCATTCGCTTGCCTGCCAGCGTAAAAAGCTCTTCCAGCGCGGAGGGATCCGTAATTACGGTAGGGCCTGCGTCAAACACGAACCCCTCGTCCTCGTACACGTAGGCGCGTCCACCCGGCTTGTCGCGCTTCTCCAATAACGTGGTCTGATATCCACCTGCCTGTAAACGAATCGCCAGGGCAATACCGCCAAAACCCGCGCCTATGACAACGGCACGCTTGGGGGGAGTCATGTGGAAGTCCTTATTCGAAAGGGATCGGTCTTGTTGATCGCTGTCCAGGCCTGACCCACCGGGACGGGAGGTTTGCCAGACAGGATACGGAGTTTGTCCCGCCATGTGAGCCGACCAGCATAGAAGCGCTCGATCAACCCCTCCGGCAGTCCGTAGAAGCGCTGCATGACCTGCCAGCGGTTATTCGGTTCGCCTGCCATGAACAGCATCCGATTCAACAGGCGAAAAAAACCTTGTTCACGCCAAACGGATTCGGTGTGCTCACGCATTGCAGCATGAAGCGACGCTGCATCGAAGGCATCGAGACTTGCGACATGATCAGCCAGACGAACTGCGCTCGGCAGAGAATATCCAGTAGTGGCGTGAAACAGTCCCGCCCGGAGCCCGGATCGTGGCTGACCAGGCGACTCGCGCCAGAATGCCTCCTGTCTGCCAGCAAGAATGATCGGCAAGACGCCCTGCTCTTCCCGCAAGACGTCGTCAATCACCCAGCCCTGATGTCGTGCATATTCGGCAATATGGGTCCGCAGCGCCTCGGGCGAGAGGCCATCATCGTCCACGTAGTGGGTGTCCTCGATCAGCAATGTGGTCGGGCTGAACGGGAGCACATAAACGAAACGGTAGCCCTCACCCTGCGTCACGGTCGCATCCATGATGATGGGCACTTCTACACCATGGGGCTGAGCGGTACGGAGCACTTGCCCGACAAAAGCCTGGTAGCCGAGCGCCATGTTTGGACTATCGACCGGGCCACGCCCATCGATCACCGCCCCCGCCTCGAGTGTTTCGCCTGTAGAGAGCGTCACATGGTTGGGGCCGAGCTGGGTGACGTCCGCATCACAACGCACGCTATCACCCATTCGGCTTTGGAGATGGGCCGCCAGGTCTTCTGAAAGGATACTGGCATAGCCACTTTCCAACCGACGTGTTCGCTGAGGAAATCGAACGTAATAAGCAGGCCATCGGCATCGCACGATCGGATCGAGCCAGCGATGCTGAGCATGCGTAAGGTCTGCATCGTGAAAGGACCACGTATGGTTACCACACGGCGCTGGGCCCTGCTCCAGAAGAAGCAGACGAAGATCGGGTCGCGCCTCACGCAAGCGCAGCGCGATCAGGCTATTGGCCAACCCTGCGCCGACCAGAATGATGTCAGCACACGCGGTCATACGGCAGCCTCCTTCAAGGGCTCACGCAATGCGACGGCCTCGATTATTTCGACCGCCCTGGCAGCGCCTCCTGCTTCGCTCACTGCGCCGCCCAACTTTGCGGAAGCCATTCTGAATGATGGGTCCGCAAGAATCCGTTCCAACCGAGTGCTCAACGCATGTACGCCGGCCAATCTTACAGATGCCTTCAGCCCCGCCCCCGCGTGAACAACCCGCGCCGCGACCCCTGGCTGGTCGAATGCGATAGGAAGCGCCAGGATCGGCGTCTGTGCAACAAATGCATCCATTACCGTATTAAGCCCTGCATGTGTGATGACGGCATCCGCTCTTCGAAGTATCGCCTGCTGTGGCGCAAAATCGGTTACCCACACATGTCCCGGCTCCTCCAGTGCGCTTGCCTGCGAGCGGGTAAGCCCCCCGCAGTGCGCAATCAGCACTTGCGCATGCTGACGCGTACAGGCTTCGGAAATCTTGCGAAACAGCGCCGCCCGCTGCCCTTGCAAAGTGCCTAGCGACGCGAATACGACAGGCCGGCTGGGATCGAACTCGTAAGGTAAGGCCGCGCTGGAAATCACGTCGTTTCGCAAGGGACCGACATGGTGAAAGTGCGCCGGTAACGCTGTCCGGGGAAAGTCGAATGCGGCCACGGTCTGGCTCACTTGAGCAATGGACGAGAGGCATTCATGCAGGGCACCGCGCTTCGCCAGGCCGAAGGCGCGCGAATGGTGTTCGATGACACGTCTGTGGGGCGACATCAGCATGTCGTAGACACGCGCACTCGTCTTGTAGAGCTTATCGACCTTCGCACCCAGGCCGAACGACCAGGGCATAACGGGGAGCGGCATTCCTGGCTCGCGATTGACAGGCAAGGCACACGCTACTGAAACATAAGGCAAGCCGAGTGCCTCGGCGCTGAGACCCGCGGCGGCTTCCATCTGATCGCCGACCAGCACTTCCACACCTGCTCGCTCAAGCGCGGCGGGCAGCTCGCGACACAGCATATCCGTCGTTCGGGCGAGGTCATCTATCACGCGCTTCAGACCGACCGGGCTACCCGGACTGGCCGCACGCCGAAGCGCAGCGTCGAGCGAACCTGCCGGGTGGGTTTCAGTACCAAGCACGTGGAAGTTGATACGAGGGTCACCCAAGAAGCGAGCGGCATCCGCTTGATGGAAAAAGCTGACGCCGTGGCCGCGATCAATCAGCAGTGACGCAACCGCCTCCAGCGCCCGGTAATGACTCGGGAACGCCGGGGCGACGAAGCCGAAGTGGCTCATTCCTGTAGAACCGCGCCAGGTCCGCTTGCCAGCAAGCGTGCGTGGCGGAGCGCGGCGAGATCCGCAGAACCGGTACAGAAACAGGCGATGCGAAGCTGACGAATAACGACTTCGAAGTGCGCTATCACAGCGTCAGTGGATTCGACTGCGCTAGCCAGTACCGAGGCTGCCTGACCCACCATGTCGGCTCCGAGGCGGATGGCCTTGGCCGCATCGATCCCGTTCCGGATGCCACCTGATGCAATTACCAGAGCGTCTGGCACAGCCGCGCGGACATCGATCACCGCACGGGCGGTAGGAATCCCCCACCCCGCAAACGCCATCGCGACAGCACGATCGGACGGGCTCAGCGCCCGTTCGCCTTCCACCGCGGCCCAACTGGTGCCGCCCGCGCCGGCGACATCGACCGCGCTTACGCCTGCATCCATTAATGCGGATGCCACCCGGCCCGACAGTCCTGCACCCACTTCCTTGATTACAACCGGCACGTGCAACTCAGAAACCAGTTGGCGTATCGCCTCGAGTACGCCTCTCCAGTCCCGATCGCCTCCCACCTGCACCGCTTCCTGCAGTGGGTTCAAGTGAATGATCAAGGCATCTGCCTCGATCATTTCAATGGCTCTACGCGCAAGCGCAGTGCCCTCTTGTACCAATTGAGCGGCGCCGAGATTAGCCAGAATAGGCACGTCAGGCGCGAGGGTGCGCAGTTCGGACGTCAATCCAAACGTGGACTCGGTTTGCAATGCTACCCGCTGCGACCCGACCGCCAATGCGATGCCAAGGGCATTGGCCGCCTCGGCCAGATGCCGATTGATGTCGGCGGCCCTTCGCGCGCCCCCGGTCATCGAGCTGATCAGCAGCGGCGCACGCAATGTGCGACCAAAGAGCGACATGCCCAGATCGATATCGTCCAGCATGAGCTCGGGCAAGGCGCAATGTTCAAAGGTATAGTCAGAGAAGCCAGCGTCGACGACGTTTCGTGCGCGATGGGCATCAAGGACGATGTCCAGATGGTCGTCCTTGCGGCTCACCAGGTGGCCTATCTCCATGAATTGCTCCAGCCTAGGGGATTTTTCGCCGACTTAGCTGTCCCTTTGGGTAAGCCGACTTTATTGTACAAGGGTTGTACAACATAGTTGTTCAACGATCTATATGGCAACGTGGCAAGCGTCGACGTTCCCTTGCCGGCAACCTCTGGAATCACAATCCTGGCCTACGGCAAGTATGCTCGAAGGGCCGCACCGCTTTAAAACGACAGACAACACACGCGGTCGAAACGCCACATACCGAAGGGAGACCGGCTACCATGACGATACTTGCACCCAACGTGGCCCAACGAGCGGCCTTGCCGGATACGCTCGCAGCAATGCGCCAGGAACTGGATGATCGTCTTGCGCTTGTTCTGCCCGAACCCGCAGATGAACGCGATCTGGTATGCCTCGCCATGCGCGAAAGCACACTGGCCCCCGGAAAACGTATACGCCCTTTGCTACTCATGATGGCGGCTCGCGAGCTCGGCTACGACGAGCCGGATCTTGTCGAGTTAGCCTGTGCGGTCGAGATGGTCCACTCGGCATCGCTGATACTGGACGATATGCCGTGCATGGATGACGCCGCGCTACGCCGCGGACGCCCTACTATCCACCGGCATTTTGGAGAGGACGTCGCCGTTTTGGCTTCCGTTGCCCTGTTGAGCCAAGCCTTCAGGGTCGTGGCATCGCTGCCGGGAGTGCCGCCTACCACCCGCAATCGTCTTGTGGCCAGCCTCGCCGGGGTCGTGGGTACGCAGGGTCTTGTCCGCGGTCAGTACCGGGATTTGCGAGAGGGCACTGGCCAGCGTCGTCCGGAAGACATCCTCGATACGAACGAACTGAAGACAGGGGTGCTTTTCGGTACCGCGCTGGAGATGGCGGGTTTGATTTCAGGCGCATCAGACATGATGCGCCAATCACTGCGCAACTTTGCGCTTGAGCTGGGCCAGGCGTTTCAGCTTTACGATGATCTGCAGGATACCTGCGAGAGCCAGAAGACGGGCAAGGATTCCGGCAAGGATTTGGGGAAATCGACGTTGCTCGCACTCCTCGGCCGTGAGGAGGTCATCCGCAGGCTGCGAGCGCATGTCGAGGCCGCTGATGCTGAACTGACGCGTGTCTATGGCACTGATGGCCTGATGAGCCTGTACATGAATGAAATGTTTGGCCGCTAGCTGACAATTAAAGGCTTGGTCGCTAGCCGACTATGAGCGTGCGGAGAACGGGCAATGCACGCTCGCATGAGACCGGCAGCTTGAGAGAGAGCATGTCATCCGCGCGGGTCATACCCTGGTTCAACGCGAAGATTGGCTTCCCGCGCACAGCCAGTGCCTTGCACAGCCTGAAGGCGGAAAAGGCCATCAAAGAAGATCCTACAATCAACATGGCTTCAGCATCAGCAGCTAAAGAGGCGGCTTGCGCCGACACCATAGGCGCCACATTCTCCCCGAAGAACACGACGTCGGGTTTCATCCGAATCCCACCGCAGCCTGGGCAGGACGGGAGCTGGAAACCCTCGAGAAATTCACCGGCGAGCAATGCATCGCCATCAGGTGCCAGGATCGCTTCAACATCCGTTAGTGCTGGATTAGCTCCGAGCAGTACATCCTGCACAGCTTCTCGCGCCCACACCGCCTGACAATCCAAGCAGCGAACCCGGTGTAGGTTGCCGTGTAGATCCACGACATCCGGGGTACCTGCCTTTTGATGCAGTCCATCGACATTCTGGGTGATGAGGCCACCCAATAGCCCTGCTCGACTCAATTCAGCAAGGGCAACATGCGCCTCGTTGGGGCTTGCATCCCTGACACGAGGCCAACCCACTGTGCTTCTGGCCCAGTAACGCTTTCGGGATGCTTCGGAAGTGGCGAATTCCTGGTACATCATGGGCGGTCGGCCACGCCGAACACCATCCTTGTCCCTGTAGTCAGGTATTCCGGACGCCGTGCTTATGCCCGCACCGGTCACAACAAGCATCTTGCCGGCCACCATACGCCTGGCAATTGCGGCAAGGGCGTCGTCCAGTTCTGCAGTCTGCATTCGAACGCGCCCTATTCGACCTTCATTCTCTGGTGTTGCGCTCGATCAGCGAGTGCGGCGTTCCGCGGCGAGGCGCTCTTGTTCGTGACTGCGGACAGGAATTCGTTGAAGTTTGGGCGCCTCTATGAGGCCCAGCGCAACACCGATTTGCCAAATGACGTGTTCGAAGCGTGCTTTCATGGGTAGCCTCCTCTCGACTACAGGCCTGCGGCCGGCTGGCCGCAGGTTGAGATTACTCTCGTCTCGATCACTTGTATCGGCCGGGGGCGCTCCTTTTTGACTCGACGTTCGTCGGAACGCGATGACCCGTAGCAACGAGCTGACCGCATGCACATCCCTATTCCTGCCGGCTTAAAAAGTCGACACGCCTCTGACAGCGATAGTTTCGGCGATGTCTCGAACGGCACGTAACGAGCCATTGCGCGGTGGCCGGGTGAATGTGCAGACATGCCGGCGCGCGCACCGGTGCGCCGCGGCTTGAGTGACGCCTTAGCTCAACATGGCAAGAATGCAGGCAATGACAAGCAGACCATAAAACGGAAGTAGGGAAAGCGGGTGGGAAGGTGCGGATGGAGCTGAATCGGGCTCGTCCTGAGAAACACCGGAAAACAAGTCGGAAAACTTCATTTCGTTCATCCTCGGTGGTGGGCTTGCCAGCAACTGTCCTGATTTCTCGGCCACATTCGCGGTCCGATGCTGACGCCCCATTGATCCTGGGCATATCAGCAGATCAGATGCCGACCTCAGGCAATAAGTTCATCAAAACATGGCACATCGACATCGGCCATCGCGAAAGCGACACCCGAACGAAACTTTCCGTTTCGCTATGGGGTCGGTTCTCTAGGGTTCACCGAAGGTGAACAGGCTCGCCGAACGTTCTCGCTTGGCAGCGCATGCCCACTGGCGGCAAGACGGTCCGTAGGGCCTCTCGCACCGATGCACCGACCTGCCAACAGGAGGCAATCGCATGTCGAATCTGGCCCTGCAGCCAATGGAGCCAGCCGCTCCCGAAGAACAGGAGCGTACCCTCTTCGATCTCTATCAGGACGTCCGCACCGCCAGCGAGGCCATTTGCGCGCCGCTGGAGATCGAAGACTATGTCGTGCAAAGCATGCCGGATGTCAGCCCGCCCAAATGGCATCTCGCGCATGTCACCTGGTTCTATGAAGCATTTATCCTTAAGCCCTACCTGAAGGGCTATCACCCGCTGGATGATGTCTACGATCACCTCTTCAACTCGTATTATCAAACCCACGGGACGCCGTTTCCGCGTGCCAAGCGCGGCGTGCTATCGCGGCCTGGGGTCGACGACGTATACCGGTTTCGGCAACACGTGGACATCGCCATCGCCGACCTGTTGAGCAATGCACCTGCTGAGCATGCCGAGGAGATTTGCCGGCGAATGCGCCTTGGCCTCCACCACGAGCAACAGCATCAAGAACTGCTGGTGATGGATATCAAGCACATCCTGGCGCAAAACCCGATAGATCCGGTCTACCGCAACGACCTGGAACCTGTCAGTCACAGGTCCCGCGCGGAAACTCAGTGGCATCAGTTCAATGGCGGAGTCCACGAGATCGGCGCTCCCGAGCACGATGTCTTCGCGTTCGACAATGAGCGACCTCGTCATCGGCGATACCTTGAAGCCTTCTCGCTTGCGCATCGCCCGGTCAGCAATGCTGAGTATCTCGCGTTCATAGCAGATGGCGGTTACGCCCGCCCCGAGCTATGGCTTTCGGACGGCTGGGCGCTGATCCAGGCGCAGGGGTGGCACGCCCCTTTGTACTGGCACCGCTCGGACGAAGGTGGATGGTTCGAATTTACGCTGGGTGGCCTTCGCCAGCTCGATCCGGATGCGCCGGTTTGCCACGTCAGTTACTACGAAGCCGACGCATACGCACGCTGGGCGGGCGCTCGCTTACCGACAGAGGCGGAATGGGAGGTCGCAGCGGCTGCCCAGGACATCGCTGGCAACTTTCTGGAGACCGATTATCTACAGCCTGTCTCCGCGCATGATCACGGCGATGATGGCCCCGCACAGATGTTCGGCGACGTCTGGGAATGGACGGCTGATGCCTACACTGCCTATCCCGGATTCAAGCCTCTTGAAGGGACGCTTGGGGAATACAACGGCAAATTCATGTCTGGGCAGATGGTGCTGCGCGGCGGTTGCTGTGCAACGCCACGGAGCCACATGCGACTGACTTATAGAAACTTCTTCTATCCCCACATGCGCTGGCAGTTTGCAGGCCTGCGCCTCGCGAAGGACGTCTGATATGGCACTCGCAATCCGCTTCCACGACCAGCGTTCCCATGAAGCTTCCGACTCCTTGCGCGATGAGGTGTTGGCAGGCTTTGCTCAGACGCCGAAGGTGATTTCGCCGAAGTTTTTCTACGACCAGAAAGGATCTGAGCTTTTCGAGCAGATATGCGAGCAGCCCGAGTACTATCCCACTCGCACCGAAGAGCAAATCCTGAAACAGGCGGCAAACGACATTTCCGACATCGCGGGTCAGCAAGCCACGCTTATCGAACTGGGAAGCGGCGCCAGCCGGAAGGTCCGGTTACTGCTTGAAGCAATGCGCCCCGCCAGCTACCTGGGCGTCGACATCAGCCAGGACTTTCTCCTATCCAGCACCCGCCGTCTGGCAGCGGATTATCCGTGGCTCAACGTTCAAGCGGCCTGCGCGGATTTCTCGCAGCCCATGAGCCTGCCGGCGCATCTGGACGGTGCCCGCCCCGTCGCATTCTTCCCGGGTTCGAGCATTGGAAATTTCACCCCACATGCCGCGCTGGAGTTTCTGCGCAACCTGCATTCACTGTTGCCTCGCGGCGGCGGTTTGCTGATCGGGGTTGACCTGATCAAGGATACGCAAGTGCTGGAAGCAGCCTATAACGACGAAGCAGGCATCACTGCTGCCTTCAATCTCAATGTGCTCGAGCGCATTTGCAAGGAACTGGAAACTGACCTGGACCCTACAGGTTTCATCCACCACGCGTTCTACAACGAAGCCGAGTCTCGAATTGAAATGCATTTGATCAGTGCCGAAGCGCAATCGGTGCATATCGAGGGCCAGCGCTTCTTGTTCGCACGCGGTGAAAGCCTGCATACCGAGAATTCGTACAAATACACGCCCGAGGGTTTCAGATCTCTCGCAGCCGACGGCGGCTTCAAGGCCGTTGCCATGTGGACCGATGCGCAACGCCTGTTCAGTGTGCATTACCTTGAGCGCATCTGAGAAATCGCTGCGCTCGGATCAGTCTTCCCCGGCGTAGCGACGAACGATCGCATCGTATTCTCCGTTGGCCCGGATCTTCGCCAGACCCTCGTTGAAACGGTCTCGCAGAGCGGGGTCACGGAACGCCAGGCGGTAAGGCGTAGGTGCGAAGATCGGGTAGACGGTGATGGGCTGGCGCGTGTCGACGTCCTGCTGCGCTGCCTCGTTCAAGTATCGATGAATCCTGAGATCAGCGACCACGACATCGACCCGCCCCGAATAAAGCATCCGATTACGAGTGATCTGCTGCGCTTCTTCACGGTAACGCGCGTTGCGCTCGGCCATTCTGCCGAATTCGGGGCCCAGCAAGCGGTGTGCATTCTGGAAGGTGCTGATCGAGTGGACGGCAAGATCCTCGATGCGGTCGATCGCAAGGCCCCGACTTGCCAGGGCTATCGCAACGTTTTGATGCTGAAGGTAGACATCTGAATAGGCGACATTCGACAGGCCACCCTGAACGTTGGTACTGGCGACGGCATCGAGGTCGCCCCGCTCCAGGGACAGATGCAGCCGATCGATCGGCAGATAGCGTGCCTCGAACTCGATGCCGGCATTGTTGAGAGACGCCGCGATAATTTCATACTCGAGCCCTCGCGCTTCGTGATCGAAGACGTATGGGGGCTTGCCGGACGAAAATCCGAATGCCAATGGGCCGGCCATGACCGGGGTGGACATGAGGCATAGCGCTAGGCAGGCCAGCCTCAAGGTGCAGGCAACGCGTATCACGTCACGTTACTCCGAAGGTTACGCGATCACCGTCCTTGCACGTGGGTGTATGGGGCTATCAGGCGTCCGGCTTGCGGCGCTTCAATGGCGCCAGCCCATCCGGGCTCACGACCTCGGAGGTTGGTCGGGCAGGCCTTTTGCCGGCAGGGCTGCGTCTAGGCTTGGTGCCCGCCTTGGCAGGGGCCTTCTTGTCGACCTTCTTCTTTTTCACACCTGCAGCCTTGCCTGACGCCTTTACCTTTTTGGGCCCAAGGTAGCTTCCCTTGAGCTCCTTGATAACGCGCCGCTCGAAACGCTGCTTCAGATAGCGCTCGATACTGGACATGAGGTTCCAGTCGGTGTGGCAAATAAGGGATACAGCAGTGCCCGCTGATCCAGCACGGCCCGTACGGCCGATACGGTGGACATATTCGTCACCGGAGTGCGGCATATCGAAGTTGATCACCAGATCCAACCCTTCGATATCGAGGCCGCGCGCGGCCACATCGGTGGCGACAAGTACACGATTGCTGCCTTGCCTAAAGCGCTCGATCGCCTGCTTGCGGTCTTTCTGATCCTTGTCTCCGTGCAGCACGAAAGCCTTGAAGTCGCCGGCTACCAAATGACCATAGAGGCGATCGGCCTGGGCCCGTGTATTACAGAAAACGATGGCCTTCTGAAATGTTTCGTGCGTCAGCAACCACTGAGTGATCCGTTCCTTGTGACCCGCATCATCGGCCGTGATGATTTGCTGCTGCACCTCATCATTCAGTTCTCCTACGCTGTCCAGATGCAGGCGAACAGGTTCGCGGAGTACCTTCGTTACCACGTCACGCAGCGCTGCGCCGCCCGTCGTAGCGGAAAACAGCAGCGTTTGCGTACGGTTCGCAGCCTCGTCAGCCAAACGCAGGACATCATCGGCGAAGCCCATGTCGAGCATGCGGTCGGCTTCGTCCAGCACCAGCACTTCCACATCCTTCAGGTCCAGGTTGCCGGCGTCGAGGTGCTCGATCATTCGGCCAGGCGTGGCGATCAGCACATCAGGCACCTTGCGCAGCAGCGCCGCCTGCTCCTTGAAGTTTTCGCCGCCTGTCACGATGCCAGACTTGAGGAAGGTAAATGCGGAGAACCGCTCTACCTCCTTGAGGGTTTGTTGCGCCAGTTCACGAGTAGGTAGCAGGATCAGTGATCGAATGGCGACGCGCTTGCCCGCGTTCTGCAGCAGCTTGTGCAGCAGCGGCAATACGAATGCTGCCGTCTTTCCGCTACCTGTCCGCGCAGTGACTCGCAGATCACGGCCTTCCATCGCAGGTGGTATCGCCGCCGCCTGAACAGGCGTAGGCGTCGTGAACGACAGTTCTTCGATGGCTTTGAGCAGGCGGTCATGCAAGGCGAAATCAGCGAACACGGAAAAACCTCAAACGGGCGGCAACAATCGCGAATCGCATAGCGTACCGCTAACGCACGCGAAACTCGATTGAAATGAACTGCACGCCATCGGCCACTTGCACTGAACTTAACCAGCGTCTCGCCTGCCGTTAGTTAGAGGGCAGCCTTTGCGCTGGCCATTCCCTAATTGCCTGGATCCGTGCAGGTGCGACTGGAGAAGATGATGGCAGATGCAAAACAGAAGGTTCGATACGCTGTAGTGGCCGGTGGCTGGATTTCGCAAGGCGCCTTCATGCCTGGCGTCGGACAGACCGATAACTCGGAAATGACCGCGCTTGTCACAGGCGACCCAGGCAAAGCGGATGAGCTTGCGAAACACCACGGTCTGAAAAGCTATAGCTACGAGCAATTTCCGGATCTTCTGAAGTCAGGTGAGATCGATGCCATCTATCTCGCCACCCCTAATTTCCGTCACCGCGAGTTCGCGGTACCTGCACTGGAAGCCGGGATCCACGTCCTGCTGGAGAAGCCCATGGCGACCAGCGAGGAGGATTGTCTGGCCATTTCCGAAGCGGCGAAGAAGTCCGGCGCCAAGCTGATGATTGCGTACCGCCTCCATTTCGAGCCGGCCACCGTTGAAATGATTGGTCGTATCGGCCAGGGCGAGATCGGCGACCCCAGGGTTTTCAATGCCACCTTCACGCAGATGACAAAGCCTTCGAATCATCGAATGCAGAACGGCTTCTGGGCAGGTCCTGTCGCGGACATGGGGCCGTACCCGATCAACGCGGCGCGTAGCCTGTTCGGGGAAGAGCCGATCGAGGTATATGCGGTCGCGACTCAAACCCCCGGAGAGCAAATCAACACCCCCGATACCGTGAACGTCACGCTTCGGTTTCCTGGCGAGCGGATGGCAACGTTTATCGTGAGCTATGCCTTACCGGGTACTCAGCGCTTTCAGCTGGTGGGCACAAAGGGCGAATTTGAGGCATCACCCTGCTTCGGTTTTGGTGAAGGCGTCGCCATTCGCTATCGGGCGACCATCGATGGCGAGACGACCGAACACGATCATCCGGTCGTCGACCAGTTTGCAGGCGAAACTCAATACTTCTCTGACTGCATCCTGCAGGACCGAAGCCCTGAGCCGGACGGTGACGAGGGCTGGCGCGATGTACGGGTGGTCGCCGCAGTCGAACGCTGTTTGAAGACCAACACGCCCCAAAAGCTCGATCCACTTCCAAAGCGTCCCGGGATCAACTCCGAGCAGGCACGCCGCCTACCGCTGGCGGACGTGCCGCCCTACATTTCCACGGAAGAGCCCAACGAGTGAGCATGACGGGAGGTGTAATGCACCTCCCGCCGCAGGACAGTTTGTGGGATGCTGCCCGCATTCCTTTACGAGATATCGCCATGTCTACTGAACTTGACCGTGCCGCTCTGCTTGCCCATCCCGAGGCGCTGGACTGCGTCGTATTCCGACCAGACCCAAGCGATGCCGACGAGGAGCAAGAACTTGGCGACGCGCGAGTTTTGCTTGCCGGGCCATTCGAGGCACCGACCGATTGGGATGCGGACGAACGCGAAGCGTATTTCGGCGATGGCGATGAAGCGCATTTCATCAAGGCTTATGTCGAGCCTGAAGCCGAAGCCGGACACTCGACTCACTTCACGGTGACACCTGGCGACTACCTTGGCGTTACAGGAAAGGACGGGCATATCACGATGTACTTCGTGCATGATCAGCTCGCCGAAACGAACGCCTTGTTCGTACTGGAGCAAATGGACGAGGACTGATCGCGACCCCTCCGGTGCTTACAAGCTGATAACTGGCCAGGCGAATCTTCGCGCCTCGTTCCCGCTTGCTTGGTAGACACTTCATCGCAAGACGTGGGGCGCAACTGTTCTGGCGCGGGCCAAGAGTCCGTCACGAAACCTTTCGCTCCAGCCTGCAACCATCAGGTATGTCAGCTTCAATGCTCACAAACGGTTACAAGTGGGTCTGGCCTGCTGCATTGACCTTCCTATAAGGGTAAACAGTAGCGTTGCCCCTGATTTCACATGGAGACGCTGAGTATGAAGACAATACTGATGGGTATCCTGGCTGGTCTGATTTCGGCGACAGCATTGGCAGCCGAATCACATGACCACGGTTCCGGCACCGATGCGCATAGCCCTGCCACTGAGGCCTATGTGGAATCGATGAAGACCATGCATGACGACATGCACAAGGGCATCATGGCGAAGGACCCCGATGTCGCATTTGCTGCGGGGATGCTTGCCCACCACGAAGGCGCAATCGACATGGCCCGTATCCAGCTTAAATTCGGCAAAGATCCGGAAATGAGAGCGCTTGCGGAAGCCGTCATTGCAGCGCAGGAAAAAGAAGTTGAGCAGCTTCGTGCCTGGCTTGAAGCCCACCCTGCCCACTGATAGCCCGGCGCCGTTCCGGCGGCGCTTCGCTCACCTCAGATACCTGCAACAAAAGTAACGACTCAGATTAGTTCCCTACCGTACATCGGTATTGTTAAATCGACGCTCAAGAAGTTTGGCTTGCTGGCGCTAACCGGTCTGATTCGACGAAAACAGCTCTAGGACGCCCCTTACGCGATCCCGTCGTCGGATTGACATTGCCCTGTTGCCGCGTTTGCACAGGGCACTTCGGACGAACTGCGCGAGTCGAGCATGTATCTGACCCCCACCTCCTCTCTATCCGTCAAATCCACTATTGGACGCGCTGTCTGCCTAGCAATATTCGTGAGTGCGGGCGTGCTGGGTGCCTTGGCGCCCGCCAAGAGCCAGGCCGCAGGTGTTGAGCTTGTCGGGTTGAACCTTTCAGGGGCTGGCTTCGGCCCCGGCGCGTTACCGGGCAAGAACGGAACCAATTATTTCTTTCCAACGGAAACCTATTTTCAGCAATGGCGAAACAAAGGCATTCGGCTGATTCGTTTCCCGATCATCTGGGAGCGGCTGCAACCTACGTTGGGCGGGCCGCTGGATCCTACCTACGCCGAACTTATCGATCAGACCTTTCGCTACGCCGATCAATACGACATGCAGATCATCTTGGACCTGCACAATTACATGCGCTACCGGGGTGAAGTGATTGGCACAGGCAGCGTCACCTATGCTCACTTCCGCGATGTGAATCTGAAGATTGCCCAGCGCTGGGCCGGTGTGAAGTCGCTGTATGCCTACGACATCATGAACGAACCCCATGACGCGACCACTCAATGGCCGATCGCTGCGCAACATGGCATCGATGGTATTCGGGTCATGGATAACGTTCGACCGATCATGATCGAGGGCAACGGGTGGGCGAACGCGTCGATCTGGCCGCAATGGAACGCGTCGCTGCTGGCGCTGAAGGATCCCGCAGACAACCTGATCTTTCAGGCACACCTGTACTTTGACGGTGTATACGGTGGGGGGTCATACAAGAGCTTCGACGTCGCAACGGTCTCTGCAGATTACGGCGTCGAACGCGTCAGGCCCTTTGTCGACTGGCTGAAGAAGTACAACAAGAAAGGCTTCATCGGCGAGTACGGCGTGCCGGCGGACGAACCGCGCTGGCTGCCGATCATGGACGGCATGCTGGCGTACCTCCGCGACAATTGCATCCCATCGACCTACTGGGCAGCGGGTCCAGGATGGGCCAACTATCGCCTTGCTGTAGAGCCGATCAACGGTGTAGATCGTCCCCAGTGGCCGACGTTGAAGAAATACATTAACAAAACGCGTTGCTGGGCAATCGGGCCCTCCTCTACACCTCAGAGCACATTGCCGGTGACTGGAACGAGCCCATCCAACAGTGAATCGAACGCAGATACCCAACCGTCCGAATCGACAGCGATGGCACGCCCTGCCTGGAAAGAGGCGGCACCATCGATCGTAGAACCCGGTGCACAACCTGCGGCGCATTCCTCCGCCGTCCCAGGCACTAGCGACACATCATCAGCGCCCACAGCCAAGTCCTCAGCGGTTATGGAGCACACGCTCACACAATCGTTCGCGATCGAGCAGCCGGCGGCGCAGGTAGCTGACGTCGCGGACGTAACCGTGAGCGAACGCGAGGGCATGGCGCTCGAAGGTCAAATGCCGACGGACAGCGCGGCTGGCATCAGCGCTGGAGTAAACAGTACGAATGAAAGCGACCCGCCTGCGGTCAGCTTGGCCAGCGAAAATGTGCCGGTTCCGGCTTCACAGGCGATCCCGACAATGCCAGCTGTGCGTGTCGCTACCAGCACATCGTCATCTAGCGCGCCAGGTAGCCTGTCTCTCAGCGTGGACAGTGGCTCGAACACCAATAGGCAAAACGCTGCGATGACGGCCGACAATCCTCCTCGATCAATGCCCGGTAAACCGGAGGTCACCTTCGCACCCGTCACGAACGGGACCTGGAACGCCGGTATTCACCGTACTGCCAACGCGTTCCTGATTCCGAAAACGTCGGCTAACCTGAGCGCATTCAAGACCGGCGCATCGGTCAAGCTTCCGGATGGTCAGGTCGCCAAGATCGGATTCGTAAACAGCATCGGCAAGGACATGGCGGTCTTTCTGCAGGGCGGATCGCTCAAGTCGAGCGCTACCGGTTTTCCCAGGAGCGTCGCGCCCTTTTCCGAGGCTACTCGTTAACCGAGTCCGATATGGGCAAGCAGGTCGGCGGGGGTGATCAGTGTGTCCTCGCCGGTCCAGGCAGCAAGCAGCTCCGGCGCTGCGTATCCCCACCCAACGCCGACGAAATGAACGCCCGCTTTGCGGGCCGCCTCGACATCGCGTGTCTCATCACCCACGCAAATCGATCGCTCTGCCGGCACGCCAACATGAGCCAACACCCGCTTCATCAGACGGGCCTTGCCGAACAGGGACGCCCCGCACTCGAAATGGTCGACCCGTCCGCTTAGCTCAGGGCCCAGAACCGCGCGGACGTTCGCTTCACTGTTGGATGTCACGACGGCAACCGCAACCCCGCTCGCCTTCAGATCTGCTATTAACTCCGGCACGCCATCGAACACCGCTACATCGTGAATGCGCGAAGCCATTCGATGGCGCATTCGCTTCACCACGGCAGGCAGGCGCCATGGCCGCAAGCCGGTCATCGCCAATAGCTCACGAGAGGACATACGCCTCAGCGCGTCCATTTCGCTCAGATCAAAGGCCTTGAACCGCATTTCGCGCGCGACGTCGTTTACCGTGCCGATGAACCAGGGAAAGGAATCGGCCAACGTGCCGTCGAAGTCAAAAATGATGAGGTCGTAGCGAACCACTGCAGCCTCCCGTGGCTGTACAGCCTGAATGGTATCAGGGCTGTCTGGCCTGTGACCCGGTGCTTGACCGACCTTTGCCAGCACGCCTATATCTGCGCAACGATAATTAAAACGAGGGATATGAAATGAGAATGCTGATTGTAGGTGCGGGAGCCACCGGCGGATTTTTCGGTGCGCGTCTGACGCAGGCAGGCCGTGACGTAACGTTCCTTGTTCGCCCTGCGCGCGCCGAATCGCTGCGCGGACGCGGCATTCAGGTGATCAGCCCGCACGGCGATTTCAGCGTCACACCTTCCGTAGCTACCAAAGACACACTCCATGCACCCTTCGATGCGATCCTGCTCACCGTCAAGGCGTACGCCCTGGAGCAGGCCCTGGATGACATCGCACCTGCTGTAGGTGAGCACACGATGCTGCTTTCCACGCTCAATGGGATGAAACACCTGGACCGTATGCGGGAACGATTCGGCGCAGAGCGGGTGGTGGGTTGCGTCTGCAAAATCGAATCGACCGTCGACGCAGAGGGGCGCATCGTTCAATTCAGCAAGATCAATGACATCACCTATGGCGAATTGAATGGCGAGAACTCCGAACGGATCGACCGCCTCGACGCGTTCATGCAGGGCGCCGGGTTTGGGGCCGCCAAATCAGAGGACATTAAGCGGACCCTATGGGAGAAATGGACGCTTTTGGCGAGCCTGGGCGCCATCAACTGCCTTGGGCGCGGCACCATTGGGGAGGTCAACAGCGCACGCGGCGGCCGCGAGCTGGTTGGACGCGTGCTTGGCGAGGTGGTGACCGCAGTGCGCGCAAATGGTGGCCCATTGAGTGATGCCTATGTGCAGGCCGTCCAGACCATGCTTACGAACCCCGATTCACGTCAGACCAGTTCGATGTATCGAGACCTGCAAGGGGGCAACCCGGTCGAAGCGGAGCAGATCATTGGCGATCTTATCGATCGTGCGAACCGCGCCAACGTAGCGACCCCTCTGCTGGATACCGTCTACGTCCAGCTACAGGTCTACCAGAAGCGCATCTGATCACTCGCCCTGTTTCCCTTTGCGTGCGACCGAAAAGGAAACCAGAATGTCCCGTCTCCTGCTTCCATTGGCCATCGCTATGTTCGCTGTTCACGCTCACGCTGCCCACGTTTACGTTTCAAGCCCCGGCGACGGGAACGTAACCCAGTACCGACTCGACGAGCGCACTGGCGCCCTCACCCATGTGCAGGCGTTCGCAGTAGCTAACGGCGTAGCAGCAATGGCTCTCTCTCCCGAAGGTAAGTACCTCTACGCCGCAGCCCCTGCCGAGAAAGGCAACCGTGTACTGCGTCTTTCCATCGAGGCTGGTTCCGGGCAGTTGCAGGCGTCGGGCGAAGCGCCGCTTGCCGACCGGATGTCCTATATCTCGACTTCGCATTCTGGTCAGTTTCTCTACGGTGCGTCTTATGGCGGCGGGCTGATCAGTGCCCAGCCCGTGCCAAATGGCCAAGCAGCAGGCGACGCAGGTGTTTACCTTACAGGTCCGAATACCCATTCGATCCGAGTTAGTGACGATGATCGTCATGTCTACGCTGCGGTACTCGGCGCAGATCGGATTGCCCAGTTCCACCTGGATTCGACGACTGGCAAGCTTGCGCCTATCGGCGACGGTTTCGTGTCAGCGCCCGCCGGAATGGGGCCGCGCCACCTGATCATCGCACCAGGCGGCAAATTTCTGTACGTCGTCGGCGAACTCACCGGCACTGTAGTTGGGTACGCGATAGACGCTACAACCGGCGCATTGAGCGAAATCACTCGCGCCGAAGGCATTCCAGCGCGGATGAACCTGCAGCGTGGGTTGATCCGGGGATCGGAGCCCATCCCCGAAGACCTTGCTCCGAAACTGATCTGGGCGGCAGACATACGCCTCACGCCCGACGGCAGGTTGCTTTACATCAGCGAACGCACCACCAGCTCGGTTTCCGCCTTTCAGGTCGACCCGGCCAGTGGTCAGCTTACGTTTATCGATAACTTTCCGCTGCAGGAGAAACAGCCTCGCAATATCGCCATTTCACCATCAGGCCATTGGCTGATCGCGAGTGGCGAGAAGAGCCCTGTCATAGGTAGTTACCGCATTGATGAGTCGGGTGTAATCGAGCGTGTGGGTGAAGCGCCAGCGGGTAAAAGCGCTCTTTGGATAGAAGTGCTTCCTGACTCAACTGGGCACAGTGCCAACTGACATCCAGCAGACCAATAAGGCCGGTGCTCGCCGCACGGTTCGCCGGCCACACCATGTCCATTGCGCCAAGCGTGTGGTCATACCATCCATGGGCGCCTGAATCATCCATTTAAAAGCTGAACAGTTGAGCCGCGGGATACTCACCCCCCACCTACCTGCCGCCAGTTCACTTGGGCTGGCGTTGATGGACTGTATTACTTAGTATTTCCTCTTCCCACACGACATCACCGACACCCTGCGGTCGCCACCGCGCCAGGTGAAGAACGCTATTGCCACAGGAATTCAATGAAAGTCGCTCGTATTCGCGCCGACGTACTGGCCGGACTCACCTCGTCGTTCGCGCTTGTACCGGAGTGCATCGCATTTGCCCTGGTCGCGCATCTCAACCCGCTGATGGGACTCTACGGTGCGTTTTTCATCTGCACCATCACAGCGCTTTTCGGCGGGCGCCCGGGGATGATCTCGGGTGCGGCCGGCTCCATGGCGGTCGTCATCGTCGCGCTCGTGGTGCAGCACGGTGTCCAGTACTTCCTGGCTACTGTCCTGCTGGGAGGGGCGTTGATGGTCCTGTTCGGCCTGCTGCGGCTTGGCAAACTTGTCCGCATGGTGCCTTACCCAGTGATGCTCGGCTTCGTCAACGGCCTTGCCATCGTCATTGCCATGGCACAACTGGAGCATTTCCACGACGGAGACCAGTGGCTTTCCGGCGAACCACTCTGGACCATGATAGGGCTGGTGTTGTTGACGATGGCGATCGTCTACGTGCTGCCTCGCATCACACGGGCAGCACCGCCAGCGCTCGTCGCAATCGTCAGCGTCGGTTTGCTTACGGCTGCGCTGGGCTTACCTACCCGCACACTGGGCGACATGGCACACATTGCCGCCGGATTACCGACGTTGCTCTTCCCTGATATTCCCTGGAGCATCGAGACACTGCGCATCATTCTGCCCTACGCGGCTCTGATGGCGATGGTAGGCCTTCTGGAAACACTGTTGACGCTCAACCTCACCGATGAGATTACCGAGACGCGTGGGCATTCAAACCGTGAGTGCATTGCGCTCGGCGTCGCCAATATCACCTCGGGGCTGTTCGGAGGCATGGGTGGCTGCGCCATGATCGGCCAGACAATGATCAACCTCAGCTCGGGCGGGCGTACGCGGATCTCCGGCACCGTCAGCGGCGTCATGATCCTGCTCTTTGTTCTGTTCCTTTCGCCGCTGATCGAGCGCATCCCGCTTGCGGCGTTGGTAGGCGTGATGCTGGTGGTTGCGCAGCAAACCTTTGCCTGGGCGTCGCTGCGCGTCATCAGGAAGGTGCCAGCCAACGATGTGCTGATGATCGTTGCGGTTACTGTCATCACGGTGCTTACCGACCTTGCCACGGCGGTCCTTTGCGGGATCGTCATCGCGGCCCTGAATTTTGCCTGGCAGCATGCGCGTGACCTCTACGTCGAAACGCGCGAAGAACCGGAAGGCAAGTTTTACCGGCCGCGGGGGACTCTGTTCTTCGCCTCGACGACACGTTTTCTCGACAGCTTTGCCCATGCGACGGCCCCTGACGCAGTCACCCTGGATTGCAGCTACCTGAGTTTCATCGACTACTCCGCAATCGCCGCGCTGATGACGCTACGCGAGCGCTACAGCAAGGCCGGGAAACACCTTCGAGTCGTTCACCTGTCGGATCGCTGCAAACGCCTGCTTCGACGCGCCGAGGTCCAGCACTGACCAAGGCGTCGATGTTTCAGAGGACCAGCTTGTAACCGATTGCCAGTAGCATGACCGCCAGGCAAGGGCGGAGGATGTCATCGGAAATTCGGCCTGAAAGATGACTGCCAACATAGATGCCGGGCAGTGAGCCGATCAACAGATACGCCAGGATGGACCAATCCATGTTGCCCATGCTGGCGTGGCCCAGGCCTGCGATGAGCGTAAGCGGAACCGCATGCGCTATCTCCGTGCCGACCAGCCGCCGCGTCACTAGCAAGGGGTACAGCACGAATAGCGCGACCGTGCCGAGGGCGCCCGCGCCAATCGACGTCAGCGTTACCATGATTCCCAGCACGATGCCGGTCACGATTGTCAGCGCGGTCAGGGTCCTGGGCTGAATGTTGTAGCCCTCTCCTGCCTGCTTACCTGCGAATGCCAATAGCCGCTTCTTGAAGAATATGGCCAGGGCGGTCAGCACAAGAACCACACCCAATGCATGCTTGATGACCGCGTTCAGCGCATCAGGGCTGGAGTCGAGGCTTTTGAGAAAGAGCAATGTCAGCGCTCCAGCGGGCACGCTTCCCAGTGCCAACCAGCCGGTTATCGACCAGTCTATATTTCGATTGCGGTGATGCACCCACACGCCGCCCGCCTTGGTGACCGCTGCGTAGAGGAGATCGGTGCCTACTGCGGCAGCCGGATTGATGCCGAACCAGAGCAGTATGGGGGTCATCAGCGACCCGCCACCTACACCCGTCATGCCCACGATAAAGCCGACCACCAGCCCGGCGATGATGAAACCCGCTACTCCCACTTCCATCGCGCACTCAATACCAGAATGAAAAACGGGCAGGAGCATATCGGCTTTGCAGCTTCACCAAATATATTAAAAAAGCATTTTGTTATAACCACATGGCGAACGCGGTAGGCCCACGAGTCGCGTGCCTCATCATTCGAAGGTCTTGGTGGCCAAGGCTTCGCCACCGCACTGCTACACAGCGTGGGTCACGATTGTATTGAAGCCCGTTGGGCAATCCTTCGAAACTCATGTTGAAGCATGGCAGTCCACGCTCTACATCGGTACTTTCAAGGAGACAATGCACATGCAACGACGACACTTCATAGCGGCCTCAACGGTCGGTGCTGCCGGCATCATGGCGGGCCCGCTGCTGGCTCAGGCAGCCGCTGGGAATGCCGGTGGTCCCGCTGGCAACGGCATAGCCGGCAGCGCTTTGCCAATGAATGACGGCAAGCACAAGCGGTACCGCCCCAAACACCGTTATGGGTACGGCTGCGCGGTCGCGCTTGGCGACATGCGTCGCAAGATGACCAATCGGCAGGCACTCGAATTGATGCAGGCCGCATGGGATGCCGGCATCCGCTATTACGACACGTCGCCGTGGTATGGCCTTGGCCTCAGCGAGCATCGCACGGGTTTCCTGCTTGCGGACCATGCGCGGGACGATTACGAGTTGTCGTCGAAATCCGGTCGCCTGCTGCACGCCGAGCCGGGTTTCTCCAATGACAACTGGCAAGGCGTGAACAACTTCAACTACACCTACGACTACAGCGCCTCGGCTACCCGCCGCTCGGTCGAAGACAGCCTTCAGCGGATGGGTGTCCCGAGTCTGGACATCGTGTTCATCCACGACCTGTCACCGGACAATGAGGATCTGGGTGATGGTTGGAAGGAGCGCTTCGAGCAAGCCAAGAAGGGCGCCATGCCGGAATTGGTGAAAATGCGCGAGGAAGGTCTCATCAAGGGATGGGGCATGGGGGTAAATACACTTGAACCCAGCCTGGGCGCGATAGACGCGTCCGACCCCGACATCATCCTTCAGGCCTGCCAGTATTCGCTGATCCAACATGCCGACGCCGTTGAGCGGCTCTTTCCTGTCTGCCGTGAACGCGACGTTTCGCTGGTTATCGGGGCGCCGCTGAATTCCGGCTACCTGGCTGGCAACGAGTATTTCAATTACTCGAAGAAGGTACCGGACGGCATGGCCGAGAAGCGCAGCCAGGCGCTGGCGCTTGCCAAGAAGCATGGTACAGACCTTCGAACGGCCGCCCTGCATTTTTGCAATGCGGCAGATGTCGTCTCGGCAATCATTCCGGGTGGCAGTACCGCAGAGCAGATACGCCAGAATGTGGCATCCATGTCTGAGACCGTTCCTTCCGAGTTCTGGAGGGATGCCAAGGCCAGCGGGCTGATCCATCCGGACGCGCCCACTCCGAGCTGATGCCCTACCCCCTTGTAGAGGTCACGCCAGCCGCGCCTTGCGGGCGGGCGTGGCCTCTACATATCACGGCGAGCGTTCACAGCACGGTAGCTTGCGGTATCACACCATCCCCCCATTCGCACGCAGCACCTGACCGTTCACCCAGCTACCGTCCGGGCCTGCAAGAAAGGCCACTACAGATGCGATTTCGGTAGGCTGACCGAGACGTTCAAGCGGCGCCATATTGGCCAACTGAGCAATCAGATCGTCACTTTTTCCAGTGAGAAACAAGTCCGTTCCGGTAGGGCCTGGGGCGACAGCGTTCACGGTTATATTTCGGCCCTTGAGCTCATTGGCGAGCACCCGCACCAACCCTTCCACGCCCGCTTTACTGGCGATATAGGGCCCATAGCCGGGGAACGACTTGCCAATGACGCTCGACGACAGAGCGATGATCCGGCCACCCTCATGAAGTACGCCAGCCGCCTTGCCCAGCACCAGGAAGGCGCCGCGCAGGTTCGTGGCCACGGTCCTATCGAACATGGCCAGGCTCTCCTCGGCAATGGGGCCCATCTCCATGATTCCCGCGTTATGGACAACGACATCCAGCCGACCATAGACACGATCGACTTCGTCGAAGAGCTTACCAACGGCGCCAGCGTCGCCTACATCCGCCTGAATCGCCGTTGCGTTACCGCCGGACTGCTGGATTTCTTCAACGGCGTCCCTAGCAGCCTCATGGTTACCCGCGTAATTCAGGGCAACGGCAAATCCGTCATTCGCCAGCCGGATTGCAATGGCCCGACCAATCCCGCGCGAAGCACCCGTAACCAGCGCGACCTTCTTACCTATCTGCATAGTCTGCCTCGTCGTTCAAAATCGCCTTTCGGCGTTGTCTTCGTCTGCGTGAATGCTCGGCTCGCAGCGTTTGCGGTCATCAGACTCGTTCGGTTAGCGCATCAGCCGATCGAGTCTCCACGTATCAAGATAGGCAATGACCTCGTGGACCTGGCCCTCCCTGTTGAACGACAAGTACCACGCATAGCTATTGACGTAATCGCTACCGTCCAGCGCACGGGCCCTGCCATCCCACAGCACCACCACCTGATCGCCCTCGGCGACGATGTGCTTGATTGTCGGCTCGATCGGCGTTGCCAATCTTGCCGTGATCGGTGCCACGGCACGTTCAATCAGGTCTTCGCGCGATGTGTAGATACCGGAATCCGGACTTTCACCCGCCACGGTCCACTTCGCGTCAGGAGCTAGTAGATCGAACACGGTGCCCTTCCCTTCTTTCCATTGCCCAAAGGCGTGCTGCACCGCAGCGACGTTGCGCGCTGAATCATCGCGTTCACGACCGTCGACGACGCTTGCCATCAGCGAGAGGAAACCTGCCATCAGCACGTTTAATGGGGATACAGCAATCATGATCGAATCCTCATGTCGGTAGACGAAATGAGCGAACGCCTATGCTGCTCGGCCTCGATGGTACGAGACACCTCAATAGAGCCGGTTGCCTTGTGCGTTGAAATCCTTGCCTGTTCCGCCAAGCGCAGCCGTACCGTTGGTAAGCAAAATGGTCCAGCCCGGAGAACCCGGCAACTTCGTCCGTCCGGCTGCGGTCAGGATTAGTAACCCCTTGAGCCTATCCGCTGCAGATCAGGAGGCAACATGAGTCTATTCGGCAAAATTCTGTCCAAACTCGGTATCAACCCGGAACACACCGACACCACGCCGCCAAGCAATGCAGGCTCGGCACTCGGCCGCGCAGCGGGCGAAGGCGTACCTGCTTCGAACCCGGCGGCCTCTACGACGGGTGCGCCGACCACCCCGCCAGCTGGCGCAACGACGGGCAATGCAACGATCAGCGAAGTGGACGTCGCCGCAAAGCTGGATGGGCTGGCGGCCAACCATGGCGAAACGCTGAACTGGCGCACATCGATCGTTGACCTGCTCAAGCTACTCGGCCTCGACAGCAGCCTTGGCGAACGCCAGGAAATGGCACGTGAGCTGGGTTGCCCCGCAGATACCATGCAAGACTCAGCCTCAATGAACATGTGGCTGCACAAGGCAGTGCTCAAGAAGCTCGCCGAGAATGGCGGCCGAGTCCCTGCAGAGCTCATGTAAACGATCTGACCCAGGTCGGTCGAAAGCCCCGTGGACGTAGCACGGGGCTTTTTTACGCGCGCGATACGGGCAAGCCTGTCCGAGCTTCCGGGTTCGCAAGGGCGCGGATCAGCTGAACGGCGGCAGGATGGAAAGCAGCAACCGCAGCGCAAAGAATACAAGCACGGCTCCCATGATCCGCTCGAACCAGTGCCCCAAACTCAAAAATGCCTGCCGGACGCGCACGCTGGAAAAGAGGGCGCTCACGAGCATGAACCACGCAGCATTCACCGCGCACATCCATACGCCATAAAGCGCCTGGATCTGGATAGGCGTATGAGCACTCACCACTGTCGTGAAGATGGCGAGAAAAAACAAAGTCGCCTTTGGATTGGTCGCGTTTGTTAGAAAACCAAGCCGGAACGCGGCGAGTGGGCTCTGAGTATCCTGTTGAGAGAAAGGGGTTGCGCCAGGCTCGTCCGAAGCGGACGTGCTTCTCAACAGCGATACACCCAGATAAAGGATATAGATCCCACCCACGATTTTCGCGATACCCAACAGCCACGGCAGCGTGTGCATCAGCGTACCGATGCCCACCAGGGTATAGAGCACGTGCACCGATATGCCGGCACCGATGCCAAGGGCGGTATACAGGCCCACAGCGCGTCCATATCGAACGCTCTGACGAACCGTGACGGCGAAATCCGGCCCGGGTGCAACGACAGCCAGAAAGTGAATGAGGGCAAGGCCCAGGAACTCTGTAAGGTACGGCGACATCAGCCATTTACCTGAATGGGAATGCAAACGGAATGATGAGTTGCTACTCGACGGCTAACCCAAAACGGACGCTATCAGTCGACGCTGTCGGCGTCCGGCATCGGGTGAAGAACGACGTCGTACTGAACGATCAGACGTCCCTTCTTTTCCTTGACTGTCAACGCGCTCAAGCCATGCAGCTCGCCAGTCGAGTTCACGTGCGTGCCACCACACCCGTAAGCAGCAAATGCCCCGAAGCCAATCTGGCGGTGCCCGCACGCGTCCAGCATCATTAGCGCCGGCAAGTCGTCTTCGCGTAGTGCATCGAAGTCCGCACGCAGTTGCTCCGCATCCAAAGCACTCACATTTTCGCCGGGCATAAATTCGACGCGACTCTCTTCCGGCCAGTGGTGCGCCTTGACCGGCCGCCAACCATAGCGCTCGCCGATGGCCCCTATCAAATGCCCAGCGGAATGAAGGTGGGCATGCAAACGACGAGCGGCCGCATTCACCCTCGCCTCGACTCGCCCGAGCGGTACCGGTGTGCTCGTGATATGGATGACATGATCACCTGCCAGGCGCACTGCAAGGACCTGCGCGTCACCAAGCCAACCGGTGTCGCTCGGCTGCCCTCCGCCTTGGGGATGAAAGGGTGTTTCTGCCAGCTCAGCTTCGAAGTGGTCGTCGACAGCTGTACAGGCAATCACATTCGCTTCTGCTGTCAGGGACTGGCTGGTGTAATAGAGTCGATGGGTCATTTACGGGTCTGCGGCGGTGGACATCGGCCATTCTATGAGAAGCCCGGTAGTGTGATAATCCCATTTCAATCCAAAGAACCTTTGCGCTGTGAGCACAAATACATTAGCCACCTTGATGGGCGAAATGATTGTTTTCGTCAGGGTCGTTGAAACAGGCAGCTTTTCAGAAGCTGCGCGCCAGCTCGGTACGACGCCGTCCTCTACGAGCAGGAGCATTGCCCGCCTGGAAAAGGCGCTTTCGACGCGATTGCTGATCCGCACCACGCGCAAATTGCGCTTGAGCCAAAGCGGTGAAGAGATTTATCAACGCTGTATAGACATGGTCAGCGCAGGGCGCGCCGTACTCGAGTACAGCGGCAATTTCAGCCAGACGCCCGAGGGGACCATCCGGCTGAGTGTGCCGAAGGCGGTGGGTCGGTTCCTCGTACACCCCCACCTGCCGGAATTTCTCCGTCGCTATCCAAATGTCGATGTGCACATGAACCTGAGCGACCGGTATGTCGATCTTGTGGATGGTGACATCGACCTCGCGATACGGATCACCGATGCACCGCCTGCCGGATTAAAGGGACGCAAGCTTACCCGGATCGATCACCTGGTCGGCGCGACGCCAGGTTATCTGGCAGAGCATGGCATGCCGACGCATCCGCGGGACCTCTCGAAGCACAGCTGTATAGGCCTCAGCGGCGCGCCTTCGGATGCACGCTGGCGCTTCCGGCAGAATGGAAAGACCGTGAGCGTTAATGTGCGCGGCCGTTATGCTGCGAACCACACCGGGGCACGGCTCGACGCAGTGCTCCAACATCTGGGGGTTGGCAGCCTTCCCTACTTCACGGCGCGCCATGCGCTCCGCAAAGGCCTGATCGTCCAGGTACTTTCCGACTGGACCTTCCAGAACCAGTACAGCGGAGACGCCTGGCTGCTCTATCCGGCAACACGCCATCTACAGCCGAAGATCAAGGTATTCATCGACTTTCTGGCGGACCGGCTGGGCCGGGAAGGCACGCTCGGCGGAACATCCGACTATGACCCTACTGTGTCGGACATGCATGCGTACGAGCAGCCCGAGGTCGGCGGCGACTGGTAGCTAGCCGCTCCCTTCTTAAAAAACCGCCCAGCCGCCCAGCCGATGCGTCTAGTCAACGCGATCGTGGAGATAGCACTGCATGCCTTCGAAGATGGGCAACCAGGGCTCTCGCCGAGTGGTCCAGCACTCGTACTCTGGTTGCAAGACGCCTGCTTCGTCCAGGCAGCCCAGATGGACTTCGATTTCGCCCGGCGCGCGAGCAAACAGCGATGATCCGCACACGGCACAGAAGTGCCTGCCCGCATAACTCGCCGTCTCGCCTGTGATCCGGACATTGTCTTGCGGATAAATGGCAGCCGCGTAAAACACTGCGCCGTGGTGCTTGCGGCAGTCCAGGCAATGACAAATACCTACTCGCAGCGGCGCACCGTGCACTTCAATGCGGACCTTGCCGCAAACACATCCACCCTTGATCGTCATGTGATAGCCACCTTCGATGAGCTTGAGGAAAACGACCGACCGCTCCCTTGGATACGGTTGGAGGAATCGTGCGGCTACTGGTACGACGCGACCGTGCTGTTTCGCTCGCCATTGGTCGCATAATGGAAGCCTGTAAGAAGACGCTGCTGTATTTTCGCCGCCCGGAATGGCGGCCACAGCTGCACAATACGGAATGTTCGTACGGACAAAACGGGCGCTTCGTACAAACGCCGGTGCGCCACGTATCGTGATTTATGGCGTCTCACAGAACGTTTCTTACCGGGCGCCTTCTATACCGCCTAGAAGCCCTGGCGCGCGAACTCGATGATCAATGAACAATTCCCGGCGTCCGGCCAGCAGTAACGGTAGGAAGACAGTGGCGCACTATCAAGACGGCGTTAGCCGCGAAGAACTCGAAGCAGAGATTGCCCACCTGCGCGCAGCGCTGGCCGAGGCAACGAGCAACCCCATCGCTCCGAAGCCCGGTCGTCCCAGTCGCGAGAGCGCAGCGCATCTGACTGCCATTTTCGACAGCGCGGTGGACTTCGCTATTGTCGTCACCGACTCATCCGGCATCGTGACCGACTGGAATTCGGGTGCTACCCACGTTATGGGGTGGACGCTGGATGAAATGTGCGGGCAGCACGTCGAACGGATGTTTACACCAGCCGACCGCAGCGCAGGTCAGGTCGAACGCGAAATGATGCTCGCGTTGAATCACGGACGCGCCTCGAACGAACGCTGGCACATGCGCAAGGATGGACAGCATTTTTGGGCATCCGGCGAGATGATGCCGTTACTGGGCAGCAACGGTGTGCACCTGGGTTTCATCAAGATCCTGCGTGATCGGACCGCTGAGCATCTTGCCGGCCGCGCCATGGAAGAAACCAAGGAGCGCTACCGTTTGGCCGCGAAAGCGACCAACGATGCCATCTGGGACTGGGATCTGCGTGGCAACCTCGTGCTTTGGAACGAGGCGCTTGAGCGCGCCTACGGCCATCCGCTCGCCTCGGTAGAGGCATCGGGAGACTGGTGGGTGGCACAGATCCACCCCGATGATCGCGCCCGTATCTGGACCTCCATACACGCGGTCATTGATGGGCATGGCGAGGCCTGGTCAGACGAGTATCGCTTTCGGCGATACGACGGTTCCTACGCCGAGGTACTCGACCGCGGCCACGTGATCCGGGACGAACACGGTCAGGCGCTGCGCATGATCGGCGCGATGCTGGACGCTACACAGCTGCGCTCGGCTGAAACGGCCCTGCGTAAAAGTGAAGATCGGTTCGTGAAGATTCTCGAGACGATCGAGGCGGCCTTTGCCATCGTCCAGGTCAAGTTCGACGAAGACGACCGTCCCATCGACTATATGTTTCTCGAAGCCAATCCCGCATTCGAGCGCCAAGCGGGTGTCAACCTGCGAGGTAAATGGGTCACCGAGTTTGCCCCGGACCTCGAGCAGTTCTGGTTCGATACGTACGGCCATGTCGCCAAGACCGGCCAACCCCGCAATTTCGAAAGCTATGCCGCCGCGTTCCAGCGTTGGTTCGACGTCCGGGCCGTGCAGGTTGGCGATCCTGCCGACCGGCAGATTGCGATACTGTTCAATGACGTAACCGAACGGCGTAATGCGCAGGAGCGCCTTAAGGTAAGCGAAGCGCTCGCGCGGGAAAACATCGAACGTGTGCAGTTGGCGCTGGCTGCCGGTGCCATTATCGGCACGTGGCACTGGGATCTGGTCACGAACCGATTCGCGGTCGACGATGCCTTTGCACGTGCATTTGGTCTCGACCCTACGCTTGGGCTGCACGACCTTCGTCTTGAGCAGATCATTACGACCGTACACCCGGATGATCAGGAAGGCCTGCGGAACGCCATCACCGAGGTCATCCAGCGCAGCGGCGCCTACGCCCATCAATACCGCGTTCGACGGTCCGACGGGCACTACTACTGGATCGAAGCGAACGGTCGGGTCGACCATGCTCCGGATGGCACGCCGCTTCGGTTTCCAGGCGTGCTGATCGATGTGGAAGAGCGTCGTGCGGTCGAAGCCGAACGTGACCGTGCCATTGCTGCGCTGCGCTCGCTCAACGATAACCTTGAGCTGCGAGTCGCGGAGCGCACTGCCGAACTCATGCAGGCTGAAGAGAAACTGCGGCAGTCGCAAAAGATGGAAGCAGTCGGGCAGCTGACTGGCGGGCTTGCTCACGACTTCAACAATCTGCTGGCCGGGATTTCGGGCTCGCTGGAGCTGATGAACACGCGAGTCGCACAGGGCCGCCTGAAGGACATCGACAAGTACATGATGGCCGCACAGGGTGCAGCGAAGCGCGCAGCCGCCCTCACCCACCGCCTGTTGGCATTCTCCCGTCGTCAGACGCTGGATCCTCGTCCGACCGACGTCAACCTGCTGATGACCGGCATGACAGAACTCATCCAGCGTACCGTGGGGCCGAGTATTACCGTGGAGACAGTGGGCGCTACAGGGCTGTGGCCAGCGCTGGTCGATGGAAGCCAGCTGGAAAATGCGCTACTCAACCTGTGTATCAACGCGCGCGATGCCATGCCGGACGGTGGACGTATCACGATCGAGACCGCGAACCGATGGATGGATCGAGAGGCTGCGCGCGCGCATGACGTGCCGGAAGGGCAATACCTATCCCTTTGCGTGACAGACACTGGAACGGGCATGGCACCGGACGTGATCGCCAAAGCCTTCGATCCGTTCTTTACCACCAAACCCATTGGTGAAGGCACGGGGCTTGGCCTTTCGATGATCTATGGCTTTGCCAAACAGTCAGGTGGGCAAGTCCGGATCTATTCCGAGGTCGGCCTGGGCACGACGATCTGCATCTACCTGCCCCGCTATTTCGGAACGGCCGAGCAGGATGCGGAGCATACCGAACCGACGCAGGCACCAGTCGCTGACGTAGGGGATACCATTCTGATCGTGGATGACGAGCCTACCGTGCGTATGCTCCTGTCTGACGTCTTGACCGACCTGGGCTACACCGTTATCGAGGCCGCCGACAGCGTCGCGGGCCTCAAAGTGCTGCGCTCGGACGTACGTATCGACCTTCTGATCAGTGACGTCGGCTTGCCGGGCGGCATGAACGGTCGACAGATGGCAGACGCCGGTCGGGAGCTTCGCCCCGATCTGAAGACCCTGTTCATCACCGGTTACGCCGAGAACGCCGCCATTGGCAATGGGCACCTCGGTCCCGGCATGCAGGTTGTGACAAAGCCCTTCGCGGTAGATGCATTGGCAGCAAGGGTCCGTCAGCTGATGAGGGAGTGAGTTGCAGGCGGCCCAACCCGGGCGGTGGTGACGTACACTCGAATACCCATCTGTCGCACGAGGCCGACCGCACATGTCCGCTCCCGCTCGTCTCACCGAATTGCTGGGCATCCGCTATCCCCTGATCCAGGCGCCCATGGCGGGCGTCGCGACCCCCGAACTGGCAGCCGCCGTCTCCAACGCCGGCGCACTGGGATCGCTTGGCATCGGTGCAAGCAGCCCTGCGCAGGCTCGCGCCATGATCGAGCGGACGCTTTCACTGACCGCCAACCCCATCAACGTAAATGTCTTTTGTCATGCCACTGCGCCGCGCGACGCCGCCCGAGAAGACGCCTGGCTTGCGTTTCTGAAACCGCTCTTCGATGAAGTGGACGCGGCACTGCCCGATCGACTCAGTGCCATCTACCCCTCTTATCTTGAAAGCGAAGACACGTTCGCACTTTTGTTGGAGCTGCGCCCGGCAGTCGTCAGCTTTCACTTTGGGGTTCCGCCCACCTACCAGATCGATGCACTGAAAGCAGCAGGGATCCGCACCCTCGCGACGGCGACGAACCTGGACGAGGCTAACCATGCCGTCGGTGCTGGAATCGACGTCGTCATTGCTCAAGGCATCGAGGCCGGGGGGCACCGAGGCGTCTTCGATCCCGAGGCGCCCGACGAACGTTTGCCGACAGCGGTACTGACTCGCCTCCTGGCGACATCGCTCGATGTCCCCGTGATCGCCGCCGGCGGAATCATGGACGGCACCAGCATAAAGGCCGCGTTGGACCTGGGTGCGTCAGCCGCGCAGCTCGGCACGGCGTTCATCCTCTGTCCCGAGTCTTCGGCCAACGCAGCCTATCGGGCGGCACTCAAAGACGAGCGGGCCCGACGTACGCGGCTCACCCATGCCATTTCGGGCCGGCCTGCACGCGGCATTTACAACCGACTCATTGAATGGGGCGAATCGTCACTGGTGCCAACGCCTGCTGCGTACCCCATGGCTTACGATGCGAACAAGCAGCTCAACGCGGCGGCAACAAAGCTGGGTGAGCACGGATTCGCCGCCCAGTGGGCCGGTCAGGGCGCGCCGTTGGCGCGAGAACTGCCCGCAGCCGCGCTGATCGAAACGCTGGTCCGGGAATGGCAAGGCTGCTGAAGGCGTCCGTGTAATCGCCAGCGGTCAGCGGTTGGAAATTGCAGCAGCGCGTCTAAATCGACTGGGTGTTAAACCTGTCATGGATTTGAATTGGCGCGTAAATGCACTGTGGTCGGTGTAACCGCAACGGAGCGCGATATCCGTTATGGGCAGGTCCGACTGCAACAGGTCACTGGCGTGCTCTAACCGGGCTTTGAGGATCATCTGCCGCGGCGTGAGGTGAAACACCCGCTTGCAGTAACGCTCTAGTTGCGCAACCGATATGCCCGCGATGTCTGTGAGCTCCTTCATGCTGATCGCGCGGTTGAAATGGGCTCGGATGTGCTCGTCGATTTGTGCCAACCGTGCATACGCAGGGTGCGTATCGCGCGTGGACTGAAGGTCGAGCGAGATGCCGGCGAGCCCGATGACATTCCCGCGCTCATCCCGGATCGGTCGCTTGTGGGTCAGACACCAACCAGGACGGCGGCTGCCATACAGATGCAGCTCGAGCTGGTCGCTCAGGGCAACGCCTTTGCGTAGCACCCGCTGATCCTGATCCGTATAGCCAGAACCGAACTGAGACGGGAAAACGTCGGCGCTTGTCTTGCCGAGCAAAGGCGTTGCCTCAGCGAAACCGCATCGCTGTACCAGCGCCTGGTTGGCGAAGACGTATCGCGCCTGGGCGTCTTTCAGAAAGATCGTGGCATTCGGAATGACATCCAACAGCGACAGCATCGGCATGAGATGCGCGAGCACGTCACCCATGCTCGATGGCTTTCGACCGCCATGTCCGTCGCACCACTCCGCAAATTGGTCCAACTCCATCGCACTTCGCCCTCGGTCAAATGGGCGGATATCCGCACAGCGCCTTGTTTGCACGAGCGTATTCGTGGCGTCGAGAATACGCAAGAGCCGTAGAGACCAGGCACCGTAGAGCACTAGAGACACCGTCACCCGGGGCCTCCAGCAAAGTGCATCCCCGTCCCCCTTCCCTGCACACCGCCACTATCAGCCTTACCTGTGCTCCACATCTCACGCGACTATGCCGATTTCGTCATTTGTCAGACGAAAAGCATCAAGCCCCCAGCGCCGCCCACGTTGCACTGTATAGGCAAGCCCGCCAAGTATGGGACGAAGAGTCGAACGCGTCGCATAACACGTCGCAGACCCGATACCGCTTGATTCATCGATTACTGCCTACCGACAACTTCTCAACAAGGCGAATCCATGTCCGGCGAAAGCAACTTCAAAAGACGGCGTTCGCTGATGGACCTTTCGTTCATCGGCCTACGCGCCATCTTCGGTTCGCGGTGGCTATTGGGCGGATTCGCTTCCGATGAAGGCCGACCTGCCATCCATTGAGCCCGATAAACCGCGAAAGTGAAGAATATGAAGCGCATCCACGTTATCGATTCACATACGGGCGGAGAACCCACTCGGCTGGTGCTTGACGGCTTCCCAACGCTTGCAGGGGACAGCATGCACGCGCGACTGCTGGCGCTACGGACCGACCACGACCATTGGCGAAGGGCCTGCCTGCTCGAGCCGCGGGGCAATGATGTATTGGTTGGTGCACTGTACTGTGAGCCCGTAAGCCCGGGTGCCACCTGCGGCGTGATCTTTTTCAATAACGCGGGCTACCTCGGGATGTGTGGTCACGGCACCATCGGCTTGATTGCGTCCTTGCATCATCTCGGTCGCATAGCGCCTGGCATCCATGAGATCGATACACCCGTGGGCACGGTCACCGCGACACTGCACGACAATGGCGACGTGACCCTACGCAATGTAATTGCCTATCGCTACCGGCAACAGGTAGCAGTCGATGTACCTGGTTTCGGCGTGGTTGAGGGCGACGTCGCTTGGGGCGGAAACTGGTTTTTCCTCGTTTCCAACCACGGACAATCGCTGGATATCGGCAATGTTGAGGGGCTGACGCACTTCACCTGGTCCATCCTCACGGCGCTCGAGAACCAGGCGATCACGGGCGAAGGTGGCGCGAAAATCGACCACGTCGAGTTATTCGCAGAGACGCCTGACGCCAATAGCCGGAACTTTGTCATGTGCCCAGGAAAGGCTTACGACCGCTCACCCTGCGGCACAGGTACCTGCGCGAAGCTTGCCTGTCTTGCAGCAGACGGTGTGCTGCAGCCTGGCGAGGGATGGCTGCAGGCGAGCATCACAGGTAGCCGCTTCGAGGGTCGTTACGAGTGGGAAGGCGATCATATACGGCCCTACATCACGGGACGCGCATACATGACCGCTGACAGCACATTGTTGATCGACGAAAACGACCCCTTTGCCTGGGGCATCTGACCCCTTTCGCCCTTCTGACTTCAAGGAGTACTTCATGAACAAGACTGTGTTCACCGGTTGCATTCCGGCGTTGATGACCCCCTGCACAGCGGATCGTCAACCGGATTTTGACGCGCTTGTGGCAAAGGGTCGTGAATTGATAGATGCGGGCATGAGTGCGGTCGTCTATTGCGGCTCGATGGGCGACTGGCCTCTGTTGACCGAAGCGCAACGCCAGGAAGGCGTGGCACGGCTCGTGGCCGCGGGTGTTCCGACTATCGTAGGAACAGGCGCCGTGAACAGCCGTGAAGCCGTGTCTCACGCGGCTCATGCAGCAAAAGTAGGGGCCCACGGTTTGATGGTCATTCCTCGCGTGCTGTCCCGCGGTGCGTCCCCTGCCGCTCAGAAGGCGCATTTTTCCGCGATCCTCGATGCAGCGCCAAGCTTGCCAGCCATCATCTACAACAGTCCGTATTATGGCTTTGCGACACGTGCCGACCTCTTTTTCGAGCTTCGCCGCAAGCATCCCAACCTCATCGGCTTCAAGGAGTTCGGCGGCGCCGTGGACATGCGCTATGCCGCCGAGCACATCACGTCTGGCAGTGATGACGTGACGTTGATGGTGGGTGTCGACACCCAGGTCGTCCATGGTTTCGTAAATTGCGGTGCCACAGGGGCCATCACCGGGATCGGCAACGCATTGCCACGCGAAGTGCTCCAATTGGTCGCGCTAAGCAAGCGCGCAGCGAGTGGCGACGCGACCGCGCGCCGTCTTGCAGTCGAACTGGAATCCGCGTTGGCCGTTCTCTCGTCATTCGACGAAGGCTGCGACCTTGTTCTGTATTACAAGCACCTGATGGTCCTGAACGGCAACACCGAATACACGCTGCATTTCAATGAATCCGACGTTCTCAGTGAAGCTCAGCGGCGCTACGCCGAGACCCAGTACGCGCTATTCCGCCAGTGGTATTCGGACTGGTCGAAGCAGGCAGATGTGGCGTGACTTACGGCGGCGCACTGCAAGCGAGTGCGCCACCGACGGGACGCTCCGTCCAACGATAGCTTTAGCGGTGCTGACGCAAATGCACCGGGAAGATGCCTGATCGAAAGTCTTTCCGATGCCGCCTAGAGAAACAAAATGAGCTCACCGACAACCTTTTCTCAGGCTGAGCGGCCTGACGTCGCGATCGTTGGCGCCGGCGTGATCGGCGTTGCCTGCGCGCTTGCTCTGGTGCGACGCGGTCTGAGCGTGCGGGTATTCGATCCTCAGGAGCCCGGTCGCGGCGCCTCCTATGGTAATGCAGGGCATCTGGCGACCGAGCAGGTTTTCCCCATTGCGGACCTGTCCATTCTCAGGCAACTGCCTCGCATGCTTACCGATCCGACGGGGCCATTGCGCCTGGATTGGCGCTACTTTCCCAAGGCGCTGCCATGGTTCCTGCGGCTCCTGTGGAATTTGCGGGACGCGCCTTACCGTCAATCGATCGCAGGGATTCGTGCGCTCAATGAGCACAGCATCGAAGCGTGGCAACGGCTACTGAAATCGATCGACCGAACCGATCTGATCAAGGCGGATGGGTCGTTGCTGGTGTTTGAACGCCCCGATTCAGTCGGGGCGCTCGAAGCATTACAAGCCCGATTTCAGGCACAGCATGTGGCGGTCGGGCGCTGGGATGGTCCGGATGTTCGTGCCGCCGCACCCGGGCTCAACGGGCGCATACGAGGAGGATTGTTCTTCCCGGAGACCGCGCACTTCATCGATCCTTATCGCGTTGTCACGACACTCGTCGAGGCCGCGAAGAAAGAGGGCGTCAGATTCGAGCGCGCCCGTGTCCTGGGCGGCGCAGTCGGCACCGATGGAGTGGTACTGAAAACCGACCACGGCGACCGGCATGCGCACCGTGTACTGATCGCCAGCGGCGCGCATTCAGCCCCGTTGACTGCAGCGCTCACGGGCAAGCGCGCGCCGCTGGATACCGAGCGAGGCTATCACCTAATGCTTCCGTACGAGCAGAATCGGTTGCCTTTCGCCGTCACCTCGCTTGAACGCCGATTCATCATGACGCCCATGGTCGGTGGATTACGCCTGGCCGGTACGGTTGAGTTCGCTGGCCTGGAACGGCCGCCTAGCATGGAGCGTGCGCGGCAACTCGAGCGGCTCAGCGATGGCCTGTTCAGCCAGCCCTTGAACACCTCGGACGCAACCGAATGGATGGGTTTTCGCCCCTCTTTGCCGGATTCGCTACCCATCATCGACAGGGTGCAGCATGGCAAGGTGCTGCTTGCATTTGGGCATCATCATCTTGGAATAACCCAGGCGGCCGTCACAGCAGAAATGATTGCCCAGATGGCCAGCCCCGGTGCCCCAGGCGGTGCCACATTACCTTCGGCGGTTCGCTATCGGTTAGACCGCTTCTGAGGCTGCCGTGTGGAATCTGTGAACCGGTGGGAGGCTCCCACCGATACGGTGCGCTACCCTCCGCCGTCTTTCACAGGGAGTGATACGCATGAGCGGAAAACCCGCAGCCCGCCTTTCGGACCCCACCGCCTGCCCTAAGAAGGGCCACGGCCCAAACGCCGTCGCGTCGGGCTCGTCCGATGTCATCATCGACGGGCTACCCGCAGCGCGGATGGGAGACGCGACCGAATGCGGAAGCGCCATCGTTGGCGCCGTCTCAGGTACGGTCTTCATCAATGGCCGAAATGCGGCCGTTGCAGGCAGTACAGGCAGCCATGACGATGTCATCACGGCCGGTTCAGGAACCGTTCTGATCGGTTAAACCCCACCAGGCCGACATCGCTCCAGGATCAAGCGCCCCATTGCACCTGCCTGACTGTCGCCCTTCCCTGCAGATCAGCCTTCCACTTGACTCCATTGCTTGCTCAGACGCTTGTCGGACACGGGTATCCGCGTGCCAAGTTGCTGCGCCCACAGAGACACTCGGTACTCCTCCAACATCCAGCGGTAGAGCACCAGCGCATCGTCGCGCTTGCCTTCCTGCTCATGCTTTGCACGCCGGGACTGATACTGCTCCCAGTATCCCGCGAGTTCGCCGGACCACACCCGGTCCCGCTGCAACTGTGCACCAATCTTCTCGAACCGCTGTTCGACGCCCTTCAGATAGCGTGGATACTCCTTGAGCCATTCGAGCGGCGTGTCGCGCACGAAGCCCGGGTAGATCAAATTTGCCAACTGTGCCTTGATATCGTTCAGCGCAACCGCCTGAGCCAGATCGATCTTGCCCTTGAACCGCTTTTGCAGCGCATGCCATTGCTTGAGGATGCCAAGCACGAGATGCGAAAGGCGTTCAGCGTGCTCAACCCAGTCGCCGCGTTTTCGTTCAGCCAGCGACGCCAGGGACGCACCGTCACGTGGCATTGTTGGTTCGCCTTCAAGAATCGCGCTGTCGAGGCTGGCCAGGAGAATATCCTCGGCCAGCGCATCAATCTTGCCCAGTTCGCGGTACAGCATGCCCATATCGGTGAGGCCGGGCAGCTTACTGCGCAAGAACTTGGCCTGATCGCTCAGCTGTTGCAGCAACAAACGCTGCAAGGCGCGACGATGCTGAAACCCGGCCTCAGCCTGGGTGGAAAATCGGCCTTCTTTCACCGCCCCGCCTTCCTCTACCAACGCGGGGTAGACGGTCATCGAAAGCCCGGCGATTTTCTGCTGCGCCTTCTCCGGTACTTCTCCAAACGCCTTCGCTTCGACGGGCCCGGCTGGCTCCGCCTTCTTGGGCGCAATGGCAAGCGCCGCCTGGCTTTCCTTGGAGAATTGCGCGGTCAATGATGCGAGATCACGACCTTCGCCCAGGAAACGACCATTGGCATCGACTACCTCGATGTTCATGCGCAAGTGCCGATCCAGACCTTCAGCGGCCTCAGGCCACGCGTCGTCGGGAATACGGGCGCCGGTCATGCGCTGCAGCTCTCGACTCAGGCTTTCATACAACGAGCCTTGGCCAAAGGTGATCTTTTCAAGCGCCGCACGCACGAAATCCGGGACAGGTACGAAGTTTTTACGTACCGCTTTTGGAAGCCCTCGAACAAGCGCCACGCTCTTGTCATAGATCAGCCCCGGGACCAGCCAATCCAGTCGTTCACCAGGCAACTGAGGCAATAGCGGCGCGGGCACACGCAGCGTCACGCCGTCACGGGGGTGAGTCGGCTCGAATTCGTAGGACAGCGGCAGCTGGAGCTCGCCGATGCGCAAGGTATCCGGGTACTGCGCGGCCGTGACTTCGCTCGCCTCGCGCGCCAGCACGTCTTCTTCGCGCATGATTAATAGTTGAGGATTCTTCGCACTTTCGCGCCGGTACCAGTTGTCGAAGCTGGAGGTCTGGTAGATGTCTGCCGGCAGGTGCTTGTCGTAGTAGCCGAACAGCGTTTCCTCATCCGCCAGAATGTCGCGACGTCGCAGTTTGGCTTCGAGTTCGTCGAGCTTTTCCAATAGCCGTTTATTGGCATCCAGCGCCTTCGCCCGACTATTGATATCGCCTCGTACAAGGCCTTCTCGGATAAACAGTTCGCGCGCCACCGATGAGTCGATCGGACCGTAGTGCACGGGCCTACGACCCACGATGATGAGTCCGTACAGGCTTACCTGTTCGTACGCCACAACTTGGCCGCGCTTCTTCTCCCAATGCGGTTCCAGATGATTCTTCTTCACCAGATGCGCAGCCAACGGCTCGATCCAGTCCGGCTCGATCTTGGCCACCATTCGAGCGAACAGTTTGGTTGTCTCGACAAGTTCGGCTGCCATGATCCAATTGGGCTTCTTGCGACCCAGGACACTCGATGGATGAACCCAGAAACGGCGCTGGCGCGCGCCATTGAAATCACCGTCTTCGGTCTTCTGGCCGATCTGGCTCAACAGGCCTGACAGAATGGCTTTGTGGACTGCCGCGTATCCGCGCGCGCGCAACGCCGCCTCGGACTGCTCGACCTGCTGCCGCGCAATCGCGTTGACCCGGTTATCCCTCGTAGGCGCAGGTGCCGCCTTGGCCTCGTTCAACGCGCCCGCCTGGGTACTACGCCTGGCTTCGGTGTTTGCCGCCGGTGCAGCATGGCTGTTGCTGCCAAGCTTGAGCTCGCGGCACAACAAGGTCAGTTGGCGGTGCGCATCGCGCCATTCACGCAGTCGCAAATAATTGAGGAAGTTCTTCTTGCACCAGGTGCGCAGTGCGTTCGAGCCCAGTGCCTGGCGCTGTTCTTCGAAGCCACGCCAGAGATTGACCAGCGCTGCGAAGTCCGAGTCGGGATCCTTCCACTGCGCGTGTGCCTGATCAGCTGCCTGCTGCCGCTCCATCGGACGTTCACGAGGATCCTGCACGGACAGCGCGCTGACCACGATCAGCACTTCTTCCAGACTGCCTTGCGCGACCGCTTCGAGCACCATGCGGCCCAGCCGGGGGTCGATAGGCAGACGCGCGAGTTGGCGACCCAAGGGCGTAAGCTGGTTCTCACGGTTGACCGCCGATAGCTCTTGCAACAGCGTGAAGCCATCGCTGACCGCCTTGCCGTCAGGCGGCTCGATGAACGGGAAATCATCGATACGGCCGAGGCGCAGGTGCAGCATCTGCAGGATGACCGCAGCGAGGTTGGTCCGCAGTATCTCGGGATCCGTGAATTCAGGACGGCCGACGAAGTCCTCCTCGCTGTACAAACGGATGCAAATGCCTGGCTCGACACGCCCACAGCGGCCCTTGCGCTGATTCGCGCTCGCCTGCGAGATCGCCTCGATGGGGAGACGCTGAACCTTGGCCCGATAGCTGTAGCGGCTGATTCGCGCAGTGCCCGAGTCGATTACATAGCGAATGCCCGGTACGGTCAGCGAGGTTTCGGCGACGTTCGTCGCGAGCACGACCTTGCGCCCCGGCCGCGGCTGGAAGATCTTCTGCTGCTCACCGGGCGTCAGACGTGCGTAAAGCGGGAGCACTTCCGTGAAGCGGAGGTTTGCCTTTCGCAAGGCTTCTGCAGCGTCGCGGATTTCGCGCTCACCAGGCAGGAAGACCAGGACATCGCCCGGCCGCTGACCCACGCTGCGCTCATGCGCCTCAATTTCCTCCAATGCCGCAAGAATGCCCTGATCGACCGTGAGTTCATCCATGAGCGGCTCGCCGTCTTCGTCCACCTCGGCTGCGAGCGGCCGGTACCAGGTTTCGACCGGATAGGTTCGGCCGGAGACCTCGACGACCGGCGCCTTGCCGAAATGCTCACTGAAACGCTCCAGGTCGATCGTGGCGGAGGTGATGATGACTTTGAGGTCGGGCCGGCGCGGCAGCAGCGTCTTCAGGTAGCCAAGCAGGAAGTCGATATTCAGTGAGCGCTCATGGGCTTCGTCGACAATGATGGTGTCGTAGCGCTCCAGAAAACGATCATGCTGGGTTTCGGCCAGCAGGATGCCATCGGTCATCAGCTTGATCAGGCTGCGCGCATTGGACTGATCTTCAAAGCGGACCTGATAGCCCACCAATTCGCCAAGCGGCGTACCGATCTCCTCCGCTACACGGGTCGCGACACTGCGTGCAGCCAATCGCCGCGGCTGGGTATGGCCGATGAGACCATGGACGCCGCGGCCCAGCTCAAGGCAAATCTTTGGGAGCTGAGTCGTTTTGCCTGAACCTGTTTCCCCAGCGATTACCACAACCTGGTGATTGGCAATCGCAGCCTTGATCTCGTCCCGCTTTGCGGCAATTGGCAATGCATCATCGTACTGCATCACCGGAACACTGCTGCGTCTCGCTTCGACGGTCTCGCATGACGACCTGAAGCGGTCGAGCCATTTCGCTAACCGCGCTTCGTCGGTCTGCTTCTGAAGGTCGTGGAGTTGACGTCGCAGGCGGTGCCGGTCGGCGATCATCGCCTGATCGAGGTTCTTGAGCAGGGAAGCGATGGCGGGTTTGGAATCGGACATCAGGCTCGAACAGTCTCGGAAGAAAGGAGCAATTGTCGCAGATTTACCCGCCCCTCACGATGCCGCTGGCCGGCGCAGCAGCAAGTCGCCCATTGGGGAAACCGTCCAGCTGTCGCAGGCCTGGTAGCTGCGCGTTTTACTGGGCAGCGCCGGAAGGTTGGGATAGGCGGCCAGTACGGCGCGACACCAACCAGGTAAGCAAGGCGACGGCCGCTATCGTGGCGCCAGCAGCAGTAACGCCTGCCCACTCATAATGTTGGTACAACGTGGCTGACAGCAGGGACCCAAGCGACCCGCCAATGAAGTAACCGGTCATGTACCCTGCGTTGAGACGGCTCCTGGCTTCAGGTCGCAACTTATAGACCACATTCTGGTTGCTGACGTGGGACAACTGGACCGCCAGATCAAGCAAAACGACCCCGACCAAGAGCGCCAGAAGAGAGCCTTGTGCGAGAGCAAGTGGCAACCAGGCCAACAGCAATGTCGAAAGCCCTAGCGTAGTCGCCAAAGACCCTTTCCCCTTGTCAGCCATACGCCCGGCCAAGTTGGCAGCCAAGGCACCAATCGCTCCTGCCAACCCAAACAGCCCAATCGTACTGTCTGAGTAGCCGTAAGGTTCCGATGCAAGCATGAATGCCAGGGGCGTCCAGAAGATGGCAAAAATCGCGAAACTCATGGCGCCAAGGGCTGTACGCAATCGATGCACAGGCTCGTCACGCAAAAGCGTGAAGACGGAGCCAAGCAAGCGAGGGTACGACAGGCCTACTGACTGCTGATAGCGCGGCAACGCGAACCGCAACGCGACAGCCACGATAAGCATCAATACCGAAGCCAGCAGGTAGACGGTCCGCCAATCGCCCAGAGCAGACAAAGCGCCTGCGACCGTCCGCGCCAGCAATATCCCGAGAATCAGGCCGCTCATCACGGTACCGACTACTCTGCCGCGCTCTTCAGGCGCGGCCAGCGTGGCAGCGAACGGAACGAGAACCTGCGCCACAACGGAGAACAGGCCAGTCAGGGCGGTGCCGAGCAACAGCCAACCGAGACTGCTTGCACTTGCGCTAATGGCCAGCCCGATCGCGGCAATAACCGTCATCGACACGATAAGCCGCCGGCGCTCGAGTAAATCCCCAAGGGGCACGAGCAGCAGAAGGCCAACTGCATAACTGACCTGCGCCGTCGTGACGATGATGCCGGCCTGGGAAAATGAAAGTCCAAAACGCTCCGCGATGGTGTGAAGCAATGGTTGGTTGTAATAGTTGCTGGCTACGGCAACACCTGTTGCAACTGCCATCAGCAGTACAAGCCAACGGCTCAAATGAACATTATTGGTAGACGTCATGCAGGGCTCTTCAATATCCGGGCGCGAAGGCGCGATTACACGCAAGGGTGTCGATAGACCACCGCATTATTCTTAAATGATCATAATGATTGAAATGAATCGTTAAGATCGCTGCCATCTGCTTTAGCGATTAATTATGAATCTTAAACAGTTCGAATTCGTGCTGGCTCTCGCAGAAGAGCGCCATTTCACCCGCGCAGCCCAGCGCTGCAATGTGGTTCAGTCCGCGTTGAGCCATCAGATCGCACGACTTGAAGAAGAGCTGGGTACGACGCTGTTCGAGCGCACGCCTCGCCACGTATCGGTGACACCCGCGGGCGAAATAGTTGTCGCCCATGCGCGACAGGCGCTGGAATCGGTCCGACGTGCGAAAGAAGACGTTGCCTCCATCACAGGAGAGCTGCGCGGCACCCTGACGGTCGGCATCATTTCGTCAGTGCCGCTTTTGGACATCGTCGATCTCATCGGTACGTTCCACGCGCGCTTTCCCAAGGTGGACATTCAATTGCTTCACGATCCGAGCGAGCGGCTGATCGAGGGCGTTCGGGAACGGCGAATCGATTTTGCAATCATCGGCGTACCGCGCCGCGTTGCGCTGCAGGGATTACAGAAGCGACTTATCTTGAGCGAGGATCTGGTGGCAATTCTTCCGGCTGGACACGCGTTAGCGAAGCGTGACGGTTTGCGGCTTGAGGAGCTGGTGGATCTGCCGATGGTAGACCTTCCTGCCGGAAGCGGCGCGCGCCGGCAAACGGATGAAGCGTTCACCGCGCTCGGGCTGCCTCATCGCGTACGTTTCGAAACCACGAATATGCAGTTGCTGGAGCGGTTCGTGCGCCGAGGGCTTGCCGTCGGACTGGTACCGCGGAGCATCGTAGATAGCTTCAACGGCATTGCAAGTGTGCCAGTCTCTGACGCACCGAGCCGCAACGTTTTTGCGATCTGGTCCAATAGCCCTACTCCGGCCACGCTTGAATTGGTGAACGACGTTGAAACCGCTTTGGATTGCATCGCTGTTACGTCCACATGATCCGGCCCCACTTGGCCAGGAACAGATCCTAAGCAGGCTCCCAAAGCGCGCGTGCATCGTTCGACAATCTACTCCAGATGACGGCCCCGCCATTGCAATCAGCGGCCAAAATCGTCTGGTACCTCGACGCTTACATGCACAGCATCATGCCGCCAGAACTCAAGGTCGCAGTCGATCACTCGACCATGCTGGTCCTGATTGACCCGCGTGATATTCAAGCCCGGGCTACCAACAGGCATTTTAAGCGCAACTGCTGCATCACCCTGGAGCACAGTGGTGAGCATGTCGAAGCGAACGCGACCATAGCGAATGTGGTACTCGGCTGCGTACAACTCCGTTAGCGAGCGCGTCAGGTCGAAACCCAGAATGCCTGGGAAATAGTCAGGATTGAGGTAGTGCTCGACATAGAGGACGAGTCGTCCATCGATGCGGCGACACCGACGGATCTGGTAGACAGGCGATAGCGCTGAAAGCCCGAGGGCGCGACACACCGCTACGGATGCAGGTATCCGACGTGCAGATATAAGCTCTGTGGTCGGCACGCGGCCCTGCTCGCGCACCATGGCGTGAAAATGACTACGACCCAATGGATTGTAGGCAACGCGAGGCGGCGATACGAACCAGCCGCGGCGGCCCTCACGGTAAATCAACCCCTGCGACTCCAACTGCCCCAGCGCCTCACGCAAGGTGATTCGCGTGGTTTCGAATACCTCGCTCAGCTGGCGCTCCGCAGGTAGCTTGCCGCCGACCGCCAGTACACCATGTGCGATCTGCTCTTCGAGCGCACGGCAGATTGCAGTCACGGTACGGGATGCCACATCGCGCATCGAATTCCTCAGTCTGGTCTAGTCCAGCCCCAGCATGGGGCGTATCAACATCCTCGGTTGCCATGGCCGAAGCTGCGGTAAGGCTATGTCCCACGCATGACCGTCATATGACGGTGCGGATCCTCCTCCACGTCAGTAAACCGCTGCAGCCATGGAACTACGCTGCCTGCAGATCCAGACGCATCGGCTACGCTCACTGAATCGCTGCATGTTCAGGTGGGTGGATCTCGTGGCTTACATGAAATTGTCATGTGATCGCTCTAGCCTTGGCCTGTCTCTTGCTGACCTAGACCAACCAATCATTCCAAGTGGGGAGTGTCGAATGAAACAGCTGTTTCTGGCTTCAATGTTGGGCATGTCCGTAGCGCTTGCCTCTACGGTGAGCGCCGCAGAACTGGACCTTGGCGCACTGGAAAAGGCCGCCCGTGCAGAGGGCCAGGTCAATAGCGTTGGGATGCCTGACAGCTGGGCCAATTGGAAAGACACCTGGAAGGATCTTCAGGAAAAATACGGGCTCAAGCACATGGACACCGATATGAGCTCGGCCCAGGAGATCGCTAAATTCGACGCAGAGAAAGGCAACGCCACAGCAGACATCGGCGACGTAGGTGCAGCTTTCGGCCCAATCGCCGTGCAGAAAGGCGTAACGCAACCCTACAAGCCGACAACATGGGATGAGATTCCTGATTGGGCCAAGGACAAGGACGGCCACTGGGCCCTTGCCTATACCGGCACGATTGCGTTCATCGTTAACAAACAGCTTGTGAAGGACGCACCACGCTCCTGGGCTGACCTGAAGGAAGGCACATACAAGGTCGCGATTGGAGACGTCAGCGCTGCCGCACAGGCCGTGAACGGCGTATTGGCCGCTTCGATTGCGAACGGGGGCAATGAGAAAGATATCCAGCCCGGCCTGGACTACTTTGCAGACATCGCAGAACAGGGCCGGTTGTCACTATCAAACCCCACGATCCAGACATTGGAGCGAGGTGAGGTGGAAGTCGGCATCGTATGGGACTTCAACGGGTTGTCTTATCGCGACCAGATCGACGCTGACCGCTTCGACGTCGTGATTCCGTCCGATGGGTCCGTGATGTCGGGCTATACCACTATCATCAACAAGTACGCCAAACATCCAAACGCTGCAAAGCTGTCACGTGAATACATCTTCAGCGATGCCGGTCAGATCAACCTCGCGAAGGGACATGCACGGCCCATCCGCGCCGAGCACCTCACGCTACCATCGGATGTACAGGCGAAGATGATTCCCAACGAGCAATATGCGAACGCCCAGCCGATCAAGGACGCGGACGCATGGGAGAAGACGTCCAAATCTCTTCCGCAACTCTGGCAGGAAAACGTCCTGATCAACATGCAATAAGCTCGACCGGGGCGAATGCATTCGCCCCATCTCATCTGGGGGACGCATGGGTCGCAAGGTCATTCTCGTTGTGCTCGACGGGCTCAGCTACTCCGTAGCTGCGCATGCCATGGGTCACCTGCATGCCTGGTGCGAGGCCGGGCGCGGCACCTTCTATTCGTTGAGCTGCGAGCTCCCTGCCCTGTCACGCCCGCTGTACGAAACGATTCTGACCGGCGTCCGCCCGATCGACAGCGGCATCGTTCATAACGGTGTTGTACGGCTCAGTCATCACAAGAGCGTCTTTCATCTCGCACGTGAAGCCGGGCTCACGACCGCCGCGGCGGCGTATCACTGGGTCAGCGAACTCTATAACCGCGCTCCATTCGAGGCCGCCCGTGACCGGTTCACCGATGACGAGAGCCTGCCGATACAGCACGGCCTTTTCTACTGGCAGGACCACTATCCGGATTCACATCTCTTCGCCGATGCCGACGTGCTTCGTGAGCGCTATGCGGCTGATTTTCTGTTAGTCCATCCCATGAACATCGACGACGCCGGGCATACGTACGGAGGCGACACGTCGCAGTATCGCAACGCGGCGCGGATGGCCGATATCGCACTGGCGGAATATCTTCAGCGCTGGTACGACGCCGGTTATCAAATTTTGGTGACGGCCGACCATGGCATGAATGCTGACCGCTCACATAATGGTCTGTTAAGCGAAGAACGCGATGTCCCGCTGTTCGTTTTCGGAGATGCATTCAGCCTCTCCACTGCCGCGCAGCCCCGACAGACCGAACTGTGTGGGACGATCTGCCAGATTCTGGGCGCTCCGCATGACAAGCCACTATGCGCGGGCCTGCTGGCATGAGAGCCCAGCTGCCGTTCGCATCGGCCAATGCCCCCGTGCGAAACGCCTTCCATACTCCAACGAGGTCCTTGCATGACGGCGTCTACACCTGAGACTCCGCGCCTGGCCGTCGCCACCTCCGGCGCTCGCGCTCCGACAGCCAGACGTACCCGGCGACTGGTTCCCCTGCTCTGCCTCGTGCCTTTCGCAGTGTTCTTTATCGTTTTTCAAGTTGCGCCGCTGTTTTGGGTGGCGATCAACAGCCTGGTTGCGGATGGAAGTTGGAGCCTGGCGAATTATGAACGCGTCTTCTCTTCGCGATTCTATCGCCAGGCGATTCAGTTCAGCCTTGAGATCACGGTCTGGTCGAGCGTGCTAGGTTTGCTTCTGGCGGTCGTAGGCAGCTATTCGCTACGACAGGTCGACTCACGTTTGCGCGACTTCGTCATGGCGTTCTCCAACATGACGAGCAATTTCGTTGGCGTGCCGTTAGCGTTCGCATTCGTCATCATCCTGGGCTTCAACGGAGCCCTGACGTTGGTGCTCAAGCAGTACGGACTGATGAGTGACTTCAACCTGTATTCGAAGACAGGTTTGATCGTGGTCTACACGTACTTTCAAATTCCGTTGGGTGTGCTGTTGCTCTATCCCGCTTTCGACGCGCTTCGTGATGACTGGCGGGAGTCGGCATCGCTATTGGGTGCAAGCGCATTCCGCTACTGGTGGCATATCGGGCTGCCCGTGCTGACGCCTGCATTGCTCGGTACGTTCGTGATCCTGCTGGCTAACGCCCTGGGCGCATATGCAACGGTATATGCCCTGACAACAGGAAATTTCAACGTCCTTCCCATCCGCATCGCGGCCATGGTCGCGGGCGATATCTCACTCGATCCCAACATGGCAAGCGCGCTCTCGATGGTGCTCGTGGGGCTGATGGTCGTCATTACGATCGCTCATCAGTGGCTATTGAAAAGGAGCTACCATGCAGCCTCGACGCGATGATCCCGCCGCGCTCTATCACAGAATCGTCGTCTGGACGCTATTCACCATTCTGTTGCTGCCCCTGCTGGGCACGTTCCTTTACTCCATCTCAACGAGCTGGAGCGCCACCATCCTGCCAGACGGGCTAACGCTGAAGTGGTACATCCAGCTCTGGACCGAGCAACGTTTCCTGAACGCCTTCGTGCAGTCCATTCTCGTCTGCACGGGCGCTCTGCTGCTCGCGACGATTCTCGTCCTGCCGCTGCTCTTCGTGGTGCACTACCACTTCCCTAAACTGGACAGTGTGATGAACATTCTCATCCTGCTGCCGTTCGCCGTGCCGCCAGTGGTGTCATCCGTTGGGCTCTTGCAACTATACGGCTCTGGCCCGATAGCGATGGTTGGTACGCCCTGGATTCTAATCGGCTGCTATTTCACGATAGCGCTGCCTTTCATGTATCGCGCGATCACGAACAATCTGTTGGCGATCAACATCCGAGACCTGATGGACGCAGCGCACCTGCTTGGTGCCAGTACCTGGAAGGCGGCCTTTCTGGTGATTTTGCCAAACCTGCGTAAAGGCCTGGTGGTTTCGCTGCTGCTGTCGTTCTCGTTCCTGTTTGCGGAATTCGTGTTTGCCAACCTGCTTGTCGGGACGCGATACGAGACACTGCAGGTCTACCTGAACAACATGCGTAACAGCAGCGGGCACTTCAGCAGTGCACTGGTGATCTCGTACTTCTTTTTCGTCCTCATGTTCACCTGGCTCGCAAACTGGCTGAACAAGGACCGGGGCTAGCCAAGCGTGCTGCCCTTCCGAATGGCGCATCCGAGACATTCTTCATGAACTTCCTCAACATTCGAAAGCTGCATAAACGCTACGGTGAAACCACAATATTTACGGAGATCGACTGCGAAATCGCCGAGGGCGAGTTTGTCACGCTGCTTGGGCCATCAGGTTGCGGCAAGTCGACGCTATTGCGTTGCATCGCGGGCCTCACCGAAGTCACCGGCGGGCAGATACTGATAGAGGGGCAAGACATTGTTCCGTTGGCGCCACAGAAGCGCGGCATCGGAATGGTGTTTCAGAGCTATGCGCTGTTCCCCAACATGACGGCCGCGCAAAACGTAGCGTTCGGCCTGAGGATGCAAAAGGTTGAGAAGGCTGAGTTGGACAAGCGCGTCACCGAAGCACTTCACATGGTGGAACTGAGGGACTATGCCGCGCGATATCCGTCGCAACTTTCTGGCGGGCAATGCCAGCGGGTAGCACTGGCGCGTTCACTTGTCACACGTCCTCGACTGCTTCTGCTGGACGAGCCCCTTTCCGCCCTCGATGCGCGCATCCGAAAGCTGCTCCGTGAGCAGATTCGCGCTATCCAGCAAGAACTGAGGCTTACGACAATCTTCGTTACGCACGACCAAGAGGAAGCGCTAACGATGTCAGACCGCATCTTCCTGATGAATGCGGGGAGAATCGTGCAAAGCGGTGACGCGGAAACCCTCTACACCGCGCCTGTCGATGCCTTTGCAGCGGGTTTCATCGGTAATTACAACCTGCTGGATGCTGAAACGGCCAGTCGACTTCTGTTACGCCCCGTCACCGGTCGGGTTGCGATCCGGCCAGAAGCGATTGCGCTTGGCGGCACTATCGACGCGCAGATACGCAGCCACAGTTTGCTGGGTAACGTGATCCGCTATCGCGTAGAGGCAAGGGGTGTAGAGCTGGTCGTGGACGTCCTCAATCGTTCAGCGTCCGATCTGCACCCAACTGGCGCGCGTGTCGGGCTGAGCATCGACGACGCCGCTATACGGGAGATAGCGTAATGGCGCTCGCAATATTCGACCTTGATGAAACACTCATCGCCGGAGACTGCGCCAGTCTCTGGAGTCACGAAATGGCTCGACTGGAGTGGGTGGATGGAGAGCGATTCCTGAAGCACGAGGCACATCTCATGGCGGAATACGCCTTGGGTCGCCTGGCCATGGAAGACTACATGGCATACACGCTCGAACCGCTAGTCGGGCGAACATTGGATGAGATCGGGTACGTGGTCGGGCCCTTCGTGGAAGATGTGATCGAGCCACTGATTTACGGCGATGCAATGCGTTGCGTTACCGCGCATCGATCGAAGGGTGACCGAATACTGGTCATCTCGGCGTCACCCTATTTCCTTGTATCGGCAATCGCGGATCGGCTCGGCATCACCGAGGTCCTGGCAATCGACATTGAGGTGAACCAAGGCCTAATCACTGGCAAGACCAAAGGCGTGCTGACCTATCAGGAAGGCAAGGTCGTTCGATTGCAATCATGGCTGGAAGCGGAAAACGAAACGCTGGAGGGCGCGTACTTCTATTCGGACTCCCGCAACGATCTACCGTTGTTGGAGCGCGTCCGACACCCTAGGGTTGTCAACCCGGATTCAGTACTGCGCAATCATGCGCATGTGGCTTCGTGGCCAATCTTGCAGTGGGCGTAACCAAAAACGGTTGGCGGTATGTGGCTGCGCGGCGGGGTTGATGGCCATCCTTTCCCGGGACGTCCGGCGCATTAGCGGATCAATCTGAGTGCACACCGTAGTTACCGGTGTCTAGCGGCCGCAGACGAAACATTTGGAAAAATTCGCTCCATTGCTCACCGGTGCGCAGCCGCCTTAACGTAGAAGGCGTAACTGCGGGCCCCTCTGACGGCTGAATAAGCCGCCATGTCGGAGTTACAGCTTGTACAACCGACTAATCGAGGGGGCTCACATGACCGCTCTAGCTTCGTTTCTCACCGCCGACTTTCTCGGCACTGCCACTTGGCTGTGGCTCGCATTCATCACGATCGTTATTTCACTGCTGGCATTCGACCTCGGCGTGCTTCACCGTGAGCACCGTGAAATCGGTATCAAGGAAAGTCTTCTTCTCTCCGGCGGCTACATTACGGCCGGCCTGTTGTTCGGCGTCTGGGTATGGTTCCAGAAAGGCGGCGACTCAGGAATGGAATACTTCACAGGCTTTCTGATCGAGAAGTCGCTGTCGATGGACAACGTCTTCGTGATGGCGATGATCTTTGGTTTCCTCGGTATTCCACGCAAGTATCAGCACGAAGTGCTGTTCTGGGGAATCATGGGTGTGATCGTGCTACGCGCCGCCATGATTGCCCTGGGCGCAACGCTGATTGCCAGCTTCGATTGGATTCTTTACGTTTTTGGTGTCTTCCTGGTGCTGACCGGAGTGAAGATGCTATTCAGCAAACTAAACGACGATCCAGACCTCTCCGAGAACAAGTTTCTGAAATTTCTGCGTCGCCACTTGCCGGTAACGGACTCACTTCACGGCGATAAATTCGTCGTCAAGCAGCCCGACGGCGACGGCAGGATGAAGACGTGGATCACGCCGTTGTTCTTGGCGCTGATCATGATCGAGTGTGCCGATATCGTATTTGCCGTTGACAGTGTTCCGGCCATCTTCGCCATCACCCTCGACCCATTCATTGTGTATACATCAAACATATTCGCCATTCTGGGTCTTAGGGCACTTTACTTTGCTCTCTCAGCGCTGATCCACCGCTTCGTCTACCTTAAGTATGCGCTGGCTCTAGTGCTGGTGTTTATTGGCGGAAAGATCTTTCTCGTAAACATCATAGGTAAGGTGCCCCCTGCACTCTCATTGTCAGTCACATTCGGGCTCCTGCTTGGCGGCGTGCTGCTCTCGCTTTGGAAGACGAGGGATCAGAAAGCCGCCCCCACTTCGCAGCAGCGCTAAATGCAAAAAAAGCGGCGTGCAAGCTAAACGCCTGCACGCCGTTTTAATTTTTAACGTCTTTATATATTCCCCGGTCAGGGGTAGCGAAGCCTTTCGCTTCGCTTACACCCACTCAGACTTTGCGGAGAATAACGCTACCGATCGAATAACCCGCGCCGAAGGAGCTGAGAACGCCAAGCGACCCTGAAGGCAGATCATCTTGGTAGGTGTGGAAAGCGATCACCGAGCCGGCCGAGCTGGTGTTGGCATATGTATCCAGGATAATCGGCGCCTCTGTCGGATCTGCATCACGGCCCAATAGCTTACGGGCGATCAGCAGATTCATGTTTAGGTTGGCCTGATGGAGCCAAAAACGCTTGACGTCGCCTACTTCGATAGCCGCATCCTGAAGATGTTCAGCGATAAGTTCCGCCACCATCGGACACACTTCCTTGAATACCTTCCTCCCCTCTTGAACAAAGAGCTTGTCCGGGTTAGTCATCGCTGCTTCTTCCGCGGTGCGGTTCAGGAACCCAAAGTTGTTGCGAATATTGTTGGAAAACTGGGTCAACAATTTGGTACCCACGATCTCCCATTGGTGGTCGGATGTCGCGAGATCCGCACGCTGCACGATTACCGCCGTCGCAGCGTCGCCAAAAATAAAGTGACTGTCCCGATCCCTGAAATTGAGGTGCGCCGTGCAAATCTCTGGGTTGACCATCAACACCGCGCGAGCCTGACCCAACTGGACACTATTGGCGGCCGTCTGCAGACCGAATGTCGCTGACGAGCAGGCGACGTTCATGTCGAAACCGAAGCCCCGGATACCGAGTGCTGATTGAACTTCAATAGCAATCGCCGGGTATGGGCGCTGCAAGTTCGAACATGCAACGATGACGCCGTCGATGTCATCTGCCGTTAGACTAGCTCGAGCTAACGCCTCTTTCGCGGCTTTCACTGACATCTCGCACAGCACGCTCCACTCATCATTCGAGCGCTCTGGAATCGATGGCTTCATTCGCGTAGGGTCGAGAATGCCCGCCTTGTCCAAGACAAACCGGCTTTTGATACCAGACGCCTTTTCAATAAAGGCAACACTGGATTCACCCAACGGTTCCCGGCTACCTGCGTCAATCTCCAGCGCATTCGCGTTGTTCTCGTTTTGAACCCAGGCGTTGAATGACGCCACCAACTCCTCATTCGAAATGCTATCAGGCGGAGTAAACAGGCCTGTACCGCTGACGACGACCTTATGCACGGACGTTCCTCTTATTAAAAGCACCTAGCTGCACCATTCGCGTGGCATAGGTAACTGACTATTCATTCGTACCGCATATTGTGAACCAGACGACGCTATCCCTCACCTGGTTGTGCTGGTCTCAGACGCCTACTTTGAACACATGCTTCAGGTAGCTTATGAAGTTTTCGTCGCGGCCCTGTGTTTTACCGGGCGAGTCGGAGATTTCCGCTACTGGGCGACCGTGGCATGCAGTCGTTTTGATCACAGCATTAAGCGGCCGGACACCAGGGATATCGCATGTCAACTTCGTCCCGATCCCGAAGCTCACATTGATGCGGCCGCGTAATGCCCTGTAAATTCCCAGAGACTTCTGGAAATCCAGCGAGTCTGAGAATACGAGTGTCTTCGTGCGGGGGTCGACGCCCAGCGCCTGGTAGTGCGCGATGGCCTTTTCACCCCATTGCACTGGGTCACCCGAGTCGTGACGTAACCCATCGAAAAGCTTGGCGAAGTAAAGGTCGAAATCACGAAGGAATGCATCCATCGTAATGACGTCGGTTAATGCAATGCCAAGGAGCCCGCGATACTCACGGCCCCCACTTTCAAGGGCAGCAACTTGGCTATCTATCAATCGCATGCCAAGTTGTTGATGTGCCATCAACCATTCATGTGCCATGGTACCGATGGGTTTAAGGTCCAGCTCCTTGGCGAAGTGAACATTGCTCGTACCGACAAATCGCCCTGGAAAATCCATTTTCAGGATCCGCAAGACCTCTGCCTGCGCGCCGAAGGAAAAGCGCCGCCGCGTTCCGAAATCCGCGAGATTGAATCCCGCCAACTCCTCATCCGTAGCGCTCGCCCGCAATTCTTCAAATTTTCGATAAAGTGGTTCTCGCACCTGCTCGATGGTTACATCCGGGTGTACCCGGCGGTTCCGGATTTCGCTGACGGTAGCTAGAAGCGGCACTTCGAACAGGATGACGTGAAGCCAAGGACCGCGAAGCCGGATACAAACCTGGCCGTCTTCCTCCCCTACATGCAGATAGGATGGATTGAAGCGAAAAAGGCTAAGAAAACGGATGAAGTCTGGCTTCAAGAAGGGAATGAGTTCCAGGAAGGCAAGCTCATCGGCCGCAAGTGTAAGGTCGCTCAAGCCTTCAAGGGCTTCGCGAATCTCGTGGATATACGGTCGAAGATCTTCGTCACTTCGGCAGCGAAACTCCCACTCGACTTCTGCGTTCGGATAGTTGTGCAGCACCGCCTGCATCATCGTTAATTTGTAAAAGTCGGTGTCCAGCAGGTTCTGCACGATCCGCTTGGCGAACGGGCTCTCGCTCATCATGTACTCCTTGGGCCAGTTCGGCTTACGTGCGGCTTCGACAGGACACGCGGCCTATTGTTTGGCGGAGCCCCATTATGCGCGACTCCACTCCGAAAACGCGACGAGCAACGTGATTCTCAGAAGGATAGAAAAATGAGTGAAACCCCGGCTGGTTCGCCCACAATGACCGAAGCGGAGATGCAGGAGTTTGCGCATCAAGTGTTCGATACTGCGCGCCATGGCGATGCAACGATGCTGGAGCGATTACTGGCGAATGGTTTGCCGCCGAACCTACGCAATCAAAAAGGGGACACCCTTCTTATGCTGGCGAGCTATCACGGACATCACGACGCTGCTCGCGTGCTGCTCGAGAACGGCGCAGATGCCAATACGCGAAACGACAACGGCCAATCTCCCCTTGCAGGTACTGGTTTCAAAGGGGACTTACGCATGGCGCAACTTCTGATCGAGCATGGCGCTGACGTCAATGCTGCAACTCCGGATGGAAAAACGGCGCTAATGATGGCTGCCATGTTCAATCGAGTGGACATCGTACGGCTGCTTCTTGATAACGGCGCTGACCCTTTTGCCCAGGATCTGAACGGCATCACCGCTCTGAAGGCCGCAGTAACGATGGGCGCCCAGGATACGCCGACCCTTTTGGCGGAGAGGATGGATGCACGCCTCTGAAAGGCGGGTCCATCCAAGCCAGACCAAAGGACACTGCGCAATAACCAAGCGGTACGCCTAGCTGCAGACAGTCGGTACCGGGATCCGAGCCAATCAGCCATGCCCGGCTCAGGAACGCTAGTACTCTTGGAATAACCTTTCTTACCGCGCCATGCTGGCTTCACCGTCGGAGTGCGCAAATCTGTCACACCCACATTTCCCGCTAGGTACCTTCCACGCATTACACTCCGTTAGCCGTGCTGTATCAAAAATTTGCGAGCAATATGGCATTTGTGTTGTCCATGCTGCTGCCGCGGTCGCAGCAACGACCAACCACGGACTTTACTAGCTTTGCGTACCTCTAAGGGAACAGGAATAACAACATGCAAAAGGCTTCCGACCTCACCGTTCAGTGCCTGGAAAACGAAGGCGTCGAGTACATCTTCGGTATACCAGGTGAAGAGAACCTCGATCTCCTCGACTCACTCTCCCGGTCGGACAAGATCAAGCTCGTTCTGACCCGTCATGAGCAATCCGCCGGCTTTATGGCCGCAACGTACGGGCGTCTGACCGGTAAAGTCGGCGTTTGCCTCTCCACACTTGGTCCAGGCGCAACGAACCTGGTGACGGCAGGGGCATATGCCTACCTGGGCGGTATGCCCATGATGATGATTACCGGACAGAAACCAATCAAGAAGTCCAAACAAGGTCGCTTCCAGATCATCGACGTTTGCAAGATGATGTCGCCGCTGACCAAGTACACCCATCAGTTCGCATCAGCGGACAATATTCCTTCTCGCATCCGTGAAGCCGTGCGTCTTGCGGAGGAGGAGAAGCCAGGATCGGTGCATCTGGAACTGCCTGAGGACGTTGCGGAAGAGTTGACCGAAAGCCTGCCCATCCCAGCAAGCCTCTCGCGGCGTCCACTTGCTGAAGAGAAAGCGATTAACGCCGCGGTTGCCAAACTTGAGGCAGCAAAGAGCCCGATCATCGTGATCGGCGCCGGCGCGAACCGAAAGATGACCGCTCGCGTACTGAAGCAACTCGTCGAAAAGACCGGGATTCCTTTTGTCACCACCCAGCTCGGCAAGGGCGTCGTGGATGAACGCCACCCTCGCTTTTTGGGTAACGCTGCGCTTTCGGCAGGAGACTTTGTTCACCGGGCCATTGAATCCGCGGATTTGATCATTAACGTTGGTCACGACGTCATTGAGAAACCGCCATTCTTCATGGTTCGCGGCGGCACAGAGGTCGTGCATGTGAACTTCCGGTCAGCGGAAGTTGACCCTGTCTATTTCCCTCAGATCGAAGTCGTTGGTGATATTGCGAACGCCATATGGCAGATATGCGAGGCGATTCAGCCACAAGCGCATTGGGATTTCAGCCGACTCTTGACCATCCGTGACGCAAACGAAGCTCACCTGGCGGAGGGGAGCACGGACGGGCGCTTCCCTATGTATCCTCAGCGTGTCGTGGCTGATCTTCGGAAGGTCATGCCCTCGACCGGCATTATCGCGCTGGATAACGGTGTCTATAAAATATGGTTTGCCCGTAACTACAAGGCGCACATGCCGAACACAGTGCTCCTGGATAATGCCTTGGCCACAATGGGCGCAGGCCTGCCATCGGCAATGGCCGCAAGGCTGGTATACCCAGATGCACGCATCGTTTCCGTATGCGGGGACGGTGGTTTCATGATGAACAGCCAAGAGCTGGAAACGGCCGTTCGCCTGAACATGAATCTGGTCGTGGTGATTCTTCGCGACGATGCATACGGAATGATCCGCTGGAAGCAATCTCAGATGGGCCTAGCGGACTACGGGCTAACCTACGGAAATCCGGACTTCGTGAAGTACGCCGAGAGCTATGGCGCGAAAGGACATCGTGTAGAAAGCGCCGACGGCTTCGCGCCCCTTATCGAACGCTGTCTCAATGAGTCGGGTGTGCATGTGATTGATTGCCCCGTCGACTACACCGAGAACGATTACATTCTTCATCAGGAGATTAAGATCCGTAGCGCGGAGCTCTGATAGTTAGGAATGAAAAGGCGGCCAATTGAGGCCGCCTTTTTCGATCTCGCTTATCGTCTATTAACCGTCTGCGCCGCACGGATGAGATTGGGACCGATCTCGGCTTCATGCCTGCGGATCAAGGGCTCCATGGCCGAGCGCCACGCGCTTAGTTGCTGGGCGTCCAAGACCGTCAGCGTACTCGTACCCGCAGCTGCAATTTGCTCTTTGTTCTTGGTATTGATCGTTTCTGCCTCTCGATTCACAACGGCTGTCACTTCGTCTGCAATGGACTGAAGCTCACCACGTACCTTGAAAGGTAGGGTGTTCCAGAATCGGGTATCGATGAGGAGGAGATAGCTCAGCACACCGTGGTTGCTTTCACTGATGTAAGGCTGGACTGTGTGAAGCTTTTGGCTGTACAGGTTCGACCAGGTGTTTTCGGTGCCTTGCACGGTACCACTCTGCAGCGCTTTGAACGACTCTGCGAACGGCATCTTTACGCCCTGGGCACCAACTAGCTCGAACTGCTCGGCGATAAGGTCTGATGCCTGGATCCGAAATGCGAGCCCTTTCGCATCAGCAGGCCTCTTAAGTGGGCGAGTTGCCGCCAGCTGCTTCATACCGTTGTTCCAGAACGCGAGGCCCGTAATGCCCTGAGCTGTCAACGACCCGAGCAAACGCTGTCCACTGTCACGCGACTGGAAGCGCTGTACGGCTGCGAGGTCGTCGAAAAGGAATGGTATGTCAAATACTTGCAGCTCTTTGGTATAGCGATCAAATTTCGATAACGACGGCGCCAACATCTGAACATCGCCTCGTTTCAGCGCGTCTAGTTCATCATTGTCACCATACAGACTAGAGTTCGGGTACACCTCGATCCGCACCTTGTCCCCTAACCGCTCAGCCACACGCTTTTGAAACAGTAGAGCGCCACGCCCCTTAGGCGTATCTTCAGCCACCACATGCGAGAACTTGATGACTACCGGCTCCGCTTGGACAGCGAATCCAATTAGTAGCATCGATACGGCAACAATTGGCTTGATACTCAGTTTGAACATCACATCTCCCTCTGCGACGGGAAATCAAATCCCGAAAGCGCCCCTTTCTGGAGCGACACTCACATTCGCCAGCATGTCTCTGCATACCTATGGCCTATACGGCGATAAGCAATAAACATGCGAGATCGGTGTGAGCGCGCGTGGATACTTCATATGTCGGCGACAAGCGCCTTCATAGACCACAACAGCGCAGCTCATTCCTCTTGGCCGCGAGTGTCGTCAATGACGATATTGAATGAGCAACTCCTCTCTAGAGATCAGTGGCGCAATCCTAATTGGGCACAAAGTGACCAAAGAATGTCGCATAACCGGCGGTATCGCTGACCTGCGCACTCGATGGCAGAAATAGTCCAGTTGAAGGGAAATAGCAGCGGCCTAGCCAGGAGGACCTTCAGGATCGGCGAGCTCCCGTGCGCCGACAGGGCCACCGCGGCTACAGTGGCAGAAGTCAGCACGCCGGGTAGGTTATCGATTCCACGCCGCTGCAAAGCTTCCCAGTGCTGTGACCACTTACACCACTATGCACCGAAGCTGGACCGACCGGGGAAGTACTGGCATATAGATAGCGACCTAACTATCTACGCCGTCGATCACCAATAGCATTAGCATCGATTTCAAACCTAAAGGGGCCAAATGATTAGATGGACCTCGTTAAATAGCTAACGAGGAATCATCATGAAAGCCATATACGCTGCTATCGCTTTAGCCGGAATCCTTTCAACTCCTGCTGCATTCGCCGCTGATCGCACCGCAGAGCAATCCAAAGTTGCCTCAGAAGGTAACGTACCGGTTGTCGACTATGAGTATGGGATGGATCTCGACATTGCCAGAGTTGTGTCACGCACGGACAATTCGCTCAAAGCAGGCATAGTCCCCACTGTAGTTGTTTACCAGGACCACAATGGCGACCTTCACAAGGTCCGTTACCTCGAGTGGGGCGGCCTTACTACCGAACACGGTTGAGGTTCTACTGCTTGATCCCAGTACTACCATAGCCTGTCCTTCGATAGCGGCTGCGCCATCTGCTGGCATAGCCGCTACACATCCCCCGCGCTGAATCACTGTCCTTCACGTCTCCAGGCCGCCATCTTCACCCCAAGCAATGGCACCGACTTGGCTCCACCACAACCATCATCAACGCATAACCTACCTCAGAAACAGAGCTTCCTGCTCGGAGGGTTCCCCAGCTGGCTAAACCCCCAGAGCCCTGTTCCATCGAAAGACTCTTTAGGTACAGGCGTTCGTTGCGCTATTAGCGCGCCGGCCACTTCGATTTGGGGTGAGCTTCTATAGAAGTTGCAGCGCAAACCGTTTGCGGAGATGGTGCACGCCAGTATCTCGCCACCAGGCGATCCGGCGCCACTCCGGGGGGCATTGGCTTTTTCCTGGCGCAAAGAAGAAACCCCAGCCTCTTTCGAA
>ERZ1023508.55-NODE-55-length-57452-cov-30.067286_pt1 | contig 57452 bp, 50 predicted proteins | sample MGYA00380548_ERZ1023508 | MGnify/ENA primary metagenome ERZ1023508 (study PRJEB33173, sample SAMEA4830311) | metagenome | study: EMG produced TPA metagenomics assembly of the PRJEB25223 data set...
CCTTTAAATAAGGTTCCCCATTTTCATAATGTGTCACCAATGATTTCCATTTAACATTTTTGATTTGTACGCCTTTAGGATTTTTTTCTAAATTAAAACGTATGTTACCACCTAATATATTCTTTTCAGTTCCTGTAGCTTGTCCATTTAGAAAATTTCCCAGGGAATAAGCAACGAGTGTTTTATGATTATCTTTCCCTTTCACCCATTTAACTGGCTGTATCACATGTGGATGTGTGCCTAATACGACATCTGCACCCGCATCAGCAAACACTTTGGAATACTGTTGTTGCGTCTCATTGGGTTTAGTCTTACCTTCATTACCCCAATGTGCGGAGACGATAACTGCATCACTTTTTTCTTTTGCGCTTGCGATATCTTTTTTGATTTGTGCCTTATCAAAATAATTGATTTGATATGGTTTTTCTCTAGGAATATCATTTGTTCCATATGTATAACTCAGCATTGCCATTTTAATTCCATTTTTCTCAATTACAGGAATCGTATCATGTTGCTTTGGCGAATCAAACGTTCCGAAATAAAACACGGACTTAAATTGCTTCCAAACGCGGATTTCATTTTCTAAACTAGCAGTTCCTTAATCTAAAGCATGATTATTAGCTCCATTAACCACATTAAATCCAGTATGTACTATGTTTTGTGCGATTGCCTCTGGCGTATTAAATCGTTTAAATCTTGACAAACCGCGTTCATCACCACCAAGTGGCGACTCTTGATTGATGTATGATACATCTGTTGATTGAACTTCATCTTTTAAATTGTCATACATTGACTCAAAATTGAACTGTCCATTATCTTGCAAAGCATCCTGATAAACGACTGGATGGATTAAATTATCGCCTACTGCATAAAAAGATAACGTTTGCGTTAATTTATCTTTTTCATTTAAACAACCTACACATAAAACTAAAAAACACGAAAACAAAAAACACAAAATAATCCCATATTTCCACATATTTCATAACCCTTATCAATACTCATTAAATTTTATTATAAATTTGATAAGTCAATATATCAATAGAGTTGTAAAATCGAATACTATTTTTTATAAAGAAATAAAAAAGACATTTTTCAATATTAAAAAATGTCTTTCACTATATATTAAACGTATTTAGTCACTGTTTCTGTTGGTAATCTATAAGAACCATGGGCTGGATTTTTAGCTTTACCAATCGCAACAATTACTACGGGTACATAGCGTTCTGAATCTATACCAAATGCATCTGCGATTTGATCACTTTCAAATCCGCCAATTGGATTTGTATCATATCCATGGGCTTTCGCAACAAGCATAAATTGCATTGCGGCTAAACTACTATCAATCTTCACAATGTCATTCATTTGTTCTTTTGGTGCATTATCATATAATGGTATGACTTTTTCTAACATTTCTTGTTTTACTTCTTCCGGCATTAAATCATGTTTAACTGCATTACCATAAATTTCTTCGGCATTTGTTTGACTCTTCATATCACCAAAAATAACGACCATAGCCGCTGATGAATCATTTTGACGTGTGTTAAAACGAATGAGAGGACGTAATGTGTCTTTACCTTCATCACTTTCGACTACTAAGAATCTCCACGGTTGCATATTAACTGATGATGGTGCTGTCGTTGCTTTTTTAATCATTTCATCCATTTCTGCTTTCGGTATTTTCACTTGTTCATCAAATACTTTTACAGACTTTCTATTCATTAAAATTTCTTCAAAATTATTATTTATCATTTGTTATTTCTCCTTAATCATTTTTAATAAAATCAAATTATACTCAATTTAACTATAATTACAAATCATTTGCTTATAATTAGGAACAAAAAATATTTCACCTCAAACGCCCCACACTATTTACTTTGAGTAAAAATAAAAAAAGCGAGTATAAATGAACCTCATATTAAAATGATGGTCATTTATACTCGTAGCTTTATTTTATAAGTAATAAATACTTCTTTAAAGCATTTGGAATATATCCATGTAACTTACATAAATTTGATTTATGAAGTTGGTTTCATTTTTTTAATACCTGGTTTAACAAAGCACATCGCAATAATACCGATGACTGCCGCTACTACTGCAGATATAAACATTGATGAATATCCATATGATGTTACAAGTATACCTGTTAACGTTGGCGCTATAATCGTTGCAGAGTTAACAAAGAAATGCGTAATACCGCCATACGTCCCAGTTTTCTTCGGTGCTGTATCAATAATGACAGACCAATAAACAGCATTTGGCAAGAATATACAGGCATTACCTAGCATCATTAGGAACATTATCCAGCCAATTTGATTGGTTGTTGGGATAATTAAAAAACAAATCGCTGCCAAAGTCATTCCAAATATCGCTAAACCTGATCGTGCAATTCTTAGACTGCCTGTTTTCACACGTAACCAATCTGATAATCTTCCACCGAAATATGCTGTAAAACAAGCACCTATCCAGGGAATCATACCAAGATACCACAATGAGTGAATCTCAAAATGATACTCGTCTTGTAAATACTTTGGTGTCCAAGTTAAAATCAAAAAGTTTATGTATTGAAAACCAAAATAACCAACCATATTAAAGATAAGTGTCGGACTTTTGAAAAAGTGATACCATTTTTCATGTGCATTGTGCTCAGTTTCAACTGTTTTTTCACCATGAACCGTTTCTTCTGTGGATCGAATACTTTCAATTTCTTCCTGAGAAACATGTTTATTATCTTCAGGATAATCGGTAAATACTTTATACCAAATAATAATCCATACGAGACCTAATAAACCTAAAATTACAAAAAGCACGCGCCAAGTTGAAATAACTAAGAAACCAGAAACAATCGGTGCTGTGATTATCGCACCCAGTGGTACACCAATTAAACCTAAAGCTGATAATAAACCGCGTTCTCTCGGTGCTGCCCAGTTTGCATTGGTCTTACTGATTGTCGAAAATATTGGACCTTCAGATACACCAAATAGTACTCTTAATAAGCCAAACCCAGCTAATGCAGAACCGCCAAATAAAGCCATGCCTATCTCACCAGCAAATGCCATACCTATTTCAAATAATGACCAAAGTGTACCAGCAATTAACCAAACAAATTTTGGCCCCTTTTTATCTGCTGTAACCCCTCCAAACAATGAACCAAGCATATAACCATATCCAAAATAACCTAATATTGATCCCCAAGCGATATTATCGAAACCAAATTCGTTAATAATATCTTCTTGAGCATAGGAAATAGCGCCACGATCGACATAGTTGATCATTGTCATAATAATAATCATCGTAATGATAAAATAACGATAGTTTTTCATTTTTTAATTTCCCCCACTTGTTTACAACATTGGTAAATATAGAAAAACTTAACGCTAAATGAAAACGCTGTCAAAAATATTTTTGATTATTAAATTTACCTTTATTACTAATAATGTCTAAAACCCTTGCTATTAAAAGAAAAATAAAGTTTTTAAAAATAGCAAATATTCAAAAAAATTATTCTACTACTTTCATAGACATTGTAATATTTCTCTCTTGAAAACCAACTTTTTCATATAATAATCTAGCTTTATTCTGTACATTTACATTTAACCTAACTTCACCAATATGCTGGCTTTTAAAAAAGTCATTAACAAAATATATTAACTTTTTAGCAACACCCTGTCTTCTATAACCTTCAAAGACATATAACTCATAGATAAAACCATAATCTTGTTGTTCAAGGTAATCTGTTTTTTTATCAATAAGCACAAACCCTTTGCATATGTTTTCTTCAATCAACACATAATATTTTGCACCTTGCAATAGCAATTGATTTGACATATCCCGCAATGACGCATCTGATAAATCAAAATTCACCATCATCGCTTCTTTGAATAACTTTGGTATAACTTTGTTAATGAGTTTCAATTCATTATCTTTAGCACATCTTATTGTCATGATAATCATCCCCTGTCTTTAATATTTTTATATACATTTCCAAAACTACTAACTATGCTTTAATATAATAAAAGTAAATAATGTATTTTACCTATAAGTTGAAGTCTTTTGCTTTTCTTTATACTACATAACCATGCTACAATATATGCTTTAGAAATAATATATGCTTATAAATAATAATATATTATTATTCGTACGTTTTATGCACATAATAATCAAAAAAATTTGATTTCAAAGTTGAAAAGATAAAACAAAGTTTGTTAATATTTTACCTTATATAGAAGATAGTGAGAAAATTTAAGTAAAAAGAGGGAACACAATGAAGTCTATATCAGTCATAGTGACTTATTACAATTCAGAAGATTATATCGAAAGATGTTTAATAAGCCTTAAAAAACAAAGATTCCAAGATTTTGAACTCATCTTAGTAAATGACGGTTCAACAGATCAATCGAAACCACTTGCAACACAAATACTTAAAGATTGGGATATTCCAATTAAAGCAATTGATTTACCAGAAAATACAGGACATGCGCATGCTAGAAACATGGGCTTGAAAGAAGTTGAATCTCCTTACTTTATCTTTATTGATTCTGATGATTATTTGGCATCCTATGCATTATCATTTTATATGAAGAAACTAAATCAATTCGATGCGTTAATTGCGCCTATCCATGGGTTCACGTTGGATATACCTCAATACGTTGACCAAAATTTAGTGCGTACTCAATATTTAAATACTAAAACACATTCTAATCAATTTTTAAGAAAGCAAACTGCATGTAATATTGTTTTCAAAACTGCAATTGCACGTGGCCATAACTTACAATTTAATGAAGACTTGAACGTCTTTGTAGATTGGTCCTTTATTTTAGAATTTATTAAATATGCCAATGGATTCGTGCGTGTCAGTCGCTTTCCTTTCTATATTAAAGGGGAAATCTATGACCCGTTTGTGAAACCAGCACTGTCTAAACAAGATTTTGGCATTACGTTCAACGATTATGTATATAGTTTCTCTGATTCTGTTCAACGTGCGCCTTTAAAAGAAAATAAAGTTTTCATAAAAAATAAAATGAAAAATATTTACAAACATTCATTCGAACCATCATCAAGAAAAACCCCTGAGCGTTATAAACATAACAGTGAATTGCTTCCAAAAGTGACAAGAGAATTAATTCCGACGCTTTTCAAAAATGAGAAACCACTCTTTATATTAGAGTCATTGATGCTCATGGTGAATAAACGTAAATCCGCTTTTAAAATAAATAAACTTAGAAAAAAAGCACGTTTAGTAAAAAGTATCTTGTTACGTAGAAAAAATAAAAATCGTGCATTATACCAATTAACAGATAGTGAAGATAAAGTGAGTCCAAATACGATTGTATTTGAAGCATTTGCTGGTAAAAATTACAGTGATAGCCCGAAATATATTTACGAATATATGATGAAACGCCATCCGAATTATGAATTTATATGGGTCTTTAAAAACCCTTCTAAAGTACAAATTCCTGGCTCAGCTAAAAAAGTTAAAAAAGGCTCTAAAGCTTACTATGAAGCATATTCAAAAGCTAAATACTGGGTGTCTAACGCGAGATTACCGCTTTATCTGAATAAAAAACCAAACCAAGTTTATATACAAAATTGGCACGGCACACCATTAAAACGATTAGCAAATGATATGAAAGTCATTCGTATGCCAGGAACTACAACGGATAACTATAAACGTAATTTCAGAGAAGAAACAAGCCGTTGGGATTATTTAGTGTCACCAAATAGATATTCTTCTAAAATTTTCGAGACTGCATTTTGGATGAAACCTGAACAACTACTTGAAATTGGTTATCCTAGAAATGATGTATTAGTTAACCATGCAAATGACAAATCATATATCCAAGAAATTAAAGAAAATTTAAACTTACCTGCAGATAAAAAAGTCATCATGTATGCGCCAACTTGGAGAGATGATGAATTTGTGAAAAAAGGTAAATATTTATTTAATCTACAAATTGATTTAGATAATTTACAAGCACAACTTGGCGATGACTATGTTGTACTATTGAGAATGCATTATCTCATTTCTAATGCCTTAGATTTACGTGGTTATGAAGATTTTGCCATTGATGTTTCAAACTACAGTGATATCTCTGAATTATATTTAATTTCAGATTGCCTTATCACAGACTATTCATCCGTCATGTTTGATTACGGTGTATTGAAACGTCCTCAATTCTTCTTTGCTTATGATTTAGATAAATACGGTCAAGATTTACGCGGATTCTATTTAGACTATCACAATGATTTACCTGGACCTATTCACCAAGATCCATACCAATTAACAGAAGATCTAAAAAATCTAGATCAAGTTTCAATAGATTACAAGGACAAAATCAATCAGTTTTATGATGACTTTTGTTCATTAGAAAATGGACAAGCGTCTAAAGCAATTTCCGATTTAATTACTAAAAATAACAACTAGCCTATTAAATTAGAAATAATTAGTAACAAAAATACTCATTCTGAAAATAAAGCGTCTGGGTCATAAATCCCCAATCTCAAAAAAGAGGACTAATCCTTAGTATGGATTGGTCCTCTTTATATTTAAATTCTAACACTTTCGGGTGTTTGTATTCTACTTTTCTTCCATACTAAAACACAATGTGTGTAAAGTTCTGGTTTAAATGGAATAAAAGCTAAATTATCTAAATTTCTATTCGATGTTACACCTTCAATCACAACAGCTGAACCGACATTATTTCTTACCAATGAAAAAATATTAAATATTAAGTTATACGTTCCAATCACTTGCAAGTCATTGACTGCTATTTGACGCCATTCTGAAATCATTTTTTGATTTTCTGGTCTTCTAGACATTAATAATTTTGTTTTTTCAAATCTCCAGGATGCATTGAGGATTGCCCTCTAAATGGAGAATCTTCAGAAACAAGCAAACCCCAACGCTCTGGTCTCGGTAAAGGTACTTGCTCATATTTTTCCATTGCAATGGGTTCTATTAAAATCGCAATATCCAATAATCCATTATCAAGACGCTCACTGATTTCACTGCCTATACCACTTACGATATGAAAAGTGATTAAAGGATGTTCTCTCACCATCTCTTCTAATATCATGGCAAGCGTGTCAGAATTATCCGCTTCTACACATCCTATCGTAATATGTCCACTCAACGCTTGTTGTTTTTTATTTTCAAATTCTTGTTGCGTCTGATTCGTTAATGACAATATCTCTTCTGCTCTATTTTTTAAAAATATGCCTTCTTCTGTAAGCATAATACCTTTATTTTCTCGATAAAAGAGCTCTACCCCTAGTTCTAATTCTAAGTCATGCATTTGTCTACTTAATGTAGGTTGCGTAATGTTTAGTACCGTTGCCGCTTTTGAAATCGCATGTTCTTCAGCAACTGTACAAAAATATCTAAGTGTTCTCAATTCCATTGGGTATCCCTACTTTGTTTATGGTTTATTTTACTCGTTATAACAAAATTAAATGATACTTCCTTGTAATATTTGTGGTGTATAAAAGTCATTCATTCAACCACCATAGATTTAACCAAGTCTCCCCGATAAATAATATCTCTCATATTACGTAACAGCGCGTTATGCGTGCGTCTGTCGAAAATGAACTCGTAAAAGCTTTAAGTATCAAAAAAGGCAATGTTAGTCGGACGTGCACAAAAAAACTGCCAACAAAGTCTAAGCCTTTGTCGGCAGTCAGAGATAATAACAAATACATGCCTTACCTCTATATCTATTTCATTTATTTTAAAATATCATAATCAAACATTACTTTATAGTACCCGCATCTTTATCATGTACACCATGACGATAGAAATCAATATATTCTGGATCTAATGGTTTTTTACCACGAATGATGTCTGATGCTTTCTCAGCCATCATTAATACAGGTGAATGAATGTTACCATTTGTTGTACGTGGCATAACAGATGCGTCTACAACACGTAGATTTTCCATGCCATGTACTTTGAACGTTTCTGGATCTACGACTGACATTTCATCTGAAGCTGGTCCCATTCTACAGCTACAAGATGGATGCAATGCTGTTTCACCATCGCGTTTTACCCATTCAATAATTTCTTCATCTGTTTGCACTTCAGGTCCAGGAGAGATTTCTCCTCCATTATAAGGGTCTAATGCTTTTTGGCCTAAGATATTTCTAGCTACTTTAATTGCTTCCACCCATTCACGTTTATCTTCTTCTGTAGATAAGTAGTTAAACACAAAATCTGGCTTAACAAATGGATCTTTTGATTTGATTTTTAAATGTCCACGAGAATTTGAGTACATTGGTCCTACATGCACTTGATAACCATGTGCAGCTGGCGCTTTCGTACCATCGTATCTTACCGCAATTGGTAAGAAGTGGAACATTAAGTTTGGATAATCTACATCTTCATTTGAACGTACAAAGCCACCACCTTCGAAATGGTTTGATGCTGCAGCACCTTTACGTCCGAAAATCCATTGTAATCCTATGAATGGCATTTTTAATTTATTTAAACTTGGTTGCATTGAAACAGGTTCTTTACATGCATGTTGCACATAAACTTCTAAATGGTCTTCAAAATTTTCACCAACACCTGGTAAGTGAATACGTGGTTCAATACCTAATGAACGTAAATGTTCTGAATCACCGATACCTGATAATTGTAGTAATTGCGGGGAGTTAATTGCACCACCTGATAGGATAACCTCTTTCGCATTTACTGTATGTTCTCTACCATTTTTCTTAAATGTAACACCCGTTACTTTGTTACCTTCAAAATTTAATTTCGTCACAAATGCACGTGTTTGCACTTCTAAATTCTTACGTTTCATCGCTGGATGTAAATATGCTCTAGATGCAGAAACACGACGACCATTATGTACTTGACTATCAAATGGTCCAAATCCTTCTTGACGGAATCCATTTACATCTGGTGTTTTATTATAACCTGCTTCAACACCTGCATCGAAGAAAGCCTGGAATAACGGATTATCAGCTGGACCTCTTCTTAGTTTAATTGGTCCGTGATGTCCACGGAATTGATCATCTTTTGTTGCACCGAATGTTTTTTCTAAGCGTTTAAAATACGGTAAACAATGTGCGTAATCCCATGAATCCATGCCTTCAGGCTTCGCCCATTTTTCATAGTCCATTGGGTTACCTCTTTGATAAATCATACCGTTAATCGAACTTGAACCACCTAGAACTTTACCACGTGCATGACCGACTTTACGTCCATCCATATGTGGCTCAGGTGTCGTTTCATAAATCCAATCGTATAATTTATTTCCAGCTGGATACATTAATGCTGCAGGCATCTGTATTAATAAGTCCCATGGATAATCACTACGTCCAGCTTCCAATACAAGTACGTTATTCGATACATCTTCACTTATACGGCTACCAAGTACTGACCCAGCACTTCCACCACCTATAATGATATAATCGTATGATTGCTTCATTGTGATACTGCCTCCTCTAATTTATATACGTTCATTCTCTTATTTAAAAATCTATATTATGCTTTACCAAACCAATTAACTGGTTCTGGGTTTGTATTACGTAATATATGTTTCTCTACTTGATATTCAGCTAGACCTTCTTTACCAAGCTCTCTACCAATACCGGATTGTTTATAGCCGCCCCAAGGTGCTTGAGCAAAGTATGGATGGAAATCATTAATCCAAACTGTTCCCATCTTCAATTTATTAACGACGCGTTCAGCTTTGCCTATATCTTGTGTAAAGACACCGCCAGCCAGACCGTAAATGGAATCGTTCGCAAGTTCTATGGCTTCTGCTTCAGTTGAAAAACCTTCAATTGTTACAACTGGTCCAAATACTTCCTCTTGAACAATTCTCATAGAAGTATCACAGTTTGTAATTACAGTTGGTTCAAAGAAGAACCCATCTTGTAGGTCTTCACGTTCAGGACGTTTACCACCAATAGCAATCGTTGCATTTTCAGCTTTTGCAATTTCCATATAATTTTCAATTTTTTCTCTATGTTCAGCTGAAATCACAGGTCCCATTTCCGTTTCTGAGTCAAAACCATTACCTAATTTAATATTTTTAACTCTTTCAATAAGGGCTGCTTCGAATTTTTCTTTAATATCGTTATGCACGATAATTCTTGCGCCAGCAGAGCATACTTGACCTGCATGGAAGAATCCGCCATTTAATGCTTGATCTACTGCTAAGTCAAAATCGGCATCGTCAAAAATGACATTTGGGTTTTTACCGCCAAGTTCTAACGCTACATCTGTAACATGATCTGCTGCTTGTTTCATAATGTGTTTACCAGTTTTTATGCCACCAGTAAATGACACTAAATCCACTTCTTTATGTGCAGATAACGGTTCACCAACTTCAGATCCTTTTCCTAATACTAAATTAATCACACCTTTAGGGAAGCCAACTTCTTCCATTAATTCAAATACACGAATTGTTGTTAACGGCGTGATTTCACTTGGTTTCATAACAAGCGAACAACCTGTTGCCAATGCAGGTGCAAGTTTCCATGAAGCTTGCAGTAAAGGATAATTCCATGGCGTAATTTGAGTTACAACTCCAATCGGTTCTTTTATTACTTTGCTTTCTGTATTTGGGATTGGAGAATCTATCAATTCTCCACCATCTTTATCTGCCAAACCTGCAAAATAGTTAAATACGTTCGCAATATCATCCATATCTGCGTAAGATTCTTCTAATGTTTTACCTGTATCTAATGTTTCAAGTCTCGCTAATTCTTCACGATGTGTCACAATTAAATCGGCAATAGCACGTACTTTTTTGCCTCTATTTTCACTTGTTTCTAATGACCATTCACCTTTTTCAAAAGCACGACGTGCAGCTAATATCGCACGTTCACTATCCTCATCAGTACCTTCTGCTACTTCAAATATGACTTCTTGGTTAAATGGATTAATAATTTTTCTTGTTGCTTGATTCGAGCTATCTACCCACTCACCATCAATGTATTGACGACGAGACAATTGATTTACAAGTTCCATTAAAATTACCTCCGTTAAGTTTGTTAAATTTTTATTTAACGAATTTTATAGAGTTTATGTTAGCATAGTAAACGAAAGCGTGTCAAACCAGTTCAAATTTCAATTGGCTCATAACTTCAGAAACAAAGCGCTACTTAAATTCTGTTCGTTAACCTGCTATAATTTGAATTCACAATAAAATATTTGGTCGGAGGTGTACTACATGGCACATTCAAACAACCCTGAACATCAATTAGACGAAGCAAAAGATATTGTTATCAATGCGATTGGTGAAACAATGGATTTATATGGTATCAACAGAAGTGTTGGTAATTTATTTGGTACTATGCTCTTCGAAGATAGCATGACACTCGATGAGATGCGTGAACAATTACAAATGAGTAAACCAAGCATGAGTGCTGGGGTCAAAAGACTCCAAGAATTTGATATCGTTAAGCAACAATTTACACGCGGTAGTAGAAAACAACATTTTATTGCAGAAAAAGATTTCTTTAACTTCTTTAGCAATTTCTTTACACGCAAATGGCGTCGGGAAATCGTAATTAATGCCGAAGCTGTCCATGATGCCGTTGCGATACTAAACAAAATTATTAATGACGAAAGTACAGATGCCGCTATTAAAACTGAGGCAAACGAAACGAAACAGCAACTCATCGACACGTTACCTTATTACGAATGGTTAGATCATTTAAGTGATGCATTGGAAAGCGGAGAAATATTTAAATACTTCCCAATACCTGAAAATAATTACAAAGAAGATTAAATATGTGTAAGATAGTTAGCCCAAAATCAACAGAATTTCAAAAAGCGTCCGTGTGAAGTTAAATTTCAAACGGTCGCTTTTTTATTTAACAAATAAGCATGACAATTCAACCTTAAGTTAAAGCATAAAAAAGCTGAGACATCGTACTTGTCTCAGCTTTTATTTAAAATTACAAATTATCATCTTCTTTTTGTTCTCTAACTTGTGTGATACGCAATGAACGTCGCTCGACCTCTCTATACTTGTCTGCCCGACTTTCTAGTTTAAGTCGGTCCTCATTAAGTGTCCGCATAAATGCGACCATCATCATAACAAAGACTACAAGTACTGGCACACTCGCCAATAAGGCTGCTGTTTTCAGTACTTCTAACGCTCTCTCGCCACCGACTAACATAAGCGCAAATGGTAATAAACATAACGCAAACGCCCAATAAAGACGGTTTACTTTTAATGGTTCACCAATTACTTTTTTCTGAGATGCTGCTGCTAAGATATATGATCCAGAATCAAATGTTGTCGCTAAGAACAGCAATGCCGAAAGCATAAATAATACAATGATAATATTATGGAACGGTAATTGATGCAATACCTCTATGATTGTAGCTTCCGTACCATGTGTATTCAGATTTTGGATCACATCAAATTGTCCACTAATTTGTAAAAACACAGCATAGTTACCAAAAATACCGAAGAACAACATACATCCTAATGTACCATAGATAATTGTACCTAAAACTACTTCTTTTAACGTACGACCTTTGGAAATACGTGCGATAAACAATCCAATAAATGGTGCATAAACAATCCACCATGACCAATAGAATATTGTCCACTGTTGTGGGAAGTTCGTTTCTTTACGGCCACCAATACCGCCAAATGGTTCTAGCCAAGTAGCCATTTCGAAAAAGTTCTTAATCATATTACCCATACTTGTAATTGTCGTTTCCATAATAAATACCGTTGGTCCAACAATTAACACAAATCCAAGTAATACAAATGACAAAATAACGTTCCAATCACTTAATACTTTTATACCTTTTTTCAATCCAGAATATGAACTATAAGCAAAGATAGCAGTTACTAAAAACAGTATCGCACCACGCATTAACATGTTATCACCATCGATACCAGTCAAGCGCTCTATCCCTGCTGTAATCATTGGTACACCAAGTGCTAATGATGTAGCTGCACCACCTAATAATCCAAAAATGAATATAATATCGACAATCTTACCTACAAGACCATCTGTTTGCCCTTTTAATATTGGACGTAACGTTTGGCTTACTTTATAAATAGGTTTCTTCTTCACGAATAATAAGTAACCAATACACAGCGCTGGTAGTACAAAGGTCGCCCATGCAATCGGTCCCCAATGGAACATACCATACATCGTTGCATAATTAAGCGCACTATCTGTCATACCTTTACCACCATGTGGCGGATCTTGATAATAGAATGCCCACTCGATAATACCCCAATATAGAATATCAGACGCAATACCGGCACAAAACAGCATGGCAGCCCAACTAAAATTATTAAACTCGGGCTTATCTGTCGCTTTACCTAAAGTTACATTACCGTACTTACCAAAGGCTATGTATAAAACAAATATTAAAATAGCGAGTCCGATAAGCAAATAAACTGAACCTAATGCACTAGAAACGGCATCGTTCATTTTAGTAATCACTTCTTGACTTGCTTTAGGAAAGACCATCATAGGAATTACTGCAATCAGTAAAATAACCGATGATCCTATAAAGGTCGTCCAATCCATAACTTTATTTTTCTTCATTATTGAACACCCCTGTATTTATTTTTATAACTATGTAAAAGTCGCTAAAAATAGATAAACATTAGCAAAAATATATATTAATTCACAAACATGAGCCTAACGAACTTTAAATAATAATGCAAATTGCATTCAATATTCTGAAATTAATTATATGAATATTTATATAAAACAGAGAATTAATTTCGGATTATAAATCGCTATAATCACAGTGTTAAGTTTAAACTTAATGAAATTAATGAATCTTACAAACTTTATAATATGTATCTTTATTCATTATTTACGTATAAATATTTGTTTTTATTTTTTTGTATTTTCAGAGAAAAAGACTGTTTTTTTATAAAATATCGCATAAAGGTTGTTCGATACATAATTAAATGTATGTCGTTTTTTGTGTGTTTTTAAATAGTCATCACAAACTTTTATACTTAAATATTCTATAATAGTGTAAACAGCAAAATAATTGTAATAAGCGGAGTGAATTTAAATGGAAAAATCAAAGATCATTAATTATTGGGATAAACGTGCTGAATCCTTTAGTAAAAATAAGCTAGCAGAATTAGAAAGTACGCATGCTCAAAAATGGATAGAAGAAATTAATAACATAAACCCGATACAACCTGGTATGAAAATCTTAGATATTGGTACTGGCGCGGGTTTTTTAGCTATTTTATGTGGAAAACTAGGTAGCGATGTCACAGGGATAGATCTTTCTCCTGAAATGATCCAATCAGCAAAACAGAATGCCGAAAGTCATCATCAAGATATTCACTTTCAAGTAATGGATGCTGAATCACTACAATTCAATGATGAAACTTTTGATATGGTTATTTCTCGCAATGTAACGTGGCTACTTCCTAATACAAAGGCAGCTTATCAAGAATGGTTACGTGTATTAAAACCTAACGGTAAACTGATTAATATTGATGCCAATTATGGTAACGATTCATTCACTGACTATAAATCCCTGAATACTGAACATGCACACCACACACTCGGCAAAGATATGCTGGCTGAAAGTGAGGCAATCAAACAAAATATACCCATTAATCACCAACCCAGACCTCAAACAGATATGGATATCTTAAAATCATTAGGATTTGATCATATCCATTTAGACACTGAAATTTATTTACGTATGTACTCAGAACAAGATGAATTTTATAACCCAACGCCCATATTTTTAATTTCAGTTACTAAATCATATTAGCTACAGAAAAAATTTTTTATTAAAGACACAATTTCCAATATATTTTATCGTAAAAAGAGCCTACAGCTTGCGTTATTTTTTAATTTTTATCATACTATAAGAGAATATAGTAAAAGGAGTGGTAAGAATGAATCAAGAACAATTTGACAAAGTAAAAAATGGAAAAGGCTTCATTGCTGCATTAGACCAAAGTGGTGGTAGTACACCTAAAGCGTTACGTGACTACGGCGTTACAGAAGATCAATATGACAGTGAAGACGAAATGTTCAAACTCGTTCATGACATGCGTACACGTATCGTGTCATCACCATCATTTAGTTCAGATAAAATTGTAGGTGCGATTCTGTTCGAACAAACAATGGACCGCGAAGTAGAAGGCAAACATACAGCGGACTATCTAGCTGATAAAGGTGTTGTACCTTTCTTAAAAATAGATAAAGGTTTAGATGAACAAAAAGATGGCGTTCAATTAATGAAACCTATGCCTGAGCTAGATGACTTACTAAATCGTGCAAATAAACATAAAATTTTCGGTACTAAAATGCGTTCTAATATCTTAGAACTAAATAAAGACGGTATTGATTTAGTTGTTAAACAACAGTTTGATATAGCTAAACAAATTATTGCAGCTGGTTTAGTTCCAATTATTGAACCTGAAGTTAATATTAATGCTGAAAACAAAGAAGAGATTGAAGCATACTTAACTGATTCAATTTTAGAAGAACTAAACAAACTCAACGATGATCAACTTGTAATGCTTAAAGTAACTATCCCTACAAAAGCAAATCAATATCAATCATTAATCAACCATCCAAACGTTGTACGTGTCGTTGCGTTATCTGGTGGCTATAGCAGAGAACATGCAAATGAAGTACTTAAACAAAATAAAGATTTAATCGCTAGCTTCTCTCGTGCATTAATCAATGATTTAAATGTGAACCAATCTGATGAAGAATTCGACAAAATTTTAGGCGAAACAGTTGAATCTATCTATGATGCTTCTGTAAACAAAAATTAATCTATCCTAATACATTTAAATACAATTACAACACTGTCAGTGCGTTTCGATACGCACTGGCAGTTTTTATTTTATGATTGTGAAAAAAATCCCAATATAGTCTAGCCAACTTCACTAACTATCTATATACTAATATTAATTTATGAAATAATTTAATTAAAAAACAAGGAGATTACTTAATGAAAAATCATTTGCATAGGTGGGTTATTGAAGCATTAAGTTTTATGGCTTTGGGTTTGTTTGGCTCTTTAATTATTGGACTTATCTTAGAAACTATTGGCAATCAAACACTCATTCCACAAATAGATTTATCGTTTTTATCAGAAATTGGTAAGGTCGCAATGTCAGTTACCGGTGCTGCTATTGGGGTAGCAATTGCTTATGGATTAGGCGCTAAACCTCTAGTTATTTTTTCGTGTGTTATCGTTGGCACACTAGGTTATACGACGTTTGGAGGCGGTGCAGTTGGTGCCTATATTGCTACACTCATCGTCGTAGAATTAAGTAGATTTTATGCAAGCAAGACTAAAATCGATATCATTGTTACGCCCTTACTTACGATTGTTATCGGGGGCGCTATCGCAAAACTTTTTGGACCTGCGTTAAATGAGTTTATGACTGGGTTAGGTAAAGTTATCATTGTCGCAACTGAACAACAACCGTTGATAATGGGAATTTTAGTATCTGTCATCTTTGGTTTAGCACTTACTGCGCCAATTTCAAGTGCAGCACTTGCACTCATGCTTGATTTAAGTGGTTTAGCTGCTGGTGCAGCAACGATAGGCTGTGCGGCGCAAATGGTAGGCTTTGCTGTAAATGGCTATAAGGATAATGGTTGGAGTGGTATTTTATCTATTGGTATTGGTACAAGTATGCTACAAGTCCCAAATATCATTAAACATCCCATGATCTTAGTACCTCCAACAATAGCAAGTGCAGTTGTTGCTCCAGTTATGACAACTCTATTTCCTATGACAAATAATGCCGCTGGTGCAGGTATGGGTACAAGTGGTTTAATTGGCCAAATTATGACGATTAATACCATGGGGGGTTCACTTCAAACCTGGCTATTAATTATAATCTTCCATATTATATTGCCTGCAGTCATTAGCTTTGCTTTATATAAGTATTTCTTTAAAAAACAGTGGATTATGCCAGGCGATCAACTTATCCATGTCGCTAACTAGTTCAATAACATAACTATTTTCATTAAAAACAGCCGTGCCAGTTAAATTAAACTGACACGGCGTTTTTATATAAAGTGTTACTGATAATCTGATTGCTTGTCTCCTTGTATTGATACATAGGCATCTTCTGTTGTCTTTCTTTTTTGAGTTAAATAAAGTACACCTGCAATCAAATACCAAACTAATACAATTAACCACTCTGATGGCCAAGCTAACGATGACGGCATACCCGGTAAATAAATCACGATAAACAATATGCTCAAAATAACCGCAATGATACCAACAATTTGTCCGTTTTTAATACGGTAAGGACGTTCTAAATTAGGATGCGTTTTGCGTAACTTAAGAAACGAAATTGCAACCAGTAAATAACCTAGAACAACACCAATACCGCCTGCATTAACAATCCACGAAAGTGCTGGTCTTCCTAACAGCGGTGCTACAAAAGCGAGTACACCTAGAAATAAAATACCATGCGTAGGCGTTTTAAATTTCGGGTGGATATAGGCAAACCATTGTGGAATCATTTTATTTTTAGCCATTGCATACAATATTCTACTTCCACCAATAATAAATGCATTCCAACTGGTGATAATTCCGGCGACACCACCGAGTACAAGTAATACACCAAATCCACTATGACCGAACAGATTAACCATTGCATCCGCCGTTGCTAAACTACTCGTGTTAAGTGCTGAAGGTGAAAGTCCTGTGGCTACACCAAATACAATCAATAAATAAAATATAACAGAAGCAATGATTGATAATATTAAAATGCCACCAATCTTTTTAGAAGGTGCTTTCACCTCTTCAGCAATTTGTGGAATGACATCAAATCCTACAAATAAAAATGGAATCATCATCAATACGGACATGGTTCCGCCAACACCATTCTCGAATGGTTTTAAATTACTAAAGTTGCCATTGAATCCAGCACCAAATACAAGCAACAAGCCCACTGCTACAATAAAGATAGTGAACACAGTCTGCATGATGGCTGCTGGTTTTACGCCGAAATAATTCAGTGATGTTAATACAATACTACCAATTGAACCAATTAATACCCATGTTAAATAGACATCCCAACCAGCGATATTCCACATAAAACCATGATGTTTAAAAGGAATGACGTAATCGATGACTGTGGGCAAAGCAACCGCTTCAAATGTAATTACGGATACATATCCAAAAAGTACGGACCAACCAGAAATGAATGCAATACCAGGAGAAAAAGCCTTTTTAACAAATACAAATCCTCCGCCAGTTTCCGGAATAGCTGATGCAAGCTCTGCGTATGTAAGGCCTATAACAATAACTAATAATCCACCAATTAAAAAAGCGACAATACTTCCGATAAATCCAGCTGCTGATACCCATTCTCCTGACAAGACTACCCATCCCCATCCAAGCATGGCACCAATAGCTAGAAATAAAACATCAACTATATTCATTGATTTATTAAATTGTGATTTTTGTGATTTCATTGAACATACCCCATAACATTTTCAATAACGTCAATTAAAGTTGAGAAGCGCGCAGCGTAGCGTTGTATTTATTTCACTTTAATAAACGGCGCCCTATCATATGTGATTAACCAATCGCTTTCTCAATCTTTAATTGACTGATTTTATATTTTCTTTAAGATTTGGTTTATCCTAATGCATTTTTATTCTTGTATAGAAAGATACTTCGTTTCTAAATAAGGTTCTATGCCTTCTACGCCACCTTCTCTACCATAACCACTTTCTTTCAAACCACCAAATGGTGCATGTGCAGCAGATGGTCCACCATCGTTCCAACCAATCACACCATATTCCAGTTCATTAAAGAGTTTTAATCCAGTTCGATAATCATTCGTGAAGAAATATGAAGCTAAGCCAAATTCTGTGTCATTTGCTATGTTAATCACTTCATCTAAATCACTATATGTCATCACTGGCGCAACTGGTCCAAACGTTTCTTCATGCATTGCTTTCATATCTAAATTTGCATTCGTAATGACTACCGGTTTTAAGAAATTACCGCCCAATGCTTGAATATCTTCAATACTACGTGATAGTTGCCCACCTTTTTCTTGCGCATCTTTGATGTGTGTTAACACTTTTTCTACAGCTTGATTGTCAATGAGTGGTCCAATTTTAACCTCTTCTTTCAAGCCATCACCTACAGATAATGCATGCACTTTTTCTATTAGTTTTTCGTTATATGCCTCGGCGATATCTTCGTGAACATAGATTCTGTTTGCACATATACAAGTTTGTCCTGCATTTCTAAACTTCGAAGCAATCGTACCGTCTACTGCCGCTTCAATGTCTGCATCATTATGAACGATAAGCGGTGCTAAGCCACCTAGCTCCATCGTCACATTTTTAACTTGTTGCGCAGATGATTCAATTAATGATTTACCAACAGCAGTCGATCCAGTGAATGTCACTTTACTAATCAAACTATGATTTGTGAAAATGTCCCCTGCGTCTTTACCTGAAGCAATAATGTAGGAGATAGCATCTTTTGGAAAACCCGCTTGATGTGCAAGTTCCACAAGTTTAATCGTTGTCAGTGGCGTTTTAACTGCTGGTTTACAAATGATTGTACATCCTGCCGCCAATGCTGGTGCCATCTTACGCGTAATCATTGCTGCTGGGAAGTTCCACGGTGTAATCGCGCCTACGACACCTACTGGAAATTTATCTATAACAATTTTTTTCGAAGGTGAATTAGCTGGTATCGTACGACCATATACACGTTTTGCTTCTTCGGCATACCATTTGACGTATGAGTTCGCATAAGCTACTTCACCTTTTGCCTCTGCCAGTGGCTTACCTCCTTCTAATGTAATCAGACGTGCAAGTTCGTCTTGATGATCATCAATTAATTGAGCCCATTGCGCTAATTTCGCTGAACGTTCGTGCGCATCGACCTTCTTCCAGTTTTGAAATGCTTGATGTGCTTGTTTAATTTGATGATTAATTTGTTCATGCGTAGCATAATCTAAACGCTCTAAAACTTCATTAGTAGCTGGATTAATTACTTCTAACTTTGTCATGGTAACGACCCCTTTTTAAATATAATTATAAAAGCCCTTTCATTTATCCATACCCTTTCCGCTTATAAAATATATAATAATGTTACTTATTCATTAATTCGTTTGCTTTTCAATAGCCTTTTCAAATACTTCTGTTAATATATTTAGACCTTTGTTTAATTCTTGATCTGTAATAACTAATGGTGGTAAGAAACGAATCACATTGCCTTTAATACCAGCCGATAATAATAATAAGCCTTTTTCGTTTGCAGTTTTAATAATCTTAGCTGTTAACGCTTTGTCAGGTTCACCAGTTTCTGGATCAACGACTTCAAATGCAACCATAGCCCCTAAACGACGAATAGCTTTAACTTGCTCATAATCTTGACTCAATGCTATTAAATATGTTTCTAGTTGATGACCGAGTTGTTCCGCTTTTCCATTTAAATCTTCATTTTCTATGATTTCAATCACTTTAAGTGCAGCTTCACATGCTAATGGATTTCCAGCATATGTACCGCCCAATTCTCCTGGTGATGCGCTATCAACGATTTCTTTTCTACCAACGACACCACTTAAAGGGAATCCAGCAGCCAATGATTTAGAAACCGTAATTAAATCTGGTTCAACATCAAAGTGTTCTATCGCAAATGTTTTACCTGTTCTAGCAAAGCCACTTTGAATTTCATCTGCTACAAAGACAATGCCATTATCTTCACAAATTTGTTTAACGGCTTTTACAAACTGGATATCAGGTATGATAAAACCGCCTTCTCCTTGAACAGGTTCCATGACGATACATGCTACTTCACTCGGATCCACCGTTTCGATAAAGAAATCATGTAACTTATTGATTATATGTTGTGTGTAAAGTTCATCTGATAAGTCTTCAGATTTTTCAGAAATATTAGGGTATGGTGCTTGATAAACTTCCGGAGCGAATGGTCCAAAACCTAATTTATATGGTTTCACCTTACTCGTCATAGACATGGTTAGATTCGTTCTACCATGGAATCCTCTTACAAATGAGACTACGGCTTGTCTTCCCGTATATTTTCTTGCAATTTTAACGGCATTTTCTACAGCTTCTGCACCTGAGTTGAGCAAAATTGATTTTTTGTCAAAATGACCAGGTGTAATTTCCGTTAATTTTTGCGCTAAATTTAAATAACTTTCATACATAATGACATTAAAACCGGGATGTATAAATTTATCCAATTGTGCTTTCAAGTGTTTCGTAATTTCTGGGTGGGAATGTCCGACATTCAAAGTACCAATGGCACCAGCAAAATCAATGAACACATTACCTTCGACGTCTTTAACGGTTGCACTTTGTGCCTCTTCCGCTACATGTAAATTTCCGTTTCCTACTCCACGAGCTACATATTTTTCACGTTGCGTTTTATAATATTCATATTTCTCCGACATAATGAAACCTCCTAGTTTTAAACATTTTCATTGATTGTCTAGAAATTTAAAATATTATTGGTCTTCTGTAAAGTACCAGTTATTAGTTTTTAATGGTACCAGTTTATTCAATAAGTACACTTTTTAAACGTTGAACTGCCTCTGGTATGTGATTTTGTTCTATTTTTGAAAATCCAATAATCAATATTTTCGGGCCATTATTTTTTTGAAGCGCTTTCACTTTAAATCTATTAATAGTATAAAGTTCCAATTTTTGTTCTTTCGCACGTGTTTCAATTTCTTCATATGAATACGGAGAATTCACTTCAATAATAAAATGCAATCCTGCTTGTGTATCTTTGATTTGGATATGTTCGCCGAAAGCCATACTCAAATATGCTATAAGGTTCTCTCTTTTTTTACCGTATAACTGATGCATTTTCTTTATATACTTTTCATAATGCCCTTCTTTTATCATCAAATTTAACGTTAAAGCGTTTAGCATGGAATAATCTGGAATTGTGTTTTGATTTTGTAGTTCAAATTGTCTAACTAATTTTGTTGGTAAAATCATATAACTCATTCTTATACTAGGCATCAGTGTTTTTGAAAATGTCCCTAAGTAAATAACACTCTCATTTTTGTCAAAACTAAATAAAGACGGGATATTATCTGTTTCATATTTAAATTCACTATCATAATCATCTTCAATAATATAGCTATGTGTTTTACTAGCCCAATTTAATAAATCTATACGTCTTGAAACGGGCATAATTGTCCCAATTGGAAATTGATGCGATGGCGTCACAATCACTGCATTAGGTTGAATATCTTTAATGCCCTCTAACGAAATCCCTTTACGATCCAATGCGATTGGCTCCATATGTATACGCGTTTGTTCTAGCAATGTTCTGAAACGAGAATAGCCAGGATCTTCAACTGCAATGGTTATATTTTTAGTCATGAGCTCAATTAATTTGGTTAATAATGCATTGGTGCCTGATCCTATGACAATTTGCTCAGGATAGCAATGGATACCGCGTTGATAGGAAATTAGTTTCGCAATCGATTGTCTAAGTTCCATAGGACCCTTTACTTCAGGAATAGATGATAGATAGTGATCATAATTTTGAAAAACTTGTTTCATCATTTTAGTCCATGTATCTACTGGAAATTCTGATATATCAGTGCTCATGTGTGAGAATGAATATTCAAATTCTGTTGCTGTATGCTCATGATATGTTTCTAATGACGGTTGCTTATCGTTTTCGATAATCAGTTTATCTATGGGTTCGATATAATAGCCCTTACGTTCTTGAGTGTAAATATAACCTTCTGCTAGCAACTGTTCATACGCTGCTTTCACACTATTTATGCTAATATCTTTATGTTTGGACATCACTCGCTTAGACGGTAATTTTTCATGGCTATTATATTTAAATGCTAAGATATCTTCTTTTAATTGTGTATATAGTTGTCTATAAATGTATAAGTTACTATCACGTTGCATAGCACACCTCAATTGTTTTGTTTATCAAATCATTATTTATATTATTAAAATGTTTTTCAATTATTCTAATAATTATATCATATAAAAAATCAGTAGTTATACGATGATAACTACTGATTCCAACAAAATTAATATTAAATTAAATGCTCATTTTGACTTTTATAATATTGGTGAGGCTAATTTGGCGATGGATTGTTTAAATTTAATCCAGTTTGAACGTTGATTATAACGTTCTTCTGTTAATTCTTTTGATACTTTTAAATCTTCTAAAAATGCTGCTTTAAGTTGTTTCGTAATTTGTTCGTCATACATAAAGGCATTTACTTCAAAATTCAATTCGAAACTACGGATATCCATATTAGATGAACCGACACTTGCCACTTCATCATCGATAATCATCATCTTAGAATGAATAAATCCATTTTCATAAGTATATACCTTCACACCATCTCTAATTAATTGCGCAACGCTTGTAATGGTCGCCCAGTATACAAAAATATGGTCTGGCTTATTAGGGATAATTAAACGAACATCAACCCCTGATTTAGCGGCGATTCGCAACGCATTAATATAACCTTTATCTGGTATAAAATATGGACTATGCATGTATATGAAGGATTTGGCATTCATAATCATTTTCATATATCCAAATTCAATTTGATGCCAATTATCACTTGGTGCACTCAGTGCGAGTTGCATTGACACATTACCACCTTGGTGCGCATTATCTGGAAAATACTTCATATTATATTCTAACTGCTCACGCTTAGCCTGGGAGTTCCAATCATGTATAAAACTTAATTGTAAGGCATCAACGCCGTCACCTCTCACTCTCAGGTGTGTATCTCTCCAATAACCAAACTTATCATTTAGACCCAAATATTCATCGCCAACGTTAAAGCCACCAACATAACCTGTCATCCCATCAATGACGACAATTTTACGATGGTTTCGATTATTCACTCTAAAGTTGATTAATGGTATTTTAGCTTGGAAAAATGCCTCCACTTGTCCGCCATTTTCTCGGAATTTTTTAAATTTCGACTTATGTACAGATTTAGACCCTACAGCATCATAAAGTAACTTCACTTCAAGTCCCTCTTCTGCTTTTTGTTCTAAGATATTAATGATTTCAGTACCTAAACCATCTAAATTCAATACATAATATTCCATATGAATATACGTTTTCGCATTGCGCAGATCTTCTTTCATTTGACTGAATAAATCATGACCATCTGTATAAATATCAATATTATTATCATTACTTAAAAAAGAAGGTTCTTTTGTTAAAAGTGTTGTTGCAATATCACGGTGTTTTCTCACAATAGGATTATCAGAATCACTGATTTTATTTGTCGAATCTTGTAGTTGGGCTTGAACTCGTTTCATCCCATCTTCTATCTGATTGTGCGCAAAGCCACGTTCACGTTTCTTACGAATACCTCTTCCGAAAAATATATAAATGAAAAATCCTAAAACAGGCATAACAAAAAGTAAAAATAACCATGCCCATGTTGCAGTAGCATCTCTTCTATCCCTGTCTAAAAAGACTATAACAAAGGCTAATATCACATTGATAACAAAGAAGAATGCTAACACACCCCGATATATGGCACTTACACTTGGATCAAATATTAATTGCATAACTTCACCTCATCATTCTTTCCCTAATATCTAAAAATATTTTCAACTATAATGTTTTAGTTCTAAAATTTTATATTACTTATACATATATTAATTTTAGTATAATTGGCTCCAATGTAATCTGATTTATTTCACATTGATTCATACCCATTATATGCCATTATAGGTATATTTACCATTTAAGCTTTAATCTAAATTCTATAAAATCAAGTTAAACACTTCACTTTTGAAGTGATTGTTCGATTGTTCGATTACGTCCTGCTTGTGAACCAAACAAAGTAATGATAACTGCTGTAAATAGTAATATACTTAAAGATGCAATCCAAGTACCCGTCATATCATGTAGAACACCAAATAATAACGGACCCATAGCGGCAAATAAATAACCAATAGACTGTGCCATACCAGATAATTTTGCTGCCGTTTGACTATGTTCTGTACGTAAACTAAAGAACGTATTAACAAGTCCAAAAGCGATTCCCCCAGCAACACCTATCAATATTGTAGAGATAATGGCCAGTTGAGGTACGCATAACATAATGATTACACCCGCAATAAACAACAATCCTGTCACGAAAGTTAATGTAAATTGCGATTTCATCTTAGTTGCAAATATTGGTGTGATAAAAGTAAATGGAATAATTGAAATCTGTAACACAGATAAATATACGCCCGCTTCACTAATAGACATACCACTCTGCGACAAGTATGCTGGCATCCAGTTGATGAGAGAATAAAATATAAGCGATTGCCCGCCCATTAGTATCGTGATTTGCCAAGAAATTGGAGATTTCCACACATTCACACTTTTACGAGGTAACGCTGTAGCCATTTCTTGTTTACCTTTTAATTGAAATGACCAAATAATTATCGTCACTAATGTTACGATACCGATTAAGCTTATTGCTACATTATAATGAAACGACTTTAGCAATGGCGCAGTACCGTATGATGATAAACCACCAAATACATTCATTACAACAGTATAATATCCCGTCATGATACCGATATGTAATGGGAACTTCGCCTTAATGACTGCGGGTGCTAGGACATTACCAAATCCAATACCTATACCAATCAGCACTGTCCCAATATATAACCAGGAAATTTCTGTCATTGATCTTACAATAATACCTATAAAAATTAAACATAAGGCTAGAAAAATCGTTTTTTCTAAACCAAATTGATTACTTGTTCGTGCTGCAAATAATGAAATGACTGCAAAAGCTAATAATGGTACTACCGTAATAACACTAACAGCACTATTCGACATTGCTAAATCCGTTTTAATATCAGGCAATGCGACCCCAATAGAAGTAATAGGTGCTCTTAAATTCGCACCGACAAGTAATATTCCTATAAATAACAACCAATTGAATGGTTTTATTTTTCTATAATTTTCCATAATCTATCATTTACCACCTTATCAGGTCTATTTTGAAAACAACACATTATATGGTACGATATGTACGTTATAATGTAAATAGGAGAGATATATTTGTATAATATTCAAAGCATCGTAGCAAAAAATATTGCCGATTATCGAAAAAAGCATCAATTAAGTTTAGATAAAGTAGCTAATGCAACAGGCGTCAGCAAAAATATGTTAAGTCAAATTGAAAAGGGACAATCTAATCCAACGATTACCACATTATGGAAAATAGCAAATGGCCTTCATATTTCATTGTCGCAATTAACTTCTACATCCAATGATACAATCGATTTTATCGACGAAAGTGATATCATCCCTCTCATTGATAAGGAAGTTTCAATATATCCATACTTTCCTTATGATGAGAACAAGAAATTCGAAATGTTTAAAATGGAAATCCAACCTGGTGGCAAAATGCATTCCGACCCTCACCACCCTGGTTCCGAAGAGTATATTATTGTTAATGACGGTGTATTAGAAATCGAAGTCGATGGTAAACAATATACAATCAATCATCATCAAGCTTTTCGATTTAATAGTGATTTGCCTCATAGTTACTTTAATCCAGGAACATCAATCGTAGCACTAACTTCTACAATGTATTATCAATAACCAACGTAACACCCTCTGAATCATTTATGACAACCCTATACATCATTGTTATGTTTCACATTTTAATTGTGTGGAATATAAATAGTAAAAGCAATTTAGGGAGGTAATATGATGACTTTTGAATTTAAACATGATTTAGGTACAAGTGAATTACCAGAAGATATAACTTCAGCAGTAGCATTAGAATTTTCATTCGTTGATGCATTAGTTGCTTTAGATATAGATGTTAAAGGTATTGCCGATGACGGTGATAGTACAAATTTAACATCACCACTTAGAGAAGCAGTAGGCGATTATGTCTCAGTTGGTACACGTTTAGACCCAGATTTTGAATCTATTAGATCATCAGCACCACAACTCATTATTGGTGATTCTGATCGCCACAAAGAGATTTATGAAGAGTTAAGTGAAATTGCGCCTACCATTCTTTTCAAAAGCTTCGATGCTGGTTATCAAGAAACATTAGAAGTATTCCAACGTATTGGTACTGCCGTTTCTAAATCTAAAGATGCTAAAGAGCGTCTAGATAGACATCAAGCTTTAGTTAATGATTTTAACAATCAAATTTCTATAGATAAAAATAAAGAAACATTAGCTGCAGTCGTATCAGAACAAGGTGTGACGGCGCATTCAAATAGCACGTATGTAGGTGAATTTTTAACTAAATTAGGCTTTGCAACAGCACTTAATGATAAAGTTGCAGACACATTACCTGCTTACAGAGAATCAGATTATTTAGAAATGTCTTATGAACAACTTGCAAATGTTAACCCTGAAAGATTAATCGTGATGGTAGAAGACGATAACGATAAAGATTTAAATAAATTACAAAATAGTAATCAATGGGATGACTTAGAAGCAGTTAAAAGTCAGCGTGTACATTTTGTAAGCAGAGATGACTGGGCTAAATTACGCGGTCTTATCGCTTCAGAAGATATTGTTGAAACTCTAGCTAACCTTAATGAAGCATAAGCAATGAGGTCATAACAATGTAAGCTAACAAAAAAACGACCATTTCTATTAAAATAGAAGTGGTCGTTTTTCTGCTTTTCTTTAATATGATTAAAATTTCAAGGCCGCTAATCCAATATTTTTCCTGTACTCAGTGACTCGTATATTTATCTTAATATCTCTTATTCTCTCTTTTTGAATCATCTTATAAGCATTTTTCAATATAAAAGGCAGATTCTTCAATGGATTTATACTCTGTATTAATAACCGTTGCATTTAATTTTTCAAAAACTTCTTCTGCATGAATTAGCTCTTCTCTGATTCTATCCATACTATTATAGTTTGACGGACCCGATAACCCTAAAATTTTAACGCGCTCATTACGAATGTTTAAAATATAGTCAGGACTCGCAGTTAAACCAAATACTTTCAAATGCTTATGTTTAAACACCTCATCTGGAATATCAACCTCTGGTACCAATGGAATATTCGCAATCTTATAGCCCTTATTTGCTAAGTACATGCTTAATGGCGTTTTAGATGTTCTTGAAACACCTACAATCAATGCATCCGCCTCTCCAATATCTGTAAAATGTTTACCATCATCATATTTCACAGCATACTCCATTGCTTCGATTCTCTTGAAGTAATTTTCATCTAGTTTACGTAATGCCCCACTTTCTAGTATGGGGTTACATTGTGTTTGTTGTTGAATAATGCCTATCAAATCAGACATATAATCGATATACGGAATTTGCAATTTTTTCGCAAGCTGTTGACCTGCAATATTGAAATCTGGATTCACTAATGTCGTAACAACAACGGAATTCAACTCTTTAGCTCTGTTTAAAATATGCATCAGTTCTTCTTCATTTTTAATGAATGGATATTTTTTTATCTCTATTTGTGAAATGTCAGGAAATTGCGTTAACGTCGCATGAATCATTCGTTGCGCTGTCTCTCCTATAGAATCCGATATGACAAATAATCTCAGCTGTGGTGCTTGTTGGTCATCAAACATGTAATCGGCCACCTTCTACTTCACTTTGCGCAGTTGAAAGCAATGCACCCGGCACTCTAAATGGCGAACAAGAAACATAATCTATGTCTAATTGATTAAAATATTGAATGGATTTATGATCTCCACCTAGTTCACCACACACACCAATTGTTATGTCTGGATTCGCTGATTTTGCTTGTTGTGTAGCAATTTTTATCAGTTCACCTATACCTTCTACATCTAACGTCTGGAACGGGTCGTGCTCTAAAATGCCTAATTCAGAATAAGTACCAATAAACTTACCAGCATCGTCTCTTGAAAAACCGAATGTTAACTGTGTTAAATCATTTGTTCCAAAACTAAAGAAATCACATTCTTTTGCTAACTCACTAGCAATCAAGCAAGCACGTGGTGTCTCGATCATTGTTCCAATCATATAATGAATATGTTCTCCTGCTTCTTGTTGTAATGTTTCAATTCGTGAAATAATTTGCGCTTTCAGCGTTGTAAATTCAGCAACGGTGGAAACTAAAGGAATCATAATTTCTGGTTGGCATGATACACCTTGCGCTTTCAGCTCCAATGCACTTTCTATAATCGCTTCTGCTTGCATGATATAAAGTTCAGGATACGTAATGGCTAACCTACATCCTCTATGTCCAAGCATTGGATTCACTTCATTTAAACTTTCAATATACTGGTCTAATTCCTTAATCGTTACATTCAATTGCTCTGCAACTGTTGCTTTTTCGTTATTTGAATTGGGTAAAAATTCGTGTAACGGTGGATCTAACAAACGAATAATCGTTGGTCGTTCACCAGAAAGTTTTAGTATTTCTTCAAAATCATTCTTTTGGTACTGCTTAATTGTGTTTAAAGCAGCAATACGTTTATCCTGTGTATCAGACAAAATAAATCTGCGCATTTCTATGAGTCGCTCTGGCGCGAAAAACATGTGCTCTGTTCGAACAAGTCCAATCCCTTTAGCACCAAACTGATAACCTGATTGAATATCTTGTGCTGTTTCTGCATTCATGCGTACATCTAATCTTGCATTTTCTTCTGACCATTGCATAAATTTCTCAAAAGCATGACTACGCTCTGCTTGGATTGTCTCAACTTCACCAAAATAAATATCCCCTTTGGCACCATCTACTGAAATGATATCACCTTCATATAGTGAACCACCTTTATAATGTACAACCTTATCTGTAATATTAATTTCTAAGTCTGAACAACCTGTGACACAACATTTGCCCATACCTCGTGCTACGACTGCAGCGTGTGATGTCATACCACCATGCGTTGTAACAATTGCCTCACTTGCAACCATCCCTTCAATATCTTCTGGTGATGTCTCAGGACGCATTAAAATCACTTTATTCCCTTTTTCTGCTTGTTGTTTAGCCGTTTCTGCAGAAAAAACAATTGCGCCACTAGCTGCACCAGGACTGGCAGGTAAGCCGACCTTAGTTATAACTGACGTCTGTTTTAATGATTGTTCATCAAAATTTGGATGTAATAATTGATCAATAGATTTCACTTCAACATTCATGACCGCTTTTTCTTTGCTTATCACATCTTCCTCAACTAAATCAACAGCGATATGAATCGCAGCATTGGCAGTACGTTTACCACTTCGTGTCTGTAATATATATAAGTTTTCATTTTCTATTGTAAATTCAATATCTTGCATGTCTTTATAATGCGTTTCAAGTTGTATTGAAACTTTTACAAATTGCTCATGCACATGTGGCATTTGTTCTTTCAATGTTTCAATATCTTTAGGTGTACGAATACCTGCTACAACATCTTCACCTTGAGCATTCAGTAGATACTCTCCAAATAACTTTGCTTCTCCCGTTATAGGATTACGCGTAAATGCGACACCTGTACCACTTTTTTCACCACTATTACCAAATACCATTTCCTGTATATTGACTGCAGTACCAATATCATGTGGTATTTCATTTAACTGACGATATACACGCGCGCGATCATTATCCCAAGATTTAAATACTGCTTCAATTGCCTCTGTTAATTGGTCAATCGGTTCTTGTGGGAATGGTTTATATGCTTCATCTAAGTAAACTGCTTTAAAATGTTCACAAATTTCTTTTAACCCTTCGGCTGGAATTTCTGCATCGCTTTCATAATGATGTTGTGTCTTGTATTGATCAAAATATGTATCAAAAGATGACATTGGAATACCATAAACAACCTGACCAAACATTTGCAACAATCTTCTATAGCAATCATATGCAAAGCGCGAATCATTTGTTTTATTTGCTAATTTTTTTACATTTTCATCGTTCAAACCTAGATTTAATATCGTATCCATCATACCTGGCATAGAAATTTTTGCACCACTTCTTACAGAAACTAGGAGTAAAGCACCATCATCAGAAAATGATTTCTGTATACGTTTAGATAACGCATCCAATTCTACATCTAACTGTTTCAGTAATAAATCAGGTAGTTTTGAATGGTTATTTAAATATTCTATACATGCTTCCGTTGTAATGGTGAATCCGTCTGGCACTGGTAAACCTAAGCGTTTCATTTCAGCTAGATTTGCACCTTTTCCTCCTAATAAATCTTTCATACTTTTTTGGCCTTCATCAAATGCATAAATATATTTTGTCATACTTAATCACCTCTATAAGTTATTATGTTATACTTATTGTTATAGAGTATGTCACATTAAAAAGAAAAAGACAACCATTATATTTAACATCAATAAAATATATTTAATTTTTTGTCTATTATTTAAACAAATACACATTGATAAACTGTACGTTAAATGACTAAAAAAAGCCTCAGTAACAATGAAATCATTGTTGCTGAGGCCATATTGTTTCACCAGTTTATTGTCCTTTTAAGTGAAAATATCTCCTGACATACTTAAATAATGATATGGGTTGGGTGGTAGTAATCAAAATAGACGCATTTATAAAGGCTACCCTATAAATGATAGCTCACGTTACAATGTTTTCTATTTCAAATCATATGTTCTTTAAACTGGTCCTTAAAAATGAGGAATTAAAAGTAGGTGAAATAGATAAAATCTAGAGTCTATGCATTGGGTTTTATAAATGTATACATTTCACTTAAAAGTGACTGAATACCATAGTATAAAGCGTATTCAAGTAGGTACTGTAATATATAATCATTTGAAAGTGGTGAAAGAGGAATACTTGTTATTAAATTACAACAAGTTTAAGGGTTCACTTCACGTTAATTTTGACGTGATTAGACTGTTTGTTTTGTAGTGTAATTATTTTTTACGCTAAAACTTAGTTACAAAATAAGTCATGTGTCATCATATCATACCCATCATATTCACTCCCCATCTTTTTAAATACATCAAAGTAAGATTGATGTGAGTCATTACTCAATAACTCAAAAAATGGCGCCATTTCTATAACAAGTAAATTCAGATTGGAAACAAAACGTTTTGTATCTATAAAGATTTTTATTCTAAATTTAATAGAATTATTTAGTAATAACTTAATTTTATTATATTGTTTCTCGTGTAATTTGTAAAGCGCTTTTTTGTATTTACTAAAATAACATTTTTCTCGCCTTATCATATTTGTAAAATGAAAACCTCAAAAAATACTGTAATCTTTTTAATTGATTATAGCTATTTTATAAAATATTTTGTACTTAATGTCTATACTATTTAACACCACAAAGCAATTTGTAATTTGATTGCATCAGAATATTTTTTGGGGTTCAAACCTGTTTGTAGTTTACATTTTTCTAAACGATATAGCAGTGTGTTGCGATGAATATAAAGATACTTAGCCGTTTGTGCAATATTCAAGTCATTTTCAAATAAACTTTTTAATGTTTCAATACTTTGATTGTCTAACTCACCTAGTATTCTTTTTTTATATCTCTCCCTTATTTCTTCATTTATCTGATAAAGTAATGTTTTTTCTTCCACATCTTCAAATGAAGCGAAAGATACATTTTCTTCGTTTAACATAAACACAAGTTCACATTCTTCGTAAGCATTTTTAAAATCATTTAAACTTGTAAACACTAAACTAGAAGCAATACGTACATCTAAATTTAAAGATGTAAATACTTGATGAATGCGATATATTTTTTGATTCAGTTCATCTTGTAGCTCATCTGTTGCTAAAATAACAATATGATTATAATTAGTAAAAGCGACTGCGAAAGTCGCCTTATCCATTATTTTAGCTAATCTTTGTACAATACTACTTCGTGAAAAAATTTGTTTCTCCAAATTAATAATGATGCATTTTCTATAAGTTAGAAACGCTACATTTAATTGTTTTGTTAAATATTGGATAAAGGATTGTGAGGGTTCACTTTTCAATAATTCCTCGATTAGTAATTCCTGACTACGTAACTGTCCTTCTAATTCATATGTAAAATAATTTTGATAAAGTAACAACTCTGTGGACATTTTCACCAAATCAGCCACATGCACTAATGCTGATGGATCACCTGTAATACCAATCACACCTACTACGTTATCTTGAAATATAATTGGTAAATTAATACCCGGCTGTGTACCTTGTAAATAACTCGTTTCTTCTTCAGACAAGATCACTATATCCCCACTCGCTAATACTTTGCGCGCACCTTCATGAACTTGACCAATTCTACGCTTATCAAACGAAGCAATGATTTCTCCATTAAAATTCATTATATTAATATTACTATTCGTTCTTTTTACTGTTTCCTCAACGATTAATGCAGCTAATTCATCTGTTAATACATTCATCATTTTATCTCCTATCATTTTCATACAAATTAATAACATCATTTTTGTATATTTTAACCCTATTTTCAATAAAATTAAATCGATATAATAGAATAATACAATAATGAAATCGTTTACAAGGAGGATGGCGTATGAAAATTGTTTTAGCACCGGATTCATTTAAAGGTAGTATGTCAGCTACTGAGGTTGCTCGCTATATGAGTCAGGGTATTTCTGATATATTCCCTGAAGCCGATATACATACCTTACCCGTTGGGGATGGAGGTGAAGGCACCATGGAAGCTTTGGTAAATGCCACGAACGGTACATTCACCACACTCAATGTGACAGGACCACTTGGCGATACTGTCTCTGCACAATATGGTGTACTCCATGACAAGGAAACCTGTGTCATAGAAATGGCTGAAGCGTCTGGATTAAAGCATGTGCCAGACAATGCACTTAATGTGATGCAAGCCACTACATATGGTACTGGAGAATTAATTCTTGATGCATTGGATAGCGGTTATACGCAATTCATCCTTGCAATCGGCGGGTCTGCAACGAATGATGCAGGTGCTGGTATGTTACAGGCACTTGGTGCCAAACTTTTAGATCAGCATCATCATGAAGTTGATCTTGGTGGTGGTAATCTACAAAAGATACAGCATATTGACTTAAGTCATTTTGATGCACGTATCAACCAATGCAACTTTACGATTGCCACTGACGTACAGAATCCATTAATTGGTACAAACGGTGCTTCCTACGTTTTTGGTAAACAAAAAGGTGCAACAGAATCAGATTTAAAACAATTAGAACACAACCTGACACATTGGGCCGATTTAGTAGCCCATAAGAAAAGCATTTGTCTGCATGACTTACCTGGCGCTGGTGCTGCTGGCGGTTTAGGTGGTGCTTTCAAAGCTTTTTTCCCTAGTCATTTTGAAGATGGCATTCAAGTCGTCACAGACTATATCAAACTGGATCAATATTTAGAAAATGCTGATCTAGTTATTACAGGTGAAGGTAAGATCGATTTTCAAACATTATACGGTAAGACACCCATGGGTATTGCCAAATATGCAAACAGATACAATGTCCCCGTTGTTTTTATAGGCGGATCGATTGATGTCGATATCAATCAATTTAAAGATATGGGGGTAATTAGTGCTTTTAGTTTAACCGATGGACCGATGTCGCTGGAGGAAACAATAAACCAATCAGAAAAATTAGTTAAAAAAACAACCCAAAACATTGTTAGCCTCTTTTTTCATGAGTCAGCAATTTTATCTAAATTTTCTGAATAATGTTAAACTAAACTTACTAGTCATGTGTTATATCATAATTTGAAGTATAAGGAGGAGATCATTTTGAAAACAAGCATATTATATGGTAAATCCAATGTCGAAATCGATTTACCTGATCACAGTGTATTGATTGAACCTACTGATATCGATGCACTCGATGACGATACAAATGCAATTCGTAATGCTTTAGCAGATCCTATAGGCACTAAACCATTAAAAGAAATGGTAAGTGCAAACCAAACCGTCGCCATTGTCATTAGCGATATTACTAGACCAACGCCTAATCATATCCTCGTGCCATTGATCCTAGAAACGTTATCACACGTACCGCCTGAGAATTTCGTCATCATAAATGGTACAGGCACGCATCGTGATCAAACACAAGAAGAATTGATACAAATGTTAGGTAAAGATGTCGTCGATCAAATTAAAATTGTTCATAATCATTGTAACGACAAGGATACTTTAAGTAAGGTAGGCCATAGTAAATATGGATGTGATGTCTATTTAAATAAAGACTATGTTGAAGCCGATTTTAAAATCGTCACTGGATTTATCGAACCGCATTTCTTTGCTGGATTCTCTGGTGGCCCAAAAGGCATAATGCCTGGTATTGCAGGTATTGAAACAATCATGACTTTTCACAACGCTAAAATGATTGGCGATATACGCTCTACATGGGGCAATATGACGGATAATCCTGTCCAGAATATGACTAGAGAAATCAACGCTATGTGTAAACCTGACTTTATGCTCAATGTCACTTTAAATAAAGAAAAAGAAATTACCGCAGTCTTTGCTGGAGAATTATATGAAGCACACGATAAAGGATGCGCCTATGCTAAGGCTCATGCCATGTTTAAATGTGATGATCGTTTTGACGTAGTGATTGCTTCAAATTCTGGTTATCCGCTAGACCAGAACTTATATCAAACCGTTAAAGGCATGAGTGCTGCGCACAAAGTAGTTAAAGAAGGTGGCAGTATCATCATGTTATCAGAATGTAGCGATGGTTATCCCAATCACGGTAACTACGCTGAAATACTGAAAATGGCAGACTCCCCGCAAGGCCTTGTGGACATGATTAGCGATCCGAATTTTGCAATGCTCGATCAATGGCAAGTTCAAAAACAAGCAGTCATTCAAACATTTGCTGATGTATATTTATACTCTAAACTGACTGATAAACAAACAACAGATGCTATGCTTCATCCTGTACATGAGATTAATAACACATTAAAAGAACTGGAAACAAAATATGGAACTGACATGACCATAGGCGTCATGCCGTTAGGACCACTGACAATTCCATATGTTGAATCATAATTGAGGAGGAATACTATGTTAACTGAAATGATTACAAAAGAACAAAAATTAGAAACGATTCTTAAAGATATGAACAGTGTTATTGTTGCTTTTTCTGGTGGTGTAGATAGTAGTCTTGTGCTAAAAAAAGCAATCGATGTTTTAGGACATGATCATGTCAAAGCCGTTATTGTTAAATCTGAATTAACTAGAAATGAAGAATTTGATCAAGCCATTGCTTTAGCTCATCAACTCAATGCCCAAGTAATTGAAACTGAGATAGAAGCTTTAAAGGATCCACATATCGTTGAAAATACCCCTGATAGTTGGTATTACAGCAAACGTCTATTATATTCTAAGCTCGAAGCATTACGCGCACAGCTCAACTTTAACTATGTAGTTGATGGGATGATTATGGATGACATCAATGACTTTAGACCAGGATTAAAAGCAAGAACAGAATTTAATGTTAGAAGCATTCTCCAAGAGGCTGAATTGTTTAAATCTGATGTGAGAGCTATGAGCAAATCCAACCATCTACCTGTTTGGAACAAACCCGCATTATGCAGTTTCGCTTCTCGTATTCCTTACGGCGAACCGTTAAGCATTTCAAAAATAAATAAAATCAATGAAGCTGAAAAATTTATTTTAGCTTTGGGCTTAAACCATGTTAGGGTCCGCTACCATCAAAATATTGCTAGAATTGAAGTCAACGACGCTGATATACCTACTGTAATCCATAACAAAGACCAGATAACCGTCTACCTTAAAGAACTTGGATTCGACTACGTTACGATTGATCTTGAGGGCTACCGTACAGGCAGTATGAATGAAGTGATCGATACGCATCATACACATTAACAAAGTAAAGGTGGCAGTCAAATGGTAGAAAAATACGACGCAATAGAACAATTACTGAAAGCTGTACATGCAAATGAATTATCTGTCGACGATGCAAAAGACCAATTAAGTCACTACGACGAGCTAGGCTTTGCAAAAATCGATCTTCATAGAACACAACGCCAAGGCTTTCCTGAAGTCATTTTTGGTGAAGGAAAGACAAAAGAACAATTGCATGATATCGTGCATACACTTATTAAACATGACTCTATTGTTCTGATTACGAGAATTGACCAAGAAAAAGCTGACCATATTACTGCCAAATATGATCAGCTTGAATACCATGAAACGGCACGCATTGTCTCAACACCAATCAAACATATAGCTAAGACAAATCATTATGCCTCCATCATTTGTGCAGGTACTTCAGATTTACCAGTTGCCGAAGAAGCTGCTATCACCGCTGAAGTCATGGGGATTCACGTTCAACGTTTTTATGATGTAGGTGTTTCAGGTATTCATCGATTATTTGCACATATTGAATCTATTCGACAAAGTAAAGTTTCAGTAGTTGTTGCTGGAATGGAAGGCGCCCTTTCAAGCGTTGTTGCTGGATTAGTTGATCATCCGGTTTACGCTGTACCCACGAGTATCGGTTATGGAGCCAATCTACAAGGTGTAACAACTTTATTATCTATGGTTAATTCATGTGCACCAGGTACAAGTGTGCTTAATATTGATAATGGTTTTGGTGGTGGTTACAATGCTGCTATGATTATTAATATGATTGAGAGTCATTAAAATTGGAGTGGTAAATTATGACAAATGGTCTTTATTTAGATTGTCATGCGGGTATCGCGGGTGACATGTTATTATCCTCTTTGGTAGATTTAGGTGCAGATGTAGATTATGTGCATCAACACTTATTATCACTACCTTTAGATCAATTTAGTTTAAACTTTGCTAAAAAAAATAAACAAGGCATACAAGCGATGGGTCTAACAATTGACTTTGAAGAAGCACATCATCATAGAAAAGCGTCAGACATTTTCAACATGATTAACGAGAGCACTTTACCCAACAGAGTCAAAGAACGTAGCATGCTGATATTTGATGTTATTGCACAAGCTGAAGCAAAAATTCATGGCATGAAAATAGAAGATGTCCATTTTCATGAAGTTGGTGCGATGGATTCCATTATAGATATTATAGGTAGTTGTCTTGCATTAGAAGATTTGGGTATTGATGAAATAAAATCGTCACCCGTACCTACTGGAAATGGCAAGATTAAAATTGCACATGGTATATATCCCATTCCAGCGCCAGCAACCGCTGAAATACTTAAGGATATCCCACTTGCAACATTTGATGTTCAAAGTGAACTGACAACACCCACTGGTGCGGCATTTATTAAGGCTTTAGCAACACATATCGGTCCTTTGCCTGCTGTATCAATGTCAAATATTGGTTACGGTTGTGGTACAAAAGACTTTGAGTTTCCAAATGTTATACGTGCTATACAATATACAGCGACAGAAACGACTCCAAATCAAGTACAAGTATTAGAATGTCAAATTGATGATATGACGCCAGAAACACTTGGTTACTTTATAGAGCAAGTGATAAATGAAGGCGCATTAGACGCATTTTACACACCTATTACGATGAAGAAAAGTCGGCCTGCGACTCAATTAACAGTAATAAGTAGCGTCACACAAGCAAAGGAATTCGAAGATTTTATTCTTAAACACACTACATCTCTCGGTGTGCGCAGTTACGCTGTTAATCGCAAAATTTTGCATCGTCAATTCCAAACCATCCATACAACATATGGCGCCATTTTAGTCAAACTAGCAATGAAAGATAATAAAATTATAAAAGCAAAACCTGAATTTGAAGATGTTAAAAATGCAGCACTTCACTCTGGACAGTCTTTCACTAATGTATATAATGACATTCAAAATGAAGTCAGAAAACACATTCAAATAGATTAAAATGAAAAAGTGAGAACCTTCATCTAATCAACTAACTAGATGAAGGTTCTCACTCTTTTTTATAGCAGTAATGACTGCTCATCATTTGAAGAAAATCATCTTTACACGCTTCATGCGTTCTATTTTTGCGATGGTCCTACTTTGATGTTTGCACTATCCAATGCTTGTTCTAATACTTCAATAACTTGGATACTATGTTCTAACTTTTGGGGGGCTAAATCATTATTTTTCTGTTTAATGATTTGGGCAATTTTTACAAATTCTTCATACATGCGGTGATTATGTGGGTTTACTTGATATGACTGTGTGCCACCCTGGTTATATTTTAATTCGAATGCTTTTAATTCATTGGTCGGTCCCTTTATATTAATTGACGCATTGTCACCTTGAATATAAGACTGATTGTCAGAGTTTGAATCTTTAGCCCCTATACATACGACTTTTACATCATTATAATCCAGTTGTAATATGCCTGATGTGTCTATACCCTTTTGAATGTTAGCAAAATATGCAACGCCCTCGGGTTTACCAAATAATCCAACAGCCAAATGTATGTTATAAACATTGATATCCATTAATGCGCCGCCACCTTTAGACGGGTCAAAAGCAGGTGCTACAATGCCTTCTTTGAACTTGTCATATCTTGATGAATACTGTGAATAATTAAATTGTGCAATTTTGCAGTTTCCAAGCTCATTCATAGATTGTTTTAAAACTTCAAAATTACTCAAATATAGATTGGTAATTGCTTCAATAATAATGATATCATGGGCTTGAGCTAAATCTCTTAATTCTATTAATTCCGCTTTTGTTAACGTAAATGGTTTTTCACATATGACATGCTTACCTTGTTGAATCGCTTTACGTGCATAGGCATAATGTAAGTGATTAGGCACTGCTAAATAGATTGTATCTATCATTTCGTCTTGTATAAATTGCTCATAATCATCATATATCGTTTTAATATTAAATTGCTTTTGTAAATTTTTTACATTTTCTGGATTTCTCCCTGAAGAAACAATACTTTGAAATGTAAATTCTGAAATTTGTTCCATTACAGGTAATGCTTCTTTGACAATTTTCCCCGCACCAACGATTCCAATATTCATTAAATTACCCCTTTTTGTTTTATATTTTTTCCAAAACAATATGTATAGGTATAGGACCATTTACATCTCGTTTAACTTAATTCTTTTTCATTTATTAGCTTTATTCTACTTTATCGGTTCTGTGAATTCAAAATCTATCACTTCCTAGATTGGTTAACTATTTTACCAAACTGAAAATTCATCAAAAAAGTCTGAAACATTAATATGTCCCAGACTATATATTCGTTGTATTAACTTAAAATCACATCTGCAATTTCTTCGGCAGTTGTTTTGCCAAAATAATATGTCAAATCTATCTCATTTAAAGCTGCAACAATGTCTTCTTTTACGACACGCACACCCATTAACTGAGCTTCTACATCCTTTATATCACCTTGACCGAAAAAGTCTCCATAAATACGACATGCAGCAATGCGTCCTTTTTCAACTGCAAGTGAAATGTCAATTGTTCCAGCAGTCAATCTTGCATCTCTATTATATTCATAACGTGGAGAACGTCCAAAATTCCATTCCCAATTATGATATTTATTGTCGAGCATTTCATCAATGACTTTCCAATCCACTTCCGTTAACTCATAACGTTTCGCTTCACTTAAATCATCAATGCCTAAAATTTGCTTAACCATTAAATCTTTAAATTCATGAATCGTAACATCTTGGTATTCAGATGCTAAATACGGTCTGATACTACCGACACGAGAACGCACGGATTTAATACCTTTAGATTCTATTTTTTTACGATTTGGTTTCAGTACGTTAACCATTGGTTCATAATCTACATCTAATAAAAGTGAATAACCACCGTAAATACGTCCTTTAATCAATGTCATTGCTGCACGAGATATTTTCTTACCATTAGCCGCTAAATCATTACGGCCACTTTGTACAACTTCCGTTGCTCCAAGTTGATGAAGGGCATCGATACCAGGTTCATAGAATTTTTTGAAATCACCATAAATCGTGCCATCGTTTTCCAATATACAGCACATATTCACTGCACCACGGTCTACATAAACTGCACCACCACCAGTATCACGGCGTACAACTTTAATATTGTGCGCTTCTACATAGTCTTGATTAATTTCTACTGCCGTATTTTGAAAACGACCGATTTCCACTTTAGGATCACAATAATACGGGAAAATGAACTGTACCATCTTTACCAATAACACGGGTATCTTCACCTTCATAACGTACCAGTGATTTAAACGCTTCATATATACCTGCTTCTTTAAGTGGGAGTTGTCCTGTATCTGCGTGAATATCCAATGAACCCCCACGATTTTTATTTATCTCCGGTGATTCCTTTTCAAAAATAGTAAAATTATAACCCTGTTGTTGTAATAGCAGCCCTAGCATTAATCCACCTGGACCGCCTCCAATAATTGCTATGTTTTTAATATTTTTTACAGTCATACGATACCTTCTTTAATTAATATAATTGCTTTAATTCGTTTTTAGTTTTTTCAATAAATGCATCAAACTTTTGTTTCTTCTCAGCGTCATTCAATGCTTCTTTATTTTTTTCTATAATTTCTCTGAATAAATCTTATAACTGCGTACGTGCTTCCTTCATTGCTTCAAAATCCATATTTTTAAAATGTTCTAATCGCTGTAACATTTCATCGTTCATATTTTCATTTAAAAATGCATTACCTTCTTCTGTAATTGTGTATATCTTTTTCTTGCCGTCCTGAGAAATAGAAACAAAATCTCTATCTTCCAACATTTGTAATATCGGATATACTGAGCCAGGGCTTGGTGAATAAAAACCTTTAAATTGTGCCTCTAAATCCTTAATGATTTGATAACCATGCTTTGATTCTTCTTTAAGCATCTTGAGTATGACAAATTGTAAGTTACCTTTTTTAAAAAATCTTTCTCTACCTTGAGGACCTCCAAATCTTTCTTGACCTCTACCAAAACCGAATTCAAATCCTTCACGATTTCTCTTTGTATTATGAAAATGTCTTCTAAACATATAAATCACCTTTCTTTATTTCGATATATCGAAATATGTCAACGATATATCGTTATTCTTTAAAATTTATTTATATCTAACGTAAAATAAAGAACGACACAAACCCAAATTTTACCTTCGGATTTGTGTCGCTCTTATCTTTATTAATTATACTGCTAATTATCTAATATATTTTAATGACTGTAATCTTGCATCATTGCAACGATCTTAACCATTTTGTTTTGCGAAAGCTTGGCCAATTGCATTTAATTTATGTGGCGCGTCATGAACACCCATCTTAACTTCAATGAAGTGCATTGTGTCTGGTTGCGCTTCTATTTGAATTAGTACTTTTTGAAATGCTTCACTCGTATTCACATCATGTACTTGAACTTCATCTTTTCCACCAAATACGGTAGGTAATAATTTATAATCCCACATCTTAATATCGTTATACATAGCATTTTCACCATGGATTTTACGTTCTACTGTGTAACCATCATTATTAATCACAAAAATAATAGGTTTAATCTTCTCTCTAATCATTGTTGATATTTCCTGAACCGTAAGCTGTAGTGATCCATCTCCAATCAACAATAAGTTTCTACGACTTGTATCTGCCATTTGTGTGCCTAAAGTAGCTGGTAATGTGTAACCAATAGAACCCCAAAGTGGTTGTCCAATAAATTTATTGTTATGTTTCAATGCTAAATCATACGCACCAAAGAATGATGTACCTTGTTCAGCTAATATAACATCTTCTTCTCTAATAAAATCTTGCATCATTTTGAAATACGTTTCTTGTGTTAACGGCTCATCAGTCAAATCGTAATCATGTGCTTTCGGTTGTTTAAATTTTGGAAATTCCCCATTATTCACATAGTTAATGGTATTCAAGCCGTCCAATAAATCTACCAATGATACTTCTGTATCTTTCGTTTCATTCATTTTAAAATGATGATGATTAATCATAACTACATCGTCAATATCAAATTGATATGAATAGCCAGCTGTAGCAGAGTCAGTTAATTTTGCACCTATATTTAAGATAGCATCACTTTGATCTACGTAATTTCTAATATCTTCTTCGGCTAACGATGCATCATAAATCCCCATGTAGTAAGGAGATGTTTCATTAAATGCGCCTTTACCTAATGAAAGTTGTACAACCGGAATTTGAGATTGCTTTACAAACTGTTCAAGCTTCTCATGTAATTTAAAACTATTAATTTCATGTCCGGTAATAATAACTGGTTTGTCTGCACTTTGTAATTTATCTTTAACCATTGTCATGTACTTCGTTACATCAGTCTGTGGTCGTTGTTCAATTTCAAATGGTGTTGCTACATCAATTTCACTATTTGCCACATCAATGGGTAAATGAATATGCACAGGTCTTTTTTCATAAAGTGCTGCATTGATTACTCTTGGAATTTCACTTTGTGCATTTTCTGGTGTAATATACGCTTGCGCTGTAGTAATGGATGCATACATATTTCTATAGTCATCAAAATTCCCTTCTCCTAGAGAGTGATGTACATATTTCCCAGCGTTTTCAACTGCTCTTGTAGGTGCACCAGTTATTTGAATCACAGGCACACGCTCAGCGTATGAACCAGCTATACCATTAACGGCACTTAATTCTCCAACACCAAATGTCGTAACCATTGCGGCTATACCTTTCATGCGAGCATAACCATCTGCTGCATAACTCGCATTCAACTCATTCGTATTACCAATCCATTCCATGTCGTCTCGGCTAATAATGTCATCTAAAAATGTTAAATTAAAGTCTCCTGGAACACCAAACACTTTATCTACACCAACATCACTGATACAGTCCATTAAATATTGTCCAACTCTTTTTTTCATTTTCATTTCTCCTTTCAAACCATCTCAATTACACTACAAATTTAACTCATTTATTATAAAAGGTCAACAATGTTGACTTATATATTGATAGCGACTTTTTGTTTTAAAAAAGAAAACGATACAGCTCGTTACGCTATATCGTTAGTTAGACACTCATATTTATTTGTTAAAATCATCTTTTAGATATTTCACTTCCTGAAAACCAGTACGGTATGAAGCCAATTCTTCCATAATTGCATACCAATCATTACCTACTTTTTTCTGTATATCTTGAAACATATCATTTTGTTTTTTATTTAACTCTCTAACTAATTTCGTACCTTTATCAGTAGGATATAACGCTTTGACACGCTTATCCGTAGCTGTTTGCTTTTCAATGATGTAAGCTTCATCTTTTAATTTTTTTAATGTGGCATGACTACCTTGTTTAGATATTTCTAAACTTTTCAATAAATCTTTAATTGTAATACCAGGTACTTTCTCAATAAAAAATAAAAAACGATGATGTTGTCTATTCAGCCCATATTTTTCGATAATTTCATCTGCAGTGTTAATAAATGTTTTATAGGCAAAATAAAACAACAAATTCTCATAATCATTGTTATTACTATTACTTTCCATTACACACAATCCTCTGTTTCTTATTTTAATACAATTTTACTAGCTGAAATCCATATGAGCATTATCCATACATATATTACTCACTATTTTCTTTATTATAACAGTTCTCATGCCACGGATTATCTAATTTTCATATATTAACTGTCGAGATGTCTAATTAATAATAAATGATTACTTATTTTTCTAAAATGCTTACACACTTAAAAGTGATTTCTTATTGCTAAATCATCATCAGTACCCATTCATTTTTCAATCATTATGGTCTCTCTAAATGAATCATATCGTCAGCATGATCCGTAAAAATACCATCTACGCCCCAATTAGCTAATTGATTCGCACGTAGTGATTTGTTAACTGTCCACACATTTAATGTATAACCTGCATTTTTTATCATTTTCACACGCGCTTGAGAAAGTTTGGCATCTTCAATATTCACAATATTTGATCCACAAAAATCTAATAAAGTTCTCCAATCTCCTTGGAACGCTGCAGATTTAAAAATTAATGCTCTTGGATATTCTGGCAATAACGCTTCGGCTAATTTAACTAAATAGACATTAAAACTTGAAATCAATACTTCTATATTCGAATCTAGTTCTTTTAATTGTTCAGCGACTTGTGTAACCATACTTTCAGATAAGGCCGTACCATTCGAACCACTTACGCCCTTTAATTCAATATTTAGATTTATTTGCGTTTCATTCGCCATCTTGATGACATCTTTAAAAGTCGGCAATCTTTCAGCTTCAAATGCTTTGCCAAACCAACTGCCAGTCGAAGCATTTTTTATGTCCATATAATCTAATTGAGTTACTTCACCTGTCATATCCGTTGTTCGATCAAGAAAATCATCGTGTATGATAACTAGCTGTTCATCTTTCGTAATTGCAACATCTAATTCAATCCATTTTAAACCAGGTATGTCAGCAGCCTTTTTATATGAAGCCAGTGTATTTTCTGGCGCTTTACTCGGTAAACCTCTGTGACCATAGATTGTAAACATCGAACCATCCTCTTCCGTTATCGTTTTCCATAATTATGATATGAACATAGCCATATTTCAAATAATCTATGTAAGATTCATGAAACTATTATTTATAATATGCCTTATTTAAAAATTAAAAACACCCTCAAATATGTACTAAATTCCTAAAATTAGGTTTTCATACCAATTTTCAGGTGCACATCATTGAGCGTGTTTCACTTTTATCATTACTAAAAACTATTTAAAGTATTGTCACTATTTTCGTTAAATACTAACTTATTTTCTAATTAAAGCTAAGATACCAGCAACTAAAATTAAAATTCCTGACAATATGCCAAAAAAGCTAATAAACACGATATTTAAAATGCCACCAACTAATAGCAACACTCCTATAAGTACTCTTTTTTTATTTATTATACAACTAAGCACTAGAGTTATAATACATGTTAAAATAACTGCTATGCCTAATCCTGTAATACTACCACTTTCAGTAGCTCCAAATTCTGCACCAATACCATCAAGCATAATAGCAAATAATCCACCTAAAATACCAAATATACTTCCTAAAATTCCTAAAATCATTTCTGCTACCCTGTTTGTTTGTCTAACCGTTTGATTTTGATTCATATTTATTTACCTCTTTCATTTTTAGTTTATGCTGCGTCATCTTCTGATGTATCTTCATCCGTTGTATTTTCTTCTTCGATTTTCTTCATTTCTTCTTCGTATTCTTTATCTATAGCTTCCATTTCCTCTTCATACTCTTTTTCATCTTGTTCCATTTCTTCTTCTAAAGCTTTGTCTTCTTGCTCCATTTCTTCTTCTAAAGCTTTATCTTCTTCATCCATTTTCTTATCATATAATGCGTCAACACGTGCTTCTAATTGATCATATTCGATTTCTAACACATCATCGTCTACATGATTCATTTTTTCACCATCAGTTAATGCGTTATATTCATCCACTAGTGCGTTATACATTTCTGCTGAATATCCTGTTTCTTCACTTTCAGTATCTTCTGAGTCTTCATCTGTTATTTTTGGTTCTTCGCTGTCTTCTGATTCAACATTAGTGTCTGTTTCCGATTCATCATTCGACTCATTACTATTAGCTACAGATGCTTCCTTGATATCTGTTTTTTTAATTTCCCATTTAGCTTTTACATTATTGAATTTTGGCGTAGCATCCATCTCTAAAGTATAATTATCACTATCCGGCACATCATAAGTTATGTATCCAGAACCAGTGTTCCCTTTATTTAATTGATGAGAAAAGCCTGCATTCGTATCGTCATTACCAAACCATTCTTGATAATTTTCATTATTTACCTTCATGCTAAAGTCAGATGAATCCATAAGCACCTGATCTTCATTATTATTTTTAAATTTCAAATACACTTTAATAACTTTTCCGTTTTCTGGCGCACTATATTCGTCATAATCATTAACATATTCAATTTTAGTTAATTTCACTTGCACACCATCTGCATCAACAGCCTGTCCAATTTTAAACTTTTTCATTTTGCTAGTTGCTTTTGATTTATCTGAATCTTTATCCGCGCTTTTTGCTTCATCATTTTCAGTACCACAACCAGCTAATACAAACATAACCATTATTACAAAAAATAATAATCTTTTCATATTATCCCAATCCCCCAATTTTATTCTTATTATTTATTTAATGTGTTTTACTCCATTTTAAAATTAATTATACACATGCTCTATAATCTTATAACATTTTTAATTAAAATCAATAGTTTTTAAAAGAAAATTTTCACCTTTTAAAATATTTTTGAATTGCGTATATAAAATGACTTAAAATAACAAAATAACCGTACAAAATTTATTTGTACCGTTATTTTGTGTAATTATTTTTGGAATTTTTAATACTAAACGAAAAAGTATGTATCTCATTCCATTTCATCTTGATTGTAAAGCCACACCAACAAATACGCCTCACTATTCGTAATAATGAGGGAAGCGATGTATAAATGAATGCTTATTTTTATCACGCGTATTATAACACCACAGCAAGTAAGAAAGAAAAATGGAAGTTAACTCAAATATAGTTAATTATTTAAATGATTATGCCTCTATTTTTGTATCTTTGAAAAATATTCAATCAAACTTTCTTTAGTTTTATTTATTATTGGAACCTTGTTACTTTTATTTTTATAACACAATCCTATCGTTCTTTTCGCATCATGATTTTTTATTGGAATTTGTTTCAAATTAGGTAAGCGCACATCCCTCAAATGTGGCAATATAGATACGCCCAGTCCAGAACTGATAAATGTCGCTATTGTAATGACTTCGTCACCTTCAAAACTAATTTCCGGTGTAAATTGATATGCTTTTAATATTTCATCTACTTGTTGTCGTAATAATAAATTAGGCTTTAATAATATGAATTTTTCATTCACCAATGCTTCAATAGCAATTTCACTACAATGGCTTAACCTATGCTGTTCATGTAATGTCACATATAATTTTTCTACAATGAGCGGTTCAAAATGCGTATTTTGACTTGTTTCAGAAATAGTAGTAATAATCATATCCACTTCCCCGTCATCTAACATTGTAATTAAGCGTTTCGCATCATGTTGTATCAATTTCAATTGGATATTTGGATATGCTAAATTAAATGACTTTAAAAATTCTGATATATAGGTCACGCCCACTGAATGTAAAAAACCTATGACTAATTTCCCATTATATACATTAGTAGCATCAAGCACATTACTTTTATATATATCCATTTCATTGATGATATTATTCGTCGTTTTTAAAAATGCGATACCGTACTTATTCAGTTTAATCGTTCTTCCAACCCTGTTAAAAAGTGGGATGCCTAGTTCCGCTTCTAAGTTCTTTATCGCCCTACTCAACGTTGATTGACTTACGTTTAACATTTTTGCACACTCTGACATATTTTCAGTTTGTGCTAATTGCTTAAAGTATTCAAAGTGATGCCACTCCATCTCAACAACCCCTTATGCATATTGTGCATTCATTAAATGAAAATAATGCATTTTTTATATTATTAATTACATGCTAACATAAATACATCAGATCATAAGCGGGGTTTTAACATTGGACGATTTAAAAAACAACTATGTCAAAAAAGGATCACAGGCTTATATAAAAATCATTGTTGCCCTGTTCATTTCAGGATTCACTATATTTTCAATTCTTTATAGTGTGCAGCCACTTATTCCACATTTTACAAATGCTTTTAATGTAAGCGAAACCGTTGCTAGTTTAGCGCTGTCTGCAGCAACAATCACCTTAGCGATTGCAATGCTGTTCTTTGGTGCACTATCAGAAGTTTTAGGTCGCAAACCGATTATGATATTTTCTGTTATATCTGTGTCACTTTTAGCATTGGTGCAACCTTTTATTTTAGATTTTAATACTTTTCTAATCGTGCGCTTGATACAAGGTATCTGTTTAGCAGGGCTCCCTTCCATAGCAATGGCTTATATTGGCGAAGAAATTTCTTCACATAATTTACCTGAAGCTATGGGAATTTATATTAGCGGTAATGCTTTTGGTGGTGCTTTTGGGAGGATATTCACTGGTTTTATTTCTAGTATTTATGGTTATCAAACAGGTCTAATTTCAATAGGTATCATTAGTGTGATTGCTGCAATTCTTTTTACATTTCTATTACCTGCATCTAACCATTTCGAAAAACAACGCTTTTCTGTCAAAGCATTATTAGTGAGTTACAGTAAACATTTGAAGAATATTAGATTATTAAAACCATTTATGATAGGTTTTTTGCTTTTAGGTTGTAACATTGCAGCCTTTAACTATATCGGTTTTGTATTAGCGGATGAACCCTATCATTTACATGATAGTGTGATTAGCTTTGTTTATTTATTATTTTTAATCGGTATGATTTCATCTATACTTAATGCAAAATTAAGAGCACAACTTGGGACTTTAAATGCTTTGAAATTTAGTATATTGCTGCTCATTTTCGGTATTTGGATCACACTTCTACCGCCATTACCCTTTAAAATACTAGGTTTAGCATTTAGTGTTTATGCGTTTTTCAGTGGTCATGCAATTGCAAGTGCAGTTGTTACAAGTCGTGCCGAAGATCATAAAGCACAGGCATCTAGTTTATATTTACTTTTCTATTACATGGGGTCATCTGTCGGTGGTACTTTAGCAGGGATTTTTTATGGCGCTATTCAATGGCCTGGTGTTGTATTGATGATTACAGCATTTATGATCATTGCCTTTATCATCGCGCTTACTATAAAACAAAAATAAGAGAATAGAACAGAAATCAAATTTTCTAATAGAGATTTGTTAGTTACATCCCTGCAATGTTGGCTGGGATAAAGGGTTACCCTAATCTAATGGTCATATATAAGAACGACGCGTTTCTCTAAAAATAGAAAATAGTCTCTTTAAATAAGTGAGACTTTATATTTTCAATTCTGTCACCTACTACCTAATTGCAAACAGAGTCCGAGACAACTATCTATGCCTCAGACCCTCATTACTATAATAAAAAGCTAACTCAGAATCCTTATGATTTCAGAGCTAGCTTTTATTTTTGATATTTTATTTGACTTGTTCCGTTTGTGCTTCAAATTCATCAAGTAATTTCCGAGCATCATCTGTCGTATTCGTACTCATCAATTGATGTCTTAATTCACTTGCACCTCGGATGCCTCGCACATATATTTTAAAGAACCTACGTAATGGCTTAAACTGACGTGGTTCATTTTCAGTATATTGATCGAACAAATCAAGATGTAATCTCAATAGTCCAAGTAACTCTTCACTCGTATGTTCTCTCGGCTCTTTTTCAAAGGCATATGGATTATGAAAAATCCCACGGCCAATCATTACGCCATCAATGCCATATTTTTCTGCAAGTTCAAGTCCTGTCTTTCTATCTGGAATATCTCCGTTAATTGTTAACAACGTGTCTGGTGCAATTTCATCACGAAGCTTTTTAATTTCACCAATCAATTCCCAGTGCGCATCTACCTTACTCATTTCTCTACGTGTACGTAGATGAATCGACAAATTTGCAATATCCTGTTCAAATACATGTCTCAACCAGTCTCGCCATTCATCAATTTCAGAATAACCAAGACGCGTTTTCACACTTACTGGTATACCGCCCGCTTTAGCTGCTTGAATAATTTCTGCAGCTATTTCAGGACGTTGAATTAAACCCGAACCTTTTCCTTTTGTCGCAACATTTGGCACAGGGCAACCCATATTCAAATCGATACCTTTAAATCCCATCTCTGCCATACCGATACTCATTTCTCTAAAATGATCTGGTTTATCTCCCCAAATGTGAGCAACAATAGGCTGTTCATCTTCGGTAAATGTTAAACGCCCACGCACGCTATGGACACCTTCAGGATGGCAATAACTTTCTGTATTCGTAAACTCAGTAAAAAATACATCTGGTCTGCCCGCTTCACTAACCACATGACGGAAGACCACATCAGTAACGTCTTCCATCGGCGCTAATACAAAAAATGGACGCGGTAATTCACGCCAAAAATTTTCTTTCATATATAATTAAACCTTCTTATCTATTATTATCTCGAATTTTTATTCATGACGATATTACCACAAAATGTCAACTTACACAAAAAGATGATAACCAATAAAAAAGACTACACACATATATCTTCAGAAGCCTTTTATAGATATAAATCATTCTTGCTTTGATATTATGATATGCTATACAAAAACACTTTGCACAAAAGTTAATCTGTTACTCTATAGCTATAAAAACTACTTAATAAGCCGATACACAGTATAACTGCTGCAAATATTAATGCTGCATTATAATTACCTGACTCGCCAATTAATACACCTGAAAAAGCAGGTGCAATCATTTGTCCTAAACTATATATGACAGTTAATGAAGCGACTAAATTAATTTTACTAGCACTTTCAAACATCAGCGTTTGTGCTTTAGACATGAATAATGTCGTCAAGCCAAGGAATGTTGCTCCAAAAAATAGCGAACTAATCACCAAACTCATCATACTTCCTGAAAATACTGGCAATACCACAGCAATAATTTGTAGGATAAACGCCAAATATATTGCTTTCGCATGCCCTAGCTTGTTAGCCATCATCGACCACAAAATCGTTGACGGAATTGCACCCAAACCTACAAACATCCAACTTAAAGCTGCATAATCGGCTAATTCGGGTATAGATTTAACGATGGCTACTAAGAAAGTACCCGTTATAATATATCCTGCACCTTCACAAAAATATGCTATTGAAAATCCCCAAATAAATTTTTTCTTTAACTTAACCGCTACATTATTTGTGTTATTTGATGAATTGGAATCTTCATTTTCAGTGATTGGATTTTCACGCATTCCAAATAATACAAAACTTCCCATAATTAATGAAAAAAGACTAAGTACAATCCAAGTCATCTTCCACGTGTCAGCACTAGTATAGATGAAAATAAATATACTACTTGTAAAAATTCCTAAACCTACACCACTGTACAATAAACCTGAAATACCATCTTTCTTAGCTACTCTTAACGCCTCAAGGGCTACATTTGATGCTAAGACAAAAACAGTACCACTTGTTATCCCAGAAATGAGGCGTAATATGGTCCAAACTGTAAAATCGTCCAATAACCCCATCATTAAGGTTGAAATGATATTTATAAATAAATAAATTTTCAAATCTGTAACTTTGTTAACTATAACTAACCACATAGGTATGATAGCACCTATTAAATAACCTAAATAGTTGATTGTTGCCAATAAACCAGCACTTTGATTATCCATATGACCTGTTTGTTGCATAAATGGCATTATAGGTGTATATGCAAAACGTCCAATCGCCATCACTATAAATAAACAAACCATCCCTAATATGAGTTGTCGGTATGCGTGTTGCACTTTCACCACCACTTTCTAACTATAATGATTCCATTATACGCCTAAGCTTTCACTTTACATATATTAAATTCCAAAAATATATGAATCACTTCTACCCCCTTTTAATTTTCGAATAGTAAGTATACAATAGATGCTATTAATATTTAGAATTTTCTTTATATTCAGATTATTGTAGGGGTGATTGATTTGGAACAACAAAACAACTTATGGAAAGATTGGAGATTACATAGCATCGTTTTGGTCATAGTCATTATTTCCGAAGTCATCGGTGCACATAAAATACCTTTGGGCATGACATCAATCCTCTTATTACCCGTAGTGTATGCTGTACTATTAGGTTTAGCTGTTTATTTCACGCCATTGATTAAGCACAAACAAGCTAAAAATTCTGAACCTATGGTGTTCATTTCTGTAGCTTTACTTATAGCAAAATTTGGTGTAGAAGCCGGACCTGCTTTACCCAAAATTATTGCTGCTGGTCCAGCTTTGATACTTCAAGAAATTGGTAATTTAGGAACCATTGTATTTTCTTTACCTTTGGCGATTTTACTTGGACTTCGTCGTGAATCTATCGGTATGACCCACTCTATAGGGAGAGAACCTAATTTAGCATTAATCACTGAAAAATTCGGCATTGCCTCTCCTGAATGGCGAGGCGTTATGTCCATGTACATATTTGGTACTATTTTCGGCGCTATCTTTTTCAGTATATTTTCTGGCATCATCATTTCAATTCTACCTTTAAGTCCCATTGCTTATGCTATGGCAACAGGTGTGGGAAGTGGTGTAATGACTGCCGCCGCACTTGGTCCTCTGGTAGAAATGTATCCAGATCAGACAAGCACAATCACAGCTTTTTCTGGTGTAAGTAATTTACTCACGTCCGTGACTGGTTTATATGTCGGCATGTTGATTGCACTACCTTTAACTAGAAAATATTATAGTTTAATCATGAACATCAAAAATAAATTTACTAAGGAACAGGAGTGATTAGAATGTCATCAAAAGTGATGAATTGGATACTTACTTTATGTGTTGTTGGTATTATTTCTTTATTAAGTAACTGGATAGGCTATAGCATTATGCCATTAAACGCTTTACCAGGCATTCTTTCACTCATAGCCATCGCATTACTAGGATTAATACTCCGTGACATCGTGCCTTTTAATATCCCTAGTATTGCCTACATAGGCATTATTGGCTTGTTATTAACTATTCCAGGTGTACCAGGTGCAGCACATATAGTTGAATGGACTGAAAAAGTAGACTTATTATCACTCGCAACACCTGTCGTTGCTTATGCAGGTGTTTCAATTGGTAACTCTTGGGCAGATTTCGCAAAGTTAGGGTGGAAAACAGTTGTTGTGGGTATTGTCATTTTAATAAGTACATATATTGGTTCTGCCTTAGTTGCGGAAATCGTATTAAGAATACAAGGGATTGTATAAAATTTTCGTAGATATAGTTTGGCAATGATGAATAGATAGTTCAAAATAGCCTGAGACATAAATAGATGTCTCAGGCTATTTTCCAATTAGATTGATATGAATACTTAAATAACTAACACTAATACCATAAAATTGATATTTTAATTTTCCTATAAATCATCAACTGACTATTCAAAAAAGTTGCCTAAGACAATGCCTTATGTCCCAGGTGCCAAAGTTTTTAAACTATCAATAGATAAATCAATATAATCAAATTCAAAACAAATAATACGATGGCTGGCAGTGCTTTTTTAATAGAGTCTTTCCCAAGGAATACAAGTGAACCTGCACCTGCCAACATAGTTGAAGCTAATAAAATACTCGCAAATATAGCCAATGGTATATAAAAAATACCAACAAGCATTGCTATACCACCTATAAGTTCAAACAGCCCTGTAATTTTATTAAAAATTGGTGGATAACCTAATTTTGCAAATTCCTGTTTCATAGCACCAGATAATATTTTCAAGCCTGTCATTATAAAAAAGATACCTAAAATAATTTCCAATATGATAATAATAATCCCCATAACAAACACCTCATTTCATTTTATTTACGAGATACCAATCCAGAAATAATATAAGGTGTGACACTTTGAATATATGTCTCAGCTGGAACATCACTAAATCCATGACACCACTTTTCAGAAGCTCTATAAATACTTGCGCTTAACATACTCGCTGAAAGCTGACGAATACTATCATCTTCAAAAGGAACATCTGCTAATAATTTATACAACATTCTCTCGGTATGCTCTTGAATGATACTACCTATTGTTTCAGGATAACTCCTATGATATCTTCTATTTAATGATAATTGAAATTCTGCAATAGCTTTAAAAATACTGGCAATTGTTTCTTCATTCAACTTATTATCTTTAAAATCTTCATAATTTAAGTTAATCAAAAGTTCTTCAGCTAAAACTTTGTCCAATAGATCATAAATATCACTAAAGTGATAATAAAATGTTGCTCTATTAATTAATGCTTCTTGCGCAATGTCTTTTACCGTTATATTTTTAAAATCTTTTTCATCTGAAAGCTTTATGAATGCTTGCATAATAGATTTTCTAGTTTTAATAACTCGTAAGTCTGATTTTGATTCTACCATTCGGCTCCCTCATTTTCCTCCAACATTCGTGTCCGTATATTGAATATCCAACATAATACACATTTTGTTGGTACTTATGATATACATTTATCACTATTATAAAGCTATATACTTTTTAATTAAACTTTGGAGGTTAGGAACATGAAACAAAATATGGTATGCGATATCTATTCTGGCATTTGTACATCTAGAGATGACAACACAATAGAAACTATTGATTTTAATTTCGATACACCTAAGCTAACTTTATACTATGTAACAGATCCAATGTGCTCACATTGTTGGGCATTTGAACCTATATTAAATAAATTATTAGTACAGTACGGTCATTTATTTAATTTTCAAATGGTCATGGGTGGATTACTAGAAGCATGGGGAGACGGACCATAGACCCCGCTAACGGTATTTATAAACCTGCAGATGTTACACCACATTGGCAAGAAGTCGGTCAATACTCACGTATGCTGATTGATGGTACAATTATGGAAACAGATCCCATTCAATCTTCATTTCCAGCATCTCGTATATACAAAGCCATTCAGCAGTTAGATTCTCCTTCAAAAGCAATAGAATATATCCGACTTGTTAGGGAATCTGTATTTGTTTTCAATAAAAACATTTCAAATCAAACCGTATTAAAAGATATTGTTCATACTTTATATAAGGATAATCATGATATGGATATAAAACATATTTTCGATTTAGCTAATAGTCAGAAAGGCCACAGACTACTAACAGAAGACTTCAATTTAGTGCGTCAATTAGGTGTTCGCGGATTCCCGATGATTGTTATTATAAATAATGACAACAAAGGAACCAAAATTGTTGGTTCTAGAGCATTAAATGTTTATATCGAAACATTAAAAACACTTGATACTACAACAAAAATGATGACAAAACCACTACCAAACCTAGAATTGTATTTAAAAGAACAACATAGATTATTTTCCAAAGAAATAGAAACAATGTACGATATTAAGGAAGATGAAGTTCCCCAATTTGTCAAAGAGCATATAGATCCTTCACGCTTTAGTGCCAAATCTATACTCGGAGAAAACTATTTCGAAAGTACTTCTACATAAAACATAAAAAAAGAGCTTGGGACATAAATTGAATTGCACCCCGTCAAGTAGACAAATAAATAATTAAATTATCGGTTAATCTCGGTTTATACGAGATTAGCCATTTTTAATGTAATTCTTTCATTATTAAAGAATGTTATATACTCATTGATAACTTGAAACACTTGTTCTATTAGATATATTACCTGCTTTATCTGTAATATTGATAATAAGAATTTCATTACCTAATAACTTAATTTCACTTGGTATGCCTATAGAAAAATCACCTTGTTCATCTGCTTTTCCAGTAATAATTTGTTTATTAGGGAATTGAATTGTCACGCTTGCATGAGGCTCTGTTTTACCTATAATTTGAATATCGTTATTTGTGACATTATCAACTTTTGGTGCTTCTGGCACCGTTTCATCAGCGACATCTTTCGTTGTTTTTGGTGATTCGTTGCCGGCTTTATCTGTCGCTTTGGCGCTAACTTCTCCTCCATTGTTTAGCGCTCCTGTTGGAATATCTACAACGTAGCGACCTTGATTATCGGTAGTCGTTGTCACTTTTTGGCCGTCCGGGAACGTAATTTCAACTGTTGAATTTGGTTCAGATTCTCCTGTAATTTGGGTATCATTACTTGTGAAATCTTTCATTGTTGGCGCTAATGGCGACGTCACATCTTCAACTATGACAGAATTCGAAACATTACTATTAATGCCATTTTTTTCTGCTATTGCTGTTAAAATAGTTCCTGCTTTTAATGGTTTTTTTAAATTAATAATACTTGTAGTTTGTCCATTATTTAATATCGTCTGACCAACAATAACATTATTTTCATCTTTAATAATGATTGTTGAGCCCTCAACACCATTAATTTCAATTTCCTTACTTTGATCATTCACAGGATTTATGCTAGGTTTAAGTATTTCTTTTATATCTATAACTTTGAAAGTGTTAACTTCATCATTAGTATAATTTGGAGATTCGATAGCTATTGTATAAGTCCCTGGTTTTAATTTCGGAACTTGCATACTGAATGTACCATCCTCATTTAAAGTATCTATACTTATTAATGAGCCGTTTTCATCTAGTATTTTCACTTTTTGTTGAGGCGCTAAAAAATCTAAATTTACTTTACCAATTACTGTAGTATCTTCTGTAGTTATATCATCGGCTATAGGTTTTCCTACTAATGGAGAAGCCCATAACGTAATACTTTGTCACCATCATTTTTACGGTCACCATCCGTATCTTGATTAAAGGGATCCGTGTGTGATTTATGAAATTCAAAGTTATCTGTCAAACCGTCTATATCTAAATCTTGAATATAATAAGTAGATGATCCGAATGTATTTTTAATCATCCCACCATTCTTATCTGTCAGATACCCATAGAATGCAAAGTCTTCTTTTACTTTTGTAGTATTGCTAATTAAATTACCATTTTCGTCATATTCAGCATTTCTTGTTAATGTATTATTTGGACTTTGATTATATTTGATAACCAATCTAATGCCCACTGTTTCCGGTAATGCATTATGAAACACAATTAAATCATTTAAATTACTACTTGTAATTGACCCTCTACCATCTTTATCTATTG
>ERZ1023508.61-NODE-61-length-54373-cov-6.075978_pt1 | contig 54373 bp, 50 predicted proteins | sample MGYA00380548_ERZ1023508 | MGnify/ENA primary metagenome ERZ1023508 (study PRJEB33173, sample SAMEA4830311) | metagenome | study: EMG produced TPA metagenomics assembly of the PRJEB25223 data set...
ACGGCCGTTCAGAAACAGGTAGTCAAACCATACATATTGATGCATGAGCACGACCAGCCAGCACATGCCCTGATAGGACAGCTTGCGCGTCTTGTGCCTGAACAGTTGCTGGGCCACGAGCGAACCTGGCCATCCGCCTAGTAATTCGACGAGGTGCAGCGACGCTTCCGGCGTGCGACGCTGCTTCTTGTAGGCACGGCGTTTGTCGTCATAAAAGAGGAAAACTGCCAGGGCGCTGAGCGCCAGGTAGGCGAAAAGCGGAATGAACTGGCCCATGCGCATCATCATGACCAGGCCGAGCACCGGCAACAAGCAAACCAGGACAAATACTGCGATCTTCATCGGTAGGTAAGCGATCGAACCAGGTCGACGCTCGGGACGCGCTTGGCGCCGCGAGCGTGGCTCAGGATCATCAACCGACTTGAGCTTGCGGCGAATCGAGCGCTCATCGAACGCGGAACTCCCTTCTGGGCGAGCGTGCTCGGCGCGTTGGCGCCCTTTGCGGTCCATGCTGGCAATAAAAAGGAGTGGATCACCCACCGAGGGGCGACGCCCGCCCCGTACGGCAGAGATGTGAAGAAACACCTCGCCGTACCCCTCATCTGGAGAGATGAAGCCGTAACCCTTTTCGTCGTCCCAGGTCTTGAGTGTTCCGCGAAGTTCGTTTGAAGCCATTACATAAACCCTTTCTTATCGTTAGCCTTCGGCTGTACTCCAGTCGACCCAGCCAAACTGCCACGTCGCCAGAATGACGATCCCGAAGGCAATACGGTACCAGGCAAATACCGCGTAGCTGTGGTTCGCGATGAACTTGAGCAAAGCGCGAACGGTGATCATCGCAACGATGAATGTGGTGACAAACCCAATTGCGAAAACCGGCAGGTCCTCCATTCGCAGGATGTGCCGGTATTTGTAGAGAGAGTAAACGGTCGCAGCGACCATCGTGGGCATTGCGAGAAAAAACGAGAATTCCGTTGCAGCTTTTCTCGACAAACCGAAGAGCAGACCGCCGATAATTGTCGAGCCCGAACGAGACGTCCCTGGAATGAGTGCCAGGCACTGCGCGGCACCCACCTTGAGCGCCAACTGCCAGTTCATGTCATCGACGGTCTCTGCCTTGACAGGATGATCCCGGTGCTCAGCCCATAGCATGATGAAGCCCCCGACTACCAAAGCCGTGGCAACCGTAATCGGATTGAAGAGCCAGTGCTCGATGAAGTCCGCGAAAAGCAGCCCCATTACCACTGCGGGAAAAAACGCCACCATCAGGTTGATGGTGAAGCGTTGCGCTCTGCGCTCATTTGGCAATCCGCGGATCACGCCAAACACACGCTCGCGAAACTCCCACATGACCGCAAGTATGGCGCCGAGCTGAATAATGATCTTGAAAGCAGTAGCGGTTTCGCCGTTGAAATTGAGCAGATCGCCAACAACGATCAAATGCCCAGTGCTGGAAATTGGAAGAAATTCCGTCAACCCCTCGACGATGCCGAGGATCAATGCCTGAAAGGCGGCCCACACGTCCATGACCACTCCTAGATACGCCTGATTTTGGCGCTCAACAGGGACTACAAGTTTTGAAATGAGTTCGAAGGGCGAAGATAAAAAGGGGTGATGCATCTACTCACCTTTTCGCCGACGCGGCCGACAAACTCTTGAGTTCCGCTTTTGCCATCAGCATCAGCGCGGCGCCGTCACCTACAACAATAAACCGGAGTAACACCATGGCTGCATTACGCAACCTGCCCATCAAGCAACGGCTATGGCTTCTGGCGGGAACCTCGATCGCCATGCTCGTCCTGCTGGGCGCGAGCATGTTGCATCAGCTCGACAGCGAATTGCATCAGAGCAAGGAAGAAAAAACTCAGCATGTCGTACAGGCAGCGTTCGGCGTTCTGCAGCATTATCAGCGGCTTGAAACCGCCGGTACGTTGAGCCGCGAAGAGGCCCAGTCTCAGGCTATCGCGACCCTGCGCGAGCTTCGCTACGATGGCAGCGAATATTTCTGGATCAACGATCTGCGTCCGACCATGATCATGCATCCGATCAACGCGAAGTTGAACGGGCAGGACCTATCAGGCCTGAAGGACCCGGACGGCAAGTATCTCTTCAACGATATGGTCGATGTGGCCAAACGACAGGGCGGCGGCATCGTCGCCTATCGTTGGCCCAAACCTGGTATGGACCAACCGGTACCGAAGATTTCCTACGTTCAACTTTTCGCGCCCTGGGGTTGGATCCTCGGATCTGGCGTCTATGTCGACGACATGGCCGCGGAATTCCAATCCCGGGCCTTGAAGGCCGGCGCGGTGGCCATCGCAATAGCAGCTGTACTGGCTGTCCTCATCGCGCTAATCGTACGAAGTATCGTTGGGCCTTTGCGGCACGCCGCGCGTGCCATGGCCGAAATTGCCAGTGGTGACGGGGATCTCACCCGCAGCTTGCATGTACAAGGCCGCGACGAAATTGCCGCGCTGTCGAAAGACTTCAACGGCTTCGTTGATACGCTCCGCACGGTGGTCCGGCAGACACTCGGTGCCGCCAAGGAACTTGATGCCTCAGCGGGCTCGCTCAGTACCAATGCCCACGGCGCCCTCCAACTCACCCGTCGTCAATGCGAGCGGATGGATCAGGTAGCAACGGCAGTTCAGCAGGTAAGCCACGCGATCGGAGACGTTGCGCAGAGCGCTGAGAATGCGGCCGCCGAAGTGCGCAACGCGGAGCAGCGAGCAACCGAAGGGAGTCGGGACATTCAACTGAGCCTCGAACAGGTCGAAGCGCTTTCTCGCACTATTGGAAAGGCCGTTGACGTCATTCAGACGCTGGCACGTGAGAGCGAACAGATAGGCGGAGTCCTTGAGGTCATTCGCGCTATCGCTGAGCAAACAAATCTGCTGGCTCTCAACGCTGCCATCGAGGCCGCACGGGCAGGTGAGCAAGGTCGCGGATTCGCAGTGGTCGCAGATGAAGTCCGGCTACTGGCTCAACGGACGCAACAGTCGACCGCAGAGATTCAAGCCATGATCGAGCGGCTACAAGCCAACGCATCCTCAGCTGTTAACGTGATCCATGAGAGCAATGAAGCAACCCGAACCACCCGAACACGCAGTCATGAGGTGGGCAAAAGCCTTGAAGGGATCGTCGCAAGCCTGTAGATCGTGAATGGCCTCAATGCGTCCATCGCAAGCGCAACGCTCGAGCAAGCACATGTCGTTGAAGACATCGACCGGTCTGTGACTGAAGCAGCGACATTGTCCGCACAGGCGGCGGCCTCCGCCGAGGGCGCAAACGATGCGAGCGAACAGCTGCGACAATTAGCAGGACGCTTGAGTAAAGCGCTCGGCGGCTTCAAAGCTTAGTTCATCGCGACAAATACTTACGCGTTCGCGACAATGCGTGACTCATCTAGGTTATTTGTCATCCATAGGGGGTATGGCCCGTATCGCCGGGCACCATTGCACTTTGGGCATCTCACAGAGGGATCACCATGAACGCCCCGCTCCGTGTCAACGAAGCACTTCTCATCGCCGATAGCGCCTTCCAGCCACTTCAATGCATCGTCTGGGCTCCCCTGGATAATGCGAAGGAGTTCAGCTTGTCCGTCATCGACCGTACGAGCTCGGCGCTCGTCGACCGGCACCATCTGACGTCGGAGGAGTTGAGCGATCCCCAAAAGCTCAATGCCGAACTGACCAAGGCCAGAAAGGCTTTGCGCAACGAAGGCTTTCAGTTGGCGCCCTGGCACATGCCGCACTAATGGCCGTTTGGCTCAAACAGCATTAATACTCGACGCCCAGCATCCGCTGGGCGTTTTGCATTCTGGTACACGAACTCCAGTTGATTCGCTCGGGTCCCTATTTCAAGGAGACAACGCCAGCGAAGGCTTCAACTCGATTTGGAGAAGCAATATGATCGGTGACCAGTCCGAAATCCTTCAGCACCTCAACACCGCCCGCAAGCACGCGGACCAGGCGGAGAATGATGCCAAGCCCGAACTGTATCGGGAAGCGATCGATGAATTGAGCGTTGCTATCGAGCTACTCATGCGCAATACCGGAGAGCAGGAAGGCCCAGAATACGACGGCAAGGACCTCGACCTGCCGGCATTGGACAGGTAACCGCGATCGTGCGGCACGACAGTGAGATCGATGTCAGCGGGGGCCTTCCGTTAGCGGAAGGCAATCCGCCGCCTCCTTCGGATGAACGCCCAGATACCGGTACGTCCCTCTGCCCCACGTTGCCGCCCGATCTGGAGTACGTTGACGACAGTCAGCCAGGCTTCACGCGGCGAACACTACGAGGAAAGTTCGCCTACTTCGATCTTGATGGCAAGCGGATTACCGAAGATGCCGTGATACAGCGCTTGAACAAGCTCGCGGTACCGCCGGCCTATTCGAATGTATGGCTTTGCCCTAACCCCAACGGCCATCTTCAGGCCACCGGTCGCGACGCCAAAGGCCGAAAGCAATACCGCTACCACCCTCGCTGGCGTGAGGTGCGCGATTCGAACAAGTACGAACGGATGCTGGAATTTGCACATGCCCTTCCGCGGCTTCGCGCAAAGGTCGATGAGCACCTTATGCAGCGCTCGATGGGTCGAGAGAAAGTGCTGGCTACCGTGGTCGCACTGCTTGAATCCACCTTGATCCGCGTTGGCAATACGCAATACGCCAAGGCAAACAAATCCTACGGGTTAACGACCCTTCGCAACCGACATGTCGAAGTCCGGGGTAACAGCATCCACTTCCATTTCCGCGGTAAGAGCGGTGTAGAGCATGAGATAACGCTGAAAAACCCGAGGCTCGCAAAGATCGTCAGACGGTGTCGCGAAATCCCCGGCCAGCAGCTGTTTCAATACCTCGATGACGACGGCCATCGCCATACCGTGACCTCTTCGGATATCAACGAGTACTTGCAAGAGTTGACGGGCTCCGACTTCACGGCCAAGGATTACAGAACCTGGGCAGGAAGTGTCCTGACGCTGGCGTTGCTGCGCGGCGAGCTATGTGAACCCGAAAGCCATGCCAAGAAGCGCATCGTTGAGGTCGTCAAGGACGTGTCTCAGCGCCTCGGCAATACCCCCGCAGTGTGTCGAAATTGCTACATCCATCCAGAGGTATTGGCGTCCTACGCCGCTGGTGGACTTTGCAACCTGCGAAAGGCGAGAAAACGCAAATGGATGAGCGCCGAAGAAGTGACGCTCATGAACCTGCTGTCCCAAGCCATCTCGGAAGAGAAAACTGCAGCCTAGTTCACGCCTGTTACCAAGCCGCAGCGATGACGCACCTACTCCAGGGTTGGGTGGACGGTGGTGCGGTTGCGGCCGTTACGTTTGGATTCATAGAGAGCGGCGTCAGCACGGGCGATGAGTTGCTCATATCGCTCGCAAGGCTCAGCAATCAGATCGGAAATACCAAGGCTCGCCGTGAGTTGTATCGTATGGCCTTCGTGGGCAACCTTGATATCTGCAATGGCATGTCTCAGGCGCTCTGCAAAGTGGTTCGCGCCGATACGATCAGTGTCAGGCAACAGCACCGAAAACTCTTCCCCGCCATAACGCCCAGCGATATCCGTGTCGCGGATTTCTCGCCGGATCGTCTGGGCAACTTCCTTGATGACACGGTCTCCCGCCTGATGGCCGAAGGTGTCATTGATACGTTTGAAATGGTCGATATCCAGCATAACGAGTGACGCCGAGGTGCCATACCGACGATGACGCGCGAACTCATGTTGCAGGCACTCTTCCCAGTGGCCTCGATTGTAAAGCCCGGAAAGGCGATCAGTACTGGACAGTGCCTGTAGCTGCTCGTTGACGGTTTGCAGCTGCTGGCGATTCGTAGCCACATTGGTCACGTCATAGATGATAAGACAAATGTGGCCAATCTGACTGTTGATCGACCGCAACGGAAGCAGCGTCGTATTCTGGTACATGAACGCTTCCTGGCCGGTAATAGGCTGGTAGTTCTTGAAACGGACCAGGTAAGGTCGCTGCTCCCAAACTGTGAAACCGGGTGTTCCTAACGTGGCCACACTTTCAACCTTGCGACGGAACCAATCCTCGTTGACCTCGGGGAACACGTCGAAGAATGAATGCTGATAGACCTCGCCAGGCATCTTGCCAGATCGGTTTTCCATGAACGTGTTCCAGACTTCGATGCGGTACTCCCGGTCGAAGACCACGACACCGACATCAATGCTCTGGACGATCGCGAGCAACCAGTGAAATTCATCGAGCTCTGGATTTGGCATGGCGGACTCAGTTCATCAGGTAGGCAAGTTTGCGAGACAGGAGCTCGACGGAATCTTCGGTGAACAGCAACAGAAGGTCGAAGTGGATATCGTGCCCTTCGAGGCTGTAGCTGACTTCAACCGCTAGCGTCTTCTTCCAGCGTTGCTGATTGAGTTGGATGAGACTTTCTATAGGGGCGTGCTGTCCCAGGATCTGCGGGTGGCCCTGCGAAAAGACGAGATCGATCTGTTCCGCGATGCCGGAAAGACACGCCCCAATCAGGACACTCGAGAGGTCGAGCAACATTTCCATTTCCGAATAATCTTCAGATCGCCAGTGCATCAGCCTGGCCATATCCGCGACCTCGGAATCATGGAAAATCAAAAGCGCTTCGCCAGCGATGCCGCCGCCGATGTAACCCTGGCAGACCGCCGTCATACGCTCGCCGCGCCCTGCATCGGCCAGCGCCATGTGCAATTCGCCAACTTCCAGAATGTTGACGTTGGGAACAGGCAAGTGAACGAATACTCCCAACACCCGAGCCAGCAGAGCAGCCGCCCGCCCCATGGCAACGTTGACCGTTTCGCGGAAGGCATCGCGGAAGGTCACGATGGGCTCACCGAACTCAGGGCGTGCACTGCCCTCACCCGACGATAGCAACCCCAAATCCGCCAGAGTCTGGCGCAAAATGTCGGGCTCGGCGGGCTTCTTGATGAAGGCCAACGCGCCAAGCGCCTTGACGCGTTTTACAGCTTCGTCCTGGACGTCGCCCGACACGACAATGACCTGGCAATCCCGACCCTCGGCTTTCAGCGCGGCGAGCACCTCATAGCCGTCCATTACCGGCATCGTAAGGTCGAGCAGAACGACCTCTCCGTGGCCAGCGCGAATGGCTTCCATTGCCTCACGGCCATTTGATGCCTGAGTGACCGTTACAGGCCAATCCTCCGGAAGCGACCGCATCAATTGCTTGCGGGCCATGCCGGAATCATCGCATACCAGGAGTGGAATCGTTGTCATGGGGGCTCTTCGTTGACGAGTTAATACCACAATGCCACTACAGCGTTTGGCCGCCAAGTCTTCGTCTAAAGCGGCGCTCTGAAATCAGCTAAGCATTTGCTATGCCGTTATGCGACGTTGCCCGACGAACGATACGCGCGCATAAAAAAAGCGGCCAATGGCCGCCTTTTTCGAATTGCCGACTAGTAGTAGGCATTCTCTTTATTTGTGTGGTCAGTCACATCCCTTACTCCCTTAAGCTCCGGGATACGCTCCATCAAGGTCTTCTCGACCCCTTCCTTCAACGTCAGGTCGACCATCCCGCAGCCTTGGCATCCGCCGCCAAAACGAAGGATCGCAACACCTTCATCGTCGATGTCGACAAGGCTGACCTGACCCCCATGGCTGGCCAAACCGGGGTTAACTTCGGTTTGGAGGTAATAGCTGACACGCTCCGGTAGCGGGCTGTCATCGTTGACCTGCGGCACCTTGGCATTCGGCGCCTTGATGGTCAGCTGTCCACCCATGCGGTCAGTCGCGTAATCGACGACAGCGTCTTCGAGAAAAGGCTCGCTGATCGCATCGATCCAGGCCGTGAAGGAAGCAAGGCCCAACGGCGTATCTTCCGGCTTCTGCTCGCCCGGCTTGCAGTAGGCGATGCAGGTCTCGGCGTACTGGGTGCCAGGCTGTGTGATGAACACGCGGATGCCGATACCAGGCGTGTCCTGCTTGCTTAGCAGATCCGCCAGATAGCCTTCGGCAGCTTCGGTAATGGTGATTGCGCTCATGAGAACTCCTCGCAGACTTGGCGGTAGTGTACGCCACCCACGCTGACGGATAAAGACCGAGCATTCTTGTCAGACTTTACACGGGCGTCGTAGGCATCTGCCAATACCGCAGAAGCGCGGCCTCTTTTTTCGACGCACCCGCTTGCCGACCCTTTTCACGTCACACCAGAATGCTGGGACGCAGAGGTTTGAATCCACATAGATTCCGTATCGGGTGGATGCACCACGATATGCCCCTGAGAATCCATCGCGAGTAATGCCATCATCCCCAATTGCCCGAGGTCGACCATGCTAGCGCTCCGCCCCAACTGTGAATGCTGTGATCGCGATCTCCCCGCCGACGCACCGGACGCGCTGATCTGCTCGTTCGAATGCACCTTTTGTACGACATGTGGGGACGGTCTGCTTGGACGCACCTGCCCAAACTGCGGCGGCGAACTTGTCCAGCGTCCCCGGCGGCCCGCTGCATCCCTGGCTCGCCATCCCGGCCAGACACAGCGGGTCCATGGTAATTGCCTAAACCGCACCGCGCAGTGATGTCATGAACCGTGCGAGCGCATCTGCATGAGCGCTATTCATGATGATCGCCAGCATCGTTCGGTAACGGTCACCTTTGGTATGATGAGCAGCTTCACGTTCCTAAGCCGTTGGTAGTCTCATGCCTGATCGCGCTGCACGCCTCGCCTCACTCCGTCACGCTCTCCAGGAACGCATCCTGATTCTGGATGGCGGCATGGGCACGATGATTCAGAGCTACAAGCTCGAGGAAGCGGACTACCGTGGCGAACGCTTTGCCGACTGGCCAAGTGACGTCAAGGGCAACAACGATCTGCTGCTGCTGACGCAGCCCGGCATCATCGCCGAGATCGAGAAGGCCTATCTTGATGCCGGTGCTGACATTCTTGAGACGAACACCTTCAATGCCACCCAAGTGTCGCAAGCCGACTACGGCATGGAGTCGATCGTCTATGAACTCAACGTCGCCGGTGCGCGTGTCGCCCGGGAAGTGGCTGACGCCAAGACTCGCGAAACGCCGGATCGTCCTCGCTTCGTTGCGGGCGTGCTTGGCCCGACCAGCCGGACGTGCTCTATCTCTCCCGACGTCAATAATCCCGGCTATCGAAATGTCACCTTCGATGAACTGGTCGAGAACTACACCGAAGCCACCCGCGGCCTGATCGAGGGCGGCGCGGACCTTATTCTGATCGAGACCATTTTCGACACGCTCAATGCCAAGGCTGCGATTTTTGCGGTGCAGGGCGTATTCGAAGAGGTTGGCATCGAATTGCCGATCATGATCTCCGGCACGATCACGGACGCCTCCGGCCGAACGCTGTCTGGCCAGACGACCGAAGCCTTCTGGAACTCTGTCCGACACGCCAACCCCATCTCGATTGGTCTCAACTGTGCCCTGGGCGCAAAAGAGCTTCGCCCTTACGTTGAAGAGCTTTCCACGAAAGCGGGCACATTCGTATCGGCGCACCCAAATGCAGGCCTACCGAATGCATTTGGTGAGTACGACGAAAGCCCCGAGGAAATGGCAGCGGTCGTCGAAGAGTTCGCCGCCAGCGGGCTACTGAATATTGTCGGCGGCTGCTGCGGGACGACCCCAGCACATATCAAAGCCATTGCAGACGCCGTTACCCGGCATGCGCCACGCATGGTTCCGGAAATCCCGCGCGCCTGTCGCCTGTCGGGTCTCGAGCCGTTCACGATCGACCGTAGCTCGCTATTCGTGAACGTCGGCGAACGAACCAATATTACCGGCAGTGCCAAATTCGCCCGCCTGATTCGTGAAGAGAATTACGCCGAGGCGCTCGAAGTGGCGCAGCAGCAGGTTGAAGCTGGCGCGCAGGTCATCGATATCAATATGGACGAGGGGATGCTGGACTCGAAGGCGGCCATGGTCACCTTCCTCAACCTCATCGCTTCCGAGCCAGATATCTCTCGCGTTCCGATCATGATCGACTCATCCAAATGGGACGTGATCGAGGCAGGCCTGAAGTGCATTCAGGGCAAGGGCATCGTCAACTCGATCTCCATGAAAGAAGGTGTCGACCAGTTCATCCAGCACGCCAAACTGTGCAAGCGCTATGGCGCTGCCGTAGTGGTAATGGCGTTTGACGAGGACGGCCAGGCGGACACCGAGTCGCGGAAGAATGAAATTTGCGCCCGCTCATACGACATCCTCGTCAATCAGGTCGGCTTTCCGCCTGAAGACATCATCTTCGATCCGAACATATTCGCTGTCGCGACGGGTATCGAAGAGCACAACAATTACGCTGTCGACTTCATCAACGCCTGCGCGTTCATACGCGACAACCTTCCTTACGCGCTGTCGTCGGGCGGCGTCTCGAACGTGTCGTTCTCCTTCCGAGGCAACAACCCCGTTCGCGAAGCGATCCATTCGGTCTTCCTGTATTACGCGATCAAGAATGGCCTCACGATGGGGATCGTTAACGCTGGCCAGCTCGAGATCTATGACGAGATTCCAAAGGAGCTGCGTGACAGGGTCGAGGATGTCGTCCTCAACCGCGGCCCGGAGGCAACTGAGGCGCTGCTGGCCATCGCGGACAACTACAAGGGTGGCGGCGCCACCAAGGAAATCGAAAACGAAGAATGGCGCAGCTACCCTGTGGACAAGCGCCTCGAGCATGCATTGGTAAAAGGCATCACGACCTTCATCGTCGAGGACACCGAAGAATGCCGTCAACAATGCGCGCGCCCGATCGAAGTGATCGAGGGCCCGCTCATGAGTGGCATGAACGTGGTCGGCGATCTGTTTGGCTCCGGCAAGATGTTCCTGCCTCAGGTCGTGAAATCTGCACGGGTCATGAAGCAGGCCGTCGGCCATCTGATTCCCTTCATTGAGGCAGAGAAAGGCGACAAGCCCGAAGCCAAGGGCAAGATCCTGATGGCTACCGTAAAAGGCGACGTCCACGACATCGGTAAGAACATCGTGGGTGTGGTGCTCGGCTGTAACGGCTACGACATCGTCGACCTGGGTGTCATGGTGCCCGCAGAGAAGATCCTGCAGACGGCCATCGCCGAGAAGTGCGACATCATCGGTCTTTCCGGGTTGATCACACCATCGCTCGACGAAATGGTTCACGTCGCCAAGGAAATGCAGCGCCAGGGCTTCAAATTGCCACTAATGATTGGCGGGGCGACTACTTCCAAGGCTCACACTGCTGTGAAGATCGAGCCGCAATACAGCAACGATGCCGTGGTTTATGTCACGGATGCGTCGCGTGCGGTAGGCGTGGCCACGCAGCTGCTATCAAAAGAACTGAAGGCCGGTTTCGTACAAAAGACGCGTGAAGACTATGCAGTGGTACGAGAGCGGACGGCCAATCGCAGCAGCCGCACCGAACGCCTGAGCTACGACAAGGCCGTTGCCAACAAGCCGGCCTTCGATTGGTCCACCTATCAAGCGCCAAAACCTGCCTTTACCGGCGCCAAGGTTCTCGAGGATATCGACCTGGCAGTGCTGGCCGACTATATCGACTGGACGCCATTCTTCATCTCCTGGAACCTCGCCGGCAAATATCCGCGAATCCTCACGGACGATGTCGTTGGCGAAGCCGCTACCGCCCTATTCGACGATGCGCAAGCCATGCTGAAAAAGCTGATCGACGAAAAGTTGATCAGGGCGCGCGCTGTGTTCGGCTTCTGGCCAGCGAATCAGGTCGATCATGACGATCTTGAAGTCTATGGCGATAGCGGCGAGCGCCTCGCAACCCTTCATCACCTGCGTCAACAGACCATCAAGCCGGACGGCAAACCGAACCTGTCGCTGGCTGACTTCGTGGCTCCGAAAGCCAGTGGCATTACCGACTATGTCGGTGGCTTCATCACCACCGCGGGTATTGGCGCGGATGAGCTGGCCAAGCACTACGAAGCCAAGGGAGACGACTACAACAGCATCATGGTGAAAGCGCTGGCCGACCGCCTCGCCGAAGCCTGCGCCGAGTGGCTGCACGAACAGGTGCGGAAGGAACACTGGGGGTACGCGCCCGACGAGTCTCTCGATAACGAGGCGCTGATCAAGGAACAGTACAAGGGTATTCGCCCGGCGCCCGGTTACCCGGCGTGCCCTGACCACACCGAGAAGGAAACCCTTTTCACCCTGCTCGACCCCGAGGCGGAATTCAACAAGGCTGGGCGCAGCGGTGTTTTCCTTACAGAACACTACGCCATGTTCCCAACCGCCGCCGTGAGTGGTTGGTACTTCGCCCACCCGGAAGCCCAATACTTTGCGGTCGGCAAGATCGACAAGGATCAGGTCGAACGCTATACCCGACGCAAGAAGCAGGACATGGCCGTGACCGAGCGCTGGCTCGCCCCAAATCTGGGTTATGACACCTGATTTGCCGCGTGTCCGTATCGTGAGCGGGTAGCATTTGGCCTCACGTTCGCAGAGCCCGGTTCATGTACTCAAAACCGGGCAATACTGCGATCCGGTCTGATCAGGCCGAAGCGGCATCGCGCTCCCGCAATTAATTCGATGCCGCGTGGAAGCAATGTATGCCAGGCCCCAGGCCGACCGGCAAACGATCAGATGGCACCTCCACTTCGAGATACGCGCAACATACCCATAGCGAAACCATCTCATCTCGGCGCGTCAGCACTGGGCAATGCGGGTTTGCCCTATGGGTCGAGTTGATCGGGCCGCCAGTATTGGCATCCGCGGTCGCCTGCCTACTTTTTCTGCTAGAGGAATTACTGTTATGTCTGATCCCATCTATATGCTGGACGAATTGGAAGCAGCGGACATGCTCGAAATCGATGGGCTCCACGCCGCGCGCTTTCAGCTCGACGAGTCACTTCTGGATGAAGCCGACGCTGCTGCCGAAGCCGGCTTACCCTTTGAAAGCGAAGCAGTCGTCCTTTCGGTCGAAGCCGTGGATGGGCGCGACCGCAAGCGCTGGACGTTCAGTTACAACGACGTTATGGAAGCTGAGTACGACAAAACGCAAGGTGGCTGGAACGTCAAAGGGCATAGGCTCTTCTGCTATGAGGCCGTCGGCGCCGAGTCCGACGACTGACCACCTGCCATCGCGGTGCCGGTTTCCGGGAAGCTTGGCAACCAAGATATTCAGCAGCGTGAATGCGGCCTTCTGACCGCATTGCAGGCCATGAAAATAAGGTGCGTGCCTGCCGTAAGCAGGACGTTCCTTATGCGAGGTATTGCGGATAGTCGATGTAGCCCACCTCCGTACCGCCGTACATCGTGCCTGGATCGACCGGATTTAACGGCCACCCGTTGCGAATCCGTTCTGGCAAGTCCGGGTTGGCAATGAACGGGCGGCCGAACGCGAAGAGGTCGCCGTAGCCTTTCTCGCGCATCCAACGGGCTTTCTCGACCGTGTAGCGCCCCGCGTAGATGATGGGACGGGTAAATGTTGCACGTACTGCCTTGTAGAAGGTTTCAGGCAGGTCGGGAGCGTTGTCCCAGTCGGCTTCCGCAATGGAGAGGTACGCGATGCCTGCCTCTTCAAGCATGCGGATCGCTTCGATGTACGTGGCCTGCGGATCGCGTTCAACGAGTCCAAGATAAACGCGGTCCTCGGTTGTGCTTTCGAACAATGGAGCGAAGCGCACCCCTAGTCGCTCAGCGCCGACGACCGCTGAAACCGCGGCCACTACTTCCTTTAGAAAACGCAATCGGTTCTGCAACGAGCCTCCATACGCGTCAGTGCGCGTATTGCTGTGCTCGGAGATGAACTGGTTGATCAAATAGCCATTGGCACAATGAAGCTCGACGCCGTCAAAACCTGCGTCCAGCGCGTTACGCGCAGCCTGAGCGTACATCTGGACGAGGCCTTGGACTTCCTCGGTCGTAAGTGCTCGAGGAGTGCTGGGGTCAGCGAGCTCACCGGTGCCTGGCCCGGTCTCGATGAACACCTTGACGGCGGTTGCCGGCAAGGCAGACGGCGCAACGGGCGCCTGCCCTTCGGGTTGCAGCGTGGTGTGGGAAACCCGACCTACGTGCCAAAGCTGGGCGAAGATGATACCGCCCTCCTCGTGGACGGCGTCCGTCACCTTGCGCCATCCGATGATCTGTTCCGGCGCATGTATGCCGGGTGTCCATGCGTAGCCTTGTCCACGCGGTTCGATCTGGGTTCCCTCAGTAACCATGAACCCGGCGCCGGCACGCTGTGCGTAGTAGGCCGCCATCAGCGCGTTTGGAATATTGCCGGGCTGAGTGCTACGCGAGCGTGTCAGCGGCGGTAGGACGATGCGATTTCTCAGCATGTACGGGCCCAGTTCAAGCGGCTCGAACAGAATGTCTTGGCTCATGTATGACTCGTTTCTCAATGGGCTAGCTGCAAAGGCAGACGAGCTTAGGCGCGGGGCGCTACCATTTGAAACAAAGCTTTTTTGTAGAGCATACAACTATGAGTGGTATAGACCGCCTCGATCTCAAGCAACTTCGGGTACTGGTAGGCCTGCTGCGAGAGCGAAACGTGTCACGCCTGGCGGAGCAAATGTCACTGACCCAACAGGCCGTCAGCGAGCACCTGCGCAAGCTTCGTGAACTCTTCGAGGATCGGCTGTTCATCCGGCAGGGCAACCAGATGTTGCCGACGCCCCGGGCACTGGCGATTGGCGCACGTGCCGATCAGCTGCTCCGTGACATCGAGTCATTGACCCAGCCCGAGCGATTCTCGCCGTCAACCTATCAAGGAGTTTTTCATCTCAGCGTTACCGACTACGCCCTGCAGGCCATATTGCCGAGCCTGCTGCGGGAGTTGCGCCAGGAGGCGCCCGGCTTGAAGATGGTGGTGCGTGACTTCAAGACGGACCAGATAGAGGCGCAGCTTCATACCGGCGAGGTCGATCTTGCACTGGCCTTTCCTGATTTCGTGCCACCGTCACTCGTTACGCTGACGCTTTTCCAGGACCGCCATATCGCAGTCGCGGGAGCCGAATCTCCATGGCTTGAGCAGCATTTCACGCTTCAGGCGCTCGCAGCGTTGCCACAGCTGGTGATTTCTCCCTCCAAAGCCAATCTGCGCGGATCGCATGACGACTGGTTTGCACGCCAGGGCCTGGCGCGCAATATCGTCATGTCCATTCCGAGCTTCAAGGCGGCGCCCGACCTTCTCTACACGACGGACATGATTGCTCTCTATCCGGAACGCTTGCTGCCCAACGACAAGGTACGTCCGCTTCAGATAGCGATTGACCTGCCCCCATTCAGTATCATCGCCGCCTGGCATCCGCGCACGGCAGACAGCGCCATACACCAATGGGTGCTGAAGAAGCTGGAAAAGATTGGCGAAGCGTGTTGAGGCAGGCGGCGTCTGATACAGCTGACGCCACCCTTTGAAAACGGACAATATGTTTCGCAGGCCAAAGCCTACAGGGTATGTCAACGGCTCGCTGTGGGCCTGACCACGATCTCGCTCGTATCAACGTCGGCGGGCTGGCCAATGACATGCGCAATCGCTTCGGCGATGGCCTCGGGTTTGAGTGCAATGGCCCGATACGCAACCATCGCCTCTGCTGCGGCCGGATCGGTAATGGTATTGGCAAGTTCAGACTCCACTACACCCGGATACACGCACGTCACCCTGAGTTTGTCGGTCTCCTGACGCAGACCGTCCGAGATCGCTCGCACTGCATATTTGGTTGCGCAATACACCGCCGCGGTGGGTACGACATACAGGCCACCGATGGATGAAACGTTGATGATCTGTCCACTACCCTGTTCTTTCATTGTGGGCAGCACCGCCGCAATGCCATGCAATACCCCCCGGATATTGACGTCGATCATCTGATCCCATTCATCCACCTTCAACGAATCCATAGGCGAGAGCGGCATGATGCCGGCATTGTTGACGATCACATCGATGCGGCCGAAATGCTCCAGCGCCTGGTCGGCGAACCGTTGCACATCGTCCCGGGAGGTGACGTCCACGCGCCGAAACCGTGCCGTGCCACTGGACGCATTTATGTCAGTGGCCAACGCCTCAAGCTGCTCGGTTCGACGCGCGCCAAGCATGACGTGCGCACCGGCGCTTGCAAGGATCCTTGCCGTGGCCATGCCTATACCGCTACTTGCACCTGTGATTAGCACTACTTTGCGACTGATGTTCTGCATGATTAATCTCCGCTGGTCGGCGAAAAGCACTCTTGAACACAACGGGGACCAGCTTATAGTTCATCGCGCCCATCAACGGCCCCGTTCTTGCGCGTTCATTGCCTGATCCTCCAAATAAGCGAGTGTTACCGCCCATACCGTTAAGCCAGCGTCGGGGTAATGACTTCTGCCTCGTAATAGCCTGGCGCATCAGGCATGGAATATTGCACTCGCGCGGGAGTAGCATCGGCACTCTCCTGACCTCAGGGCGACTGACATGCGGCCTTCGCAGCTCAACGTACTCTCTCGGCTGATCGATACCTATTCCGGTGGTAAGGACGGCCTTCATGCCACTGCCATTCCTGGTGTGCATTGCCTGCGATTTTCGACGATCAACGCACGCATGCCGACGGTCTACTCGCCCAGTCTGTGTGTCGTTGCGCAGGGGCGAAAAAGCGTTTATCTGGGGGCTGAGGCCTATGCCTACGAGCCGGCTCAATACCTGGCCGTATCGGTGGATCTGGCAGTGATCGGTGAAGTGACCGAAGCCAGCCGGGAGTTCCCTTACCTCTGCCTGCAGATTCAGTTGGATGCGATGGAGTTGGCGGAGCTCTACCTGCAAGACAATCTGCGATGTGACCGAACCGCAGCCACAGAGCGCGGTATCTTTCTCGGAGACATGGACGAGCAATTGAGCGATGCGGTCGTTCGCCTCGCCAATCTGCTGGAAACGCCACACGACATAGCCATGCTCGCGCCGATCATCAAACGCGAGATCTACTATCGTCTCCTTCGGGGCCCAAATGGCAACGCGATCGTGCAGTTGGCGCAGGCCGGTAGCCAGATGCAGCGTATTGCAACCGCTATCCAGAAGCTGAAGGCTGACTACGATAAACCGTTCGCTGTTGAGTCACTGGCCAGTGAAGTCGGGATGAGTCCGTCGTCGTTCCACGCACACTTCAAGGCCGTGACTGCGATGAGCCCGCTCCAGTACCAGAAGCGTATCCGTCTGCTTGAAGCGAGGCGAATCATGCTTGCGGAGAAGCGCGATGCGCTAAGTACTGCGTATCAGGTTGGCTATGAAAGCGCATCGCAATTCAGTCGAGAATATGCGCGGCTGTTTGGATTGCCGCCAGGGCGAGATATACAGCGTCTGCTGGCGGAGTCGGGCGATCGAGGTATCGACCACTCGCCCCTCTATTCGGTAGGGCTGACGGCCTCAACGTAACAAGAGCCCGCTGATACATTGCGAGCTGCTCAACCCGAACGTTGCAACGGTCTGTCCAATTGAGATTGGGGTTGTGTAGCCCCACGAGCATGTAACAAGCCGTAACCAGCAAGCAACCCCGCTGAACTTCCAGCCGAGCGGTGCGATCCCCTTAGAGCACACCCTGCGAGCTGATTGGCCGATGCATTCGCATCTCGCCTTATCAGGACCGCCTTGCGACGAGGATCTGCCGTGACCGCTTCAACGCATTACCCTTATCGAACAACGCCGAGCCCGGTTCACGCCACGCTCTTGGCCGGCACTGTCCCATTGTTTCTAGGGTCCCTACTCAGCGATATCGCCTATTCCCGCACATACCACATCCAATGGAGCAACTTCGCGTCCTGGCTCATCGCCGGGGCATTGGTCTTCTGCGGCCTCGCACTCCTTTTCGCGGTGGTCAACCTGATCCGGGCCCATTCGAAATCCGGGCGTCCGCTCATTTACCTCGTACTGGTGCTGGTGACCTGGATAGTGGGCTTCATCAATGCGCTTGAGCACGCCAAGGACGCATGGGCCATCATGCCGATGGGGCTCATTCTGTCTGCAGTGGTGACCGTCCTGGCCTGCGTCACGACGTGGGTCGGACTCACCAATCTGCGAAACGGGGGTGAGGCATGAAGACGGCTCACGCCCTCACCGGCATCGCCCTTGCCCTCCTGCTAGCTGGCTGTGGCAGCAGCGAAGACGGGGACATCTCGCATCAGACTGGTGCCAACCCGGAGCTACCCAATCCCGAGCGCGGCCTGCTGCCGAGCATGACGATCGCTGAACCGACGCCGTGGAATGACGATGTACCTACTGTACCGGAAGGTTATACCGTCAAGGCGATCGCGACCGACTTGAACATCCCCCGGCAAATGCTGGTGTTGCCCAATGGCGACATTCTGATCGCCGAAGGGCGTGGCGGTAACGCACCCAAGCTCAAACCCAAGGATGTCATCGCCGGTGTCATCAAGGCACGTGGAAATACCGATGTAGAAAGCGGAAATCGCTTGACCCTGCTCCGTGATACGAAAGGCGATGGCAGCTACTCGGAACGCATGGTTTTCGCGGAAAACCTGAACGCGCCCTATGGGTTGGCGCTTGCCAACGGCTATCTCTACGTCGCGAATCAGGACGCGCTGGTTCGCTTCCCCTACCGGGATGGCCAGACCCAGGCGGAAGGCGAACCAGAGAAGGTCACGGACCTGCCATCTGCCATCAACCACCATTGGACGAAGGCACTTACCGTCAGCCCGGATGGGCGCTTCCTGTACGTCGGCATCGGTTCGAACAGCAACATTACCGAGCGAGGCATGGAAGCTGAAGTGGATCGCGCGCTCGTCTGGCAGATCGACGCCGAAACGGGTGCCCATAAACCCTATGCGACGGGCCTGCGTAACCCTACGGCACTGGCAATCAAGCCTGGTTCGGACGAGCTTTGGGCTGTCGTGAACGAGCGGGACGAAATCGGGGGTGACCTGGTGCCGGATTACCTGACCTCCGTGCGCGAAGGTGGGTTCTACGGCTGGCCATACAGCTACTGGGGCAAACATGTCGATGAACGTGTGAAGCCGCAGAAACCGGAACTGGTCGCGACCGCACTCGAGCCTGACTACAGCCTCGGCTCACACGTTGCAGCACTGGGCCTCGCTTTCGCTGATGGCTCGATGGGCGACGCCTACGCCGAAGGCGTATTCATCGGTGAGCACGGTAGCTGGAACCGTAAGAATCCGGTCGGCTACAAGGTGATTTTCGTACCCTTCAAGGATGGCCAACCGTACGGTAAGCCAATCGACTTTGTCACCGGCTTCCGAACTGAAGATGGCAAGACACGCGGCCGTCCCGTCGGCGTCGCGGTCGACCCGCGGGGTGCAATCATCGTGGCGGATGACCTTTCCAATACAGTATGGCGCGTATCCCGCGATCAGTAACGCGGGTTCAGAGAGCCCTGGTGAGCCGTGACGGGCCCATCAGGGCTTTTTTGAAATTCAATACCTTTCGAGTCGCAACGCCTTGCCCGCCAAACGCAGCCAGGCATCTGCGGGAAACCCGGCTACAGTCAAATAGAGGAACCGCACTCGACAGTGCGATTCTGAGAGACAGCGCTCAACTGCGGGCGCGTATCGCTCTTAGAATGCCGATCGGCGCGCGACAGTCGCAGAAGCGCCGGTAGGTTTTCACGACAGACTGGGCCGATCGAATGCACTATTGGAACCAGACTCACTATAACGGATTGGACGAGATTGCCTGCACCCTCGAACAAAAGGGCGGGTTCGGCGATCTCGCGCGCTATTGCCGCCTACGTGACCAAGGTCTGCGAAACGAAGCGATGGCGGCGCTGAGATCATTCCTGCACGATGCCCGTCAACTACCCTACGGCGCTCAACGCACGATGGCGTGCGAAGTGGTCGAGCTTCATCACCATAATCAGCCCCTCCATCAGCTACTTTGCCAGCCGCTGACTCGCTACCTGACCGAGGTCCTACAGGGGTGGTGCGCCGAGCGACCGCAAAACCCAGCGCCCTATCGATGGCTAGCCGCCCTTGCTGACCAACCGGACCTCTATAAGGCCGCCCTCGACATTGACCCAGGCGACATCATCGCGTTGAACGGCCTCATCGGCGATCACCTCCAAGCCCTGGATCTTGCAACCCATCACCTGTGCGAATCATGCTTCATGGGTTCAGAGTCCGATGCCTACCGCCACCTCTCCGGTGCTGCTGAGTTGGCCATGCGACTGCCCATCAGCGAGTCAAAGACTCGCCATATCGAGGACATCGCTTTCTACCGCCGCGTCCTGCGCGCGTGGGGCCGATACCGACGCGACCGGTCTTCGCTGACCTTTCCCGACTGGACTGCCCGGCACGGCTACGATTTCAGTCTTGGCGAAGTGTTCTACTACAGCTGATATAGACAGATCCGTTCGAATCCCCTTATCTGAAGAGGCTGGCAAACCGAATCCTCGGAAAGATTCGCGCTGAAACGGCATTCGTACCGAACACGATATTTCCTCGCCCCGGACACTAATCCAATGGTGGCAGGGCTTAAACCTGGCACTCATCAAACGAGGGCGCACCTGGGCTATGATGGTTCAGCGTAGCGCCCGCTCCTTCAGCGTGACGCCTCGCAGGAACAGCCCCCATCCGTATACCTGGTCGACAAGGCCTTCAAAAATGATCTCCTGGTTCTATCTCTTCGACCTTTTCGGGGTCGTGGTCTTTGCTATTTCCGGCGCACTTGTCGCGGGACGGAAGTCCATGGACCTCTTTGGTGTCATCGTCGTCGCAATCGTGACAGCACTCGGTGGCGGCACGCTTCGTGACCTCATCCTGGGCCGACATCCAGTCAGCTGGATCGCCGACGACACTTACATCATCGTCGCTGTGCTCGCGGCATTGGGTACGGTCGGTTGGGTTCGACTCACCCGCCCTATCCCTGCACGCATGCTTCTGATCGCTGATGCATTTGGCCTCGCAGTCTTTACGGTCATAGGCACCGAAGCCGCCTTACAGCAACAGACACCCATGAGCACGGCCGTCATCATGGGGGTGATGACGGGCGTTGCCGGCGGCGTCCTTCGGGATATCATCTGCAACGACATTCCTCTGATCTTCCACCGCGAAATTTATGCGACCGCTTGCATGGCGGGATCCGCGAGCTATCTGCTGATGAGCCATGCGCAGGTGTCACAGCTGTTCATTACACCAGTATCCATGGCCATAGTGCTCGGTATACGCCTGGCCGCTATCCGCTGGCACCTGTCGCTGCCCCGGACAAGACTGCTGGAACGCAAGCCCTGAACAGCAGTCTGTGACGTACGTTCCCAATACAGGGCCCCTTAGATGCTCCGCGCCATTCATCACGCTGCCATCATCTGTTCCGACTATCCGAGGTCCAAGCGCTTCTATACCGAAGTGCTCGGCTTGAGAATCATCGCGGAGCATTACCGAGAGGCCAGACAATCGTACAAGCTCGACCTGGCCTTACCCGATGGCAGCCAGATTGAGCTTTTCTCCTTCGCCAATCCCCCCACCCGCCCCTCTCGGCCCGAAGCACAAGGGTTGCGGCATTTGGCATTCAGCGTGAACGATGTGGAGGCGTGCAAGGCTGAGCTCGAAAGCAAAGGCGTTGACGTCGAGCCTGTACGCGTTGACCCTTACACCGGGCGGCGCTTCACCTTTTTTGCAGACCCAGACGACTTACCGCTGGAGCTGTACGAAGCGGAATCTATCGCCTGATGAGTAGCTGTCGCTTCAGGTAACAAATCGAGGCTCAACGTCTCCAGGCTCGCGCAGTAACGTGAAGGCCCACTTTTCAAGGAAAAGGATGGTCATGACGCGTTCAACCCTGCAACTGGCTGGCGGAATCGTGATTGGATTAGCCGCATTCGCGGCATCAGCCGCGACCGAGTCGCTTAACCCGGACCAATGGCCGTTCAAGACCACGCCTCGCGCGACGCTTTCGGAGCCATGGGCCATGGCGTTCCTTCCGGATGGAACCGCCTTGATTACCGAAAAGCGTGGCGCACTCAAGCACGTCGATGTGAAGACCGGACAAATTCACGATATCGAGGGTGTACCGAAGGTCGCCTATGGTGGCCAGGGCGGATTGGGAGACGTCATCCTCCATCCCGACTATGCCGGGAATCAGACCATCTACCTCAGCTTCGCTGAACAAGGCGAAGGAGATACCCGGGGTGCAGCTGTGGCCCGCGCCAAGCTGACGCTGAATCCGGACGGTAGTGGCGCGCTTTCCGAAGTCGAAATCATATGGCGGCAGACTCCAAAAGTAACCGGCTCCGGCCATTACGGCCATCGCCTTGCTTTCGGCCCGGACGGCAAGCTATGGATCTCATCCGGCGAGCGACAAAAGTTCTCGCCTGCGCAAGACATGAGCGGAAACCTGGGCAAAATTCTTCGCCTGAACGATGACGGTAGCGTTCCCACTGACAATCCATTCGTTGATAAGGGCGGTGTGGCCGCGCAGGTGTGGTCGCTTGGCCACCGCAACCCGCTTGGAATTGCCTTCGATGCGCAAGGCCGATTGTGGGAGCAGGAGATGGGGCCGCGCGGCGGTGATGAGCTGAACCTGATCGAACGCGGTGCCAATTACGGCTACCCAGAAGTGTCTGACGGTGATCACTACGATGGCCGCCCGATTCCTGATCATGTGACACGGCCCGAATTCGTCGCGCCGAAAGTGTCATGGAACCCCGCCATCTCACCGGCGGGTCTGATGATCTACAACGGTGATCGATTCCCTGACTGGAAAGGCAATGCCTTTCTCGGCGGCTTGAGCCAGGAGGGTCTGGTGCGTGTCACGCTCAACGGTGAAGAAGCGAAGGAAGCCGCGCGCTATGCGATGAATACCCGCATACGCGAGGTGGAGGAAGGTCCGGACGGCAGCATCTGGCTTCTGGAGGATGGTTCGAAGGGCCGCTTGTTGGAGCTGGAACCCAAATAACGAGGCGCAAGACAGCAGGAGGGTCTAACGCTGCCTACGCCGCGCAACGCGATCCAGCGGACGCTACATCCAGCCGCATACTTGGAGGCTTGAATGAAGACCACGCTTACATTCGACGTCACGATAGATGCACCGCGCGCACATGTCTGGGACGTCATGCTCGCCCCGAACACGTACTCGCAGTGGACTGCACCCTTCTCTGAAGGGTCGTATTACGAGGGCTCATGGGAACAGGGCGATACAATTCGGTTTCTTACGGGCGATGGAAATGGGGCGTTTGGCGTCGTGAAAGGTCACCAGGTGCACGAACTTATCTCGATCGAGCACCACGGCATCATTCGGGACGGGAAGGAAGATCGCGAGAGTGCTGAGGTCAAGGCGTGGGCGCCCGCCTATGAGGACTACCGTCTGATGGACGAAGGCGAAGGCACAGCGCTCCAGGTGAATGTCGACGTCATGCCTGACTGCGAGGACTTCATGGAGGATGCGTTCCCCAAAGCGCTGCTGATTCTGAAGCAACTGTGTGAGGGTTCTCGGCAAGAATGAGGTACCGTGGCCGCCACGCATTACAGGGGGGGCTGGACGTGCAATCGCTGATTGAGCCTGAAACACCGCGCCTGCATCTGCGTCAGTGGCGCACTGAGGATTATGTCTCCCTTGCGGCGCTCAACGCCGACCGTGAGGTGATGCGGTATTTCCCGCGCAAGTTGACGAAGGCCGAAAGCGATGCAATGGCCGACCAGTGCGCCGCATTGATTGGCAAGAAGGGTTGGGGCCTGTGGGCCGTGGAGACGAAAGCGGACAGCGAATTTATCGGGTTCGTAGGGCTGCACGAGCCCACTGTGGCGCTGCCCTTCTCACCGTGCGTCGAAATTGGGTGGCGGTTGCATCGCCGGGCTTGGGGCAAGGGATACGCGACGGAAGCCGCACGGGCCGCATTTCAAGTCGGTTTTGATACGCTTGCCTTGCCTGAAATCGTATCGTTCACCGCATTGAGCAACCGCCGTTCACGCGCTGTCATGGAGCGTTTGGGAATGGTCGAGGATACCCTGACGTTCTGTCATCCATCGGTACCGGACGACAGCCCGCTCAGAATACATTGCCTCTATCGGCTAAGCCGGAAACGGTGGGCATCCTTTCAAGCGTCCGACGCGCAACGTCCGCGTTAAAGCGCTGATATCAGCGTCGAAATGCGTGCGGTGACTCCACACCGTAAAGGCGTGAAACCTCGAAGTCATCATTTCCTAGCACACGTCCCACCAGGATCAGTGCAGTACGGCGAATGCCCTTCCCTGCGACACGGGAAACGATATCCGCGAGCGTACCTCGAATGATCTCCTCGTCTGGCCAGCTTGCACGGAATACCACGGCAACCGGGCAATCGGATCCATAATGAGGCGTAAGCTCGTCAACGATCTTCACCAGGTGCCGAATGCCCAGATGAATGGCCATGGTCGCGCGGTGCTGGGCGAGGTCGGCCAATGCTTCACCCTCTGGCATCGGCGACGAGCTGCCATAACGGGTGAGGATCACGGTCTGCGAGACGCCCGGCAACGTCAATTCGCAATCGAGCACAGCGGCAGACGCAGCCGCGGCAGTCACGCCCGGGATGATTTCGAAAGGAATCCCCGCTGCCCGCAGATGCCGAATCTGCTCGCCGATCGCGCCATAAAGCGAAGGGTCGCCTGAATGCACGCGTGCCACATCGAGGCCTTTAGCGTGAGCATCAACCAGCTCGCCCAGGATGGCATCCAGATCGAGCTCCGCGGAATTGATGACACGTGAAGCGGTATGCCCTTCAAGAACCGCCTCTGGTACCAATGAACCTGCGTATACGATGACTGGGCACGCTTGAATCAGCCGCCGCCCCTTCACCGTGATGAATTCGGGGTCGCCAGGGCCCGCGCCTATGAAGTACACCGTCATACCTGATCTCCGACCAATGCCAATGCAAGCGTGGCATTGGGACTTTTCCGTTTTGTCGCCACCAGCCTTGAGCAGCCAGCGCCCAGTGTATCTGCTGCCGCCAGTGCGCTTGCCTCGGCTACGCTGGGTACGCCGACCCATTTAGCCGCGGCAGTGATCTCGGAGATTCGATGCGCGACCTTGCGAAGCGCCGTTTCGGGTAACCAGACGACGTCGCAGCTCAACCGTTCCGATAACCGCGCTATCGCATCCTCGCCCTGTTTTTGCTCAATGCTTGCGACCGCACAGATTGATGCCTCTTCGAGGCCAGAGAACGAGAGGGTTTCAGCGAGCAGACGCGACAACTCATCGATGCCACATCCACGGCGGCATCCGATGCCGACTACTACCACGGGCGGGCATGAACGCTTGGCTTCAGTCATCTTTGTAGGCCGTGACATGCGGGGCCGGGAGGACATCATGAACGCTGCCTTACGTCAACCTCAACAGCCGTTTGACCCGCCGCTACAGGCTGCGTAGCCTTGCGCCGCACCCACCCTGCGCCCGGAGGCCCGCCGTGAAACATATCTTGATCATCGGAATTGGTGCGGGCGATCCTGACCACCTGACATTCCAGGCGGTGAAGGCGATGAATCGAGCAGATGTCTTTTTTCTCATGGACAAGGGCCCGTCGAAAAGCACGCTTATCGACCACCGCCGCCGTCTTTGCGAGCAGGTAATCGCCGGGGATGGCTATCGGTTCGTTGAAGGCGACTGTCCCGAGCGCATCCGCCACGTCGCGGACTATAACGGCAGCGTCAAAGACCTCAATGAGGACAAGCGCGACGTTTTCGAATGGATGATCGGCGAGCAAATGCAAGACGGTGAGTGCGGCGCATTTCTGGTGTGGGGCGACCCCGCACTCTACGACAGCACCATTCGGATCATCGAAGCCATTGCCGCGCAAGGGCAGCTTGGGATCGAATACGAGGTGATACCCGGCATCACCAGCCTGCAGGCATTGGCGGCGCAGCATCGGATCTGCTTTAACACCATCGGCAACGGTTTTCAGGTCATGCCGGCACGTCGGCTCGCCGAACAGGGTTTCCCGGACACGCTCGATAGCGTCCTCGTGATGCTCGACGCACAGGATACCTATATGCGTTTCGTCGAGCAGAACCTGAATATCTATTGGGGTGCGTACGTTGGCAGCCCGGACGAAGCCCTACTTGCCGGGCCTATTGCTGAAGTCGCACCTCGCATCAAAACGCTACGCGCCGAGCTACGCAATCGACATGGCTGGATCATGGATAGCTATCTGTTGCGGCGCGTCGACTGACTCCAGATCCACGTCCTCACGATTGTTCAGCATCGGCGGGCCGAGGGTACCACCGCGGGCTATAGACCCAGTCCCGGCCCTCGCTCTCGAATCGACGCGTCTGACTTGACCCGACGATGACCATGGTCCGCATATCCACCTGATCAGGGGTAAGCTCGCCAAGTGTCAGCAGTCTGAGCGACTCGGCTGGTCGACCTATGTCGCGACCGAGCACGACCTGAGTTTCAGGCCCTCGGCGCTCACGGATCACCTCGAGCGCGCGCCCAAGTTGGTACGGCCGGGACTTAGAAATCGGGTTGTAGAAGGCCATGGCAAGGTCCGCTGCCGTCGCATGCCGAAGCCGCTCTTCAATCACGCTCCATGGCTTGAGATTGTCGGAAAGGGAAATTAGACAGAAATCGTGGCCGAGCGGCGCACCGGCGCGTGATGCGGCGGCCATGGCGGCCGTAATTCCGGGCAGGATCTCAAGCTGCACGCCATGCCAACGCCTATCCCCTGCCCCTTCCAAGGCCTCGAGCACCGCAGCCGCCATCGCAAATACGCCGGGATCACCGGACGAAACCATCACCACCCGGCGACCCTGTGCGGCCAGATCGAAGGCATGTGCCGCACGCTGCAGCTCTTCACGGTTATCACTGGCGTGCAGCCGTTGATCCGCTCGAAATGGGCCAGCCATCTTGACGTAGGTTTCATAGCCAAGCACATCCTGAGCTTCATCGAGCGCCCGACGCACCGCAGGCGCCATCCATTCACCTGCGCCCGGTCCAAGCCCGACTACGTGCAAACGCCCTCTGGATCGACCAATTGCAGACGCTTCCCTGGGGGAGTCGGCCACGTGCAGGCTCAGTGCACCGTCCCGCGCAATGGCTGCAGGCAATGCGTCGGACGGATCTAGAAATCGTACGGGCACATCGAACGCAGCGCCAAGTGCTTCCGCCGCACTATGCGCGGTAGGTGTCGAGCGCACGAGTATTGCTGCCAGAGCGGCTGGCGCCAGCTCACAGCCCACAAGGGCGTCACGCAGTCCGTCAACCGTGATGCTCGCGTCCGGCTCGATACATGCCAGCACTACCTGGGGATGAATGGCCAGAATGTCCTTGCTCGCGTTCGAATAAGGCGAAACGACAACGCGGCGGTCAGCCGTCTCCGCGAGCGGCAACTGCGCGTCACACAACCAGGGAGCATCACCCTCGATTGCGACAGTCGCCCCGCCCAGCAGGTCACTGACCAGGCGTTTGCCCTTGCTGACATCTACCGTGTAGCCCTCCGGGGGATTCAAGAGGCAAGTCCCGAACCGCAGCTCACCGCTCGTTGTGATCGCCGCTGAGACAGAGAGCGCGTCGGCCAGTTCACGAGCGAGTTCGTTTACGCCTGACAACCCGCCCAGCAATGGCACAACCGCCGAGCCATCTTCCGCGACGGCCAGTACCGGCGGCTCAGCATTCTTTTCAAGCAGCAGAGGCGCCAGCGTCCGGATGACGATCCCCGCTGCACACAGTGCGATGATCGGCGAGCCGGCGCGGTACCGCTCACGTATCGCATCGCCGAAGTACGAGTAACACGTATCGGCGTCGGTCACCCTACCGGTGAGTCCGTAGAGTGTGCTTTCAGGCAAGCAGGCTTGAAGCGTGCGGGCGACAGGCAACGCGCTATTGCCCAACACGAATATCGAGGCCGGGGTCGTCATGGGAATCAGCTCAGTTGGGATGCGCAAACCGGGATCGGCATCAGGCCGTCCATTTCACACCCGGCACAACGATCATGGAAAAATAGGGTGACGACATCGGGTCCACTTCATCGAGCGGTACGATTCGCTGCGCTGCCATGGTCGCGCGCTCGACGTAATGCGCCCGACCCGCCAGCCCAAGGTTATGCAACACACGCCGTACCTTGTCGAAATTGCGTCCCAGCTTCATCACTACGGCGGCATCGGCCTGCTGGAGCCGCTCGGTAAGCTCCTCTTCGGAAAGGACTCCGGACAGAACCGATAGGCTCTGGTTGCGGTAAACCAGCGGAGTGCCGAGCACAGCCACCGACCCCAGCATGGAGCAGACGCCAGGTACCACCTCTGCTTCGTAGCGTGGTGCGAGGCGATCATGCAGGTACATGTAGGAGCCGTAGAAGAAGGGATCACCCTCGCAAATGACCGCTACGTCCTGACCGGCATCCAGGAATTCGGCAATCTGAACGGCGCAGGTGTCGTAAAAGTCGCTGCTGACACCCTCATAGGTCAGCGGCGGTTCCAGTTTCTCGGTGGTGACCGGGTCCACCAGTGGCAGCCGCGTCTGGTCGGGCATCAAGTGGGCCTCGATGATCCCGAAGGCATTACCGCCCTGCCCCTTGCTCGCCTTCGCCCGAGCGACAAAGTGACCGACAACCGGGGCTGAGCGAAGCAGGCGCAGGGCCTTGAGCGTAATAAGCTCGGGATCGCCAGGGCCAACGCCCAGACCGAGCAAACGTCCCTTGGCCATCACTCGCGCTCCGTGGCCAGTGCATTGAGCGCTGCGGCAGACATGGCGCTACCGCCTCGACGGCCACGTACAGTCACGAAAGGAACACCGCGGCTGTCAGCTGCCAACAGATCCTTGGATTCTGCTGCGCCAATGAATCCTACGGGCATGCCAATGATGAGCGCTGGCCTCGGCGCACCGTCATCAAGCATCTCGAGCAGGTAGAACAATGCTGTCGGTGCGTTGCCGATAACAACGACGCTGCCTCCCAGGTGTGGTAGCCAATGATCCAGTGCGACCGCAGACCGGGTATTGCCCTTTTCGAGGGCAAGCGCAGGTACACCGGGTTCATTCAGCGTACAGATGACAGGATTGTTCGCAGGTAACCGGGCTCGGGTAATGCCTTCGGCCACCATTCGCGCATCGCACAAGACAGGCGCGCCTGCCTCGAGCGCGCGGCGGCCTGCGTCGCCTGCACCGGGGGAGAACCGGATATCCTGTACAACATCGACCATGCCGCATGCGTGGATAACGCGAACGGCCAACTTCTCGAGATCAGGTGGAAAGGCGCTCAGGTCCGCTTCAGCACGGATTGTTGCGAATGACTGACGGTAGATTTCCTGGCCGTCGCGGATGTACTCAATCATCGAAAGTCTCGTGGTGATTCGTGCATAACCAGTGCGCTGCGGCTTCGATGTCCAGCCCGCTGGCGCGTAGCTGACCGAGGCCGTCTACAGACGGGTCGTGCTGAAAAAGGGTGTATCGGCCGCCGGGTTGGGCGAGCAGCGTATAGGGCTGGATGCATGCGGATGCGCAGGTTCGGGGACACCCGCTGAGGTGGACGGAGGGACGCGCGGCGCTCTGCGAGAGGCGGCTTGCCAACTGCAGCGCGTCCGCCTTGGTATCTGCATGGGCCTTGGCGCACCCGACGCTACCGCTACAAGCGACAAGGTGTGCAAGTGGCGCATTGGCGGACGTCACCAGCCCGAGCGCTTCCAGCAATTGCTGCACGTCCGACGCGTCCCGTTCACCGATGTCTGGCAAAAGCACGCCCTGCCATGGCGTCAGATGCAGCCAGCCGCTGCCATGGAGGCTGGCAATGTCAGCGAGCGCATCCAGTTGGGCGGCATCGAGCCGTCCAAGCGGCGCTTGAGCCAGGATCATGCGGCGCACTCCATCGCGTTGAACGTAGATTCCCGGCGCCTTTTGGATGGCGTTGTGTTGAAGGTCACTGAGGCCTGCTGAGGTCAGCGACGCGTCTGCGCGGATGTCGGCGAGAAATCCTGGACCGGCCGATGACGCGAGCAGATCACGCATACGGGGCTGGTCATTCCTCGCCGTTGCAACGAAACGTCCAAGAATATGCGCGACGACGTCTACTGCTGCAGATGGGGTGACCTCACCTATCGTGCCGTCTCCAATCGCCCCCGCCAGCCCGAGCTGTAAACGCTGCCCACCGGGTAGCGCGCTCAACCAGATGTCGTGTGCGTGGGCGCGGACGGCCATGCCTTCTCGCCCATCGACCTGAATGGCGAACTTGGCAGAAAGCGTATGGAATGCCGGATCTTCTTGCAGAAGCACCAGTAGCGCTTCGGCGAGCGCAGTGACGTCCAGCGACGCCCGCGGATCACGGCCGGCCGACGGGCTTACCAGCACGTTCCTCACATCGTCGGCGTCGGGGTGCCTAGGGCCCAGGCCTGCATCTACCAGGGTCGCCGCAAGTGCCTCACCCGAAGCAGGACCAACACCACGGATCTGAAGGTTACTGCGATTGGTTATTTCCAGGGCACCACTGCCATATTGGCGCGCGGCCTGGCTCACAACACGCGCCTGGTCGGCGGTAATGCGACCAAGCGCTAATTTCACCCGGCAGATTCCTCCATCCTTCGCAGACACGATGCGCGACAGCCCAGGGCAAGCCGAAAGGCGCCGGGGCACGGATCGATGAGTCGAGCTGGGAGGATTCACAATTAGCATCCGCATGAACGACGCGGCAGCCCGACCGAGACGCCCGCGAAGGGACATCACTGGCATCGGTACACCCCGCCCGATGTTGGCGCTCACGTACAGCGTCACCGGCAGGTCTCCTGGCTGGCAGGTCTACATCGCTTCCGGCCTTCCCGATCAATCAGTGGCCTTCATGGAGCGACTCGCTGCTTACAGTTGCGGGGGCAGCCACGGCTGAGGCATTGCCTTTCCGTGTTCCCTCTTCGGCCCTTCGTAGTAGTTCGAGGCAGGCTGTTGCGCCAACAATCTGGCCGTTGTCAACGACGCGGCTCCTATGCTGGCTTTTACAACCTGCGCGCTCGGCCATGTACTACGGCGGGCACCGGTGAAGGCGGTATTATGACGGCTTTGCCCACGGTCGCAACACACGGGGCGCCGGGCGGATTGTTTGGAGCATGCATGACCAGGTGGTTGACGGTAATCGGAATCGGTGAGGACGGCTATGAGGGCCTTGGCAAGCAGGCGCGGCGTGCGATCATGGGGGCTACTCATATCCTCGGCGCGCCACGCCAACTGGCGCTTCTGCCGCACTGTCTGAAAGCCTCACGCGAGTCGTGGCCAAGCCCTTTCACACTGGAGCCCGTATGGGCTCGACGCGGAGAGCCAACCTGCGTGCTGGCCAGTGGTGATCCGATGCTGTTTGGCGTTGGTGCCAGCCTCGGTCGACAGGTCGAGCCACATGAGTGGACGGTGATTCCAGCGCCTTCGTCATTCGCTCTGGCAGCGGCTCGCCTGGGTTGGCCGCTACAGGAAGTCGAATGTTTGAGTGTGGTAGCGCGCCCTGTCTGTGGCGTGAACCAATACCTGCATAACGGACGACGGCTATTAGTGCTGTCCCAGGACGGCCACAGCCCCGCACAGCTGGCCGAGTCGCTGCGCCAAGCCGGCTTTGGGGCAAGTCGGATATGGGTACTGGAGCATCTGGGAGGCCCACTCGAGCGTATAACCGATGGCATTGCACGGGATTGGCCTGACCAGGCGCATGCCGCATTGAACGTGGTGGCAGTTGAATGCCGTGGCGAAACCGCGTCGGTCGGCTATCCCCTGACGGTCGGCCTGCCTGATGAGTCGTTCGAGAATGACGGCCAACTGACCAAGCGGGACATACGGGCGATGACGCTTTCGCGTCTGGCGCCGCGCCCTTATGAGCTTCTGTGGGATGTTGGCGCGGGGTGCGGATCGGTAGGCATCGAATGGGCGCGAAGCCACCCATCCTGCCGAGCCGTGGCGATCGAAGCGAATGCCTCACGACAGGCCATGATCCTGACCAACCGAGAGACGCTCGGCGCTCCATCGCTTTCCCTTGTCGCTGGCCATGCTCCCGAAGCACTCGAGTGGCTTGAGCCACCTGACGCAATCTTCGTCGGCGGCGGGGTCACCGTGCCAGGTATGCTCGATACCTGCTGGGCAGCACTGAAACCCGGCGGCCGCCTGGTCGCCAACGCAGTCACACTGCAAAGTGAGGCTGAACTTGTCCGCTGGCGAGAAATCCACGGCGGTGAGCTGATTCGTATGCAGATCGCCCATGCCAAACCGCTTGGTGGATTCGACACGTGGCGTAATGCCCTCCCCATTACCCTTCTTTACGTCGCCAAGCCATGACCGCCCGTATTCTTCTTCTTGGAGGCGTTGCAGATGCGCTATGGCTGGCACGCCACCTCGGGCCAGGCGACGTCTACAGCCTGGCTGGCCTTGGACGTATACCGGAAGGACTGCCTTGCCAGGTCCGCGTAGGTGGGTTTGGCGGAAGTGACGGTCTTGCCGCGTATCTTCGTAAAGAAGCAGTGGATCTCGTGGTAGACGCGACGCACCCCTACGCTGCCCGGATAAGCACCAATGCAGTCGTCGCCGCAAACGCAGTCGGCATACCTTGCTGGTCACTTCGCCGGCCTGGCTGGGAGCGCGTGGAGGGTGACAACTGGATTGACGTCAATGATTGGGAAGGTGTGATCAGCGCCCTTGAGCCCTACAAACGGCCGCTTTTCACAGTCGGTCGGGAACCCTTGGCACATCTAGACGCCATCCCACTCCACCAGCACTGGACGATCAGGCTGCTGGATCCACAGCCGGAGGCGCCGCGGGCGAGGTTCATCGCGACGCGGGGGCCCTTTCACATCGAGGACGAAAGAACGCTGTTCGAAACCGAAAGGTTCGATGTCATCGTCAGCAAAAACAGCGGCGGCGATGCAACTGCGGCCAAGCTCGTTGTCGCACGCGAGAGGAAGCTGCCTGTCATCATGGTCCGGCGACCATCGATAACCCCGCCTACCCATAGCTTCGATACGCGTGAATCGTTGTGGAAAAACCTTTCCGAACGCGTACTGGGAACCGTGAAACGCCGCTGAACGAACGGCCCGCCTATGGGACTTCAACGTTCGCATGTGCAAGGCCGACTGTGCATTATTCGCGATTACACGCTTGCCGATGCTCATACAACATCCACACCACGGACCATCTGGCTTGCTTACCCGCTGCTTGAGCACCGACTGGCCGATGACTGATGAATGGATTCCATGCGGTCCCCGCTGCGCCGGCCTCACGCCTCGCTCGCGACGCGCTTGCATCGCCGGAACGGCGATGCAAGGTCTGAGCTGGCCGTGCGCCTTAGTCGGTGAGGTTCTCGAGCTTGGCGTGACGGCGCGAATAGCCGAAGTACACGACCAAGCCGATCGCCAGCCAGATTCCGAATGCAATCCAGGTTTCAACGGCCAGATTGAGCATCAGCACAATGCAGATAATCATGGAAACCGGGCCCAGAATCATGGGCATCGGCACCTTGAATGCCCGCGGCAGACCCGGCTGGGTACGGCGCAACACGGGGATAGCGAGCGATATGATGGTGAACGCTAGCAGCGTGCCCATGTTGATCAGCTCTGCCAGCGCGCTCAGCGGTACCGTTGCCGCCAGTAGTGCAGACAAGGTACCCAGCGTCCAGGTCGAGCCTACAGGCACCTGGCGTTCGTTGATCCTGGACATCCACGCCGGCATCAGACCGTCACGTGACATCGCGAACACCACACGCGTCAGGCCATAACCCATCACGAGAATGACGGTCATCATGCCTGTGACCGCAGCCAGGCTTACCAACCCTGCCAACCAATCGATACCCGCACGCTGAAACACCAGTGCAATTGGGTCTTCGATGCCTTTGAAATCGGCGAACGGAACGATGCCCGTCGCAACGGTCGCCACCAGCGCGTACAGCACGGCGCATATCAGCAACGACCCGATCAGGCCGATGGGCAAGTCCCGCTGCGGCTGACGGACTTCTTCCGCCGCCGAAGAGACTGCGTCGAAGCCCAAGAAGGCAAAGAATACCAATGCGGCCGCACTGACCACGCCGGAAACACCAAACGGCGCATACGGTTGCAGGTTGTCGGGTTTCACATAGAACAGTCCGACTGCGATGACCAGCAATACGACCGCGATCTTCACGGCAACCAGAACATTGTTCACACGCTTCGACTCGCGGATGCCCAACGATAGAATCGCTGTGATGAACATCATGATCGCAAACGCCGGCAGGTTGAACAGCGTCACCTCACCGTTCGCATTTGTGCCAGGCGCCGCTGTGAGCGCTGCCGGTAGATGCAGGCCAAACCCACCGATCAATGATTGGAAGTACCCTGACCAGCCTACTGAAACGGCCGCGGTAGCAAGGCCGTATTCCGCGATAAGGCTCCAGCCCACAATCCAGGCGACCAGTTCGCCAAGCGTCGCATAGCTATAGGTATAACCTGAGCCGGCTACCGGAATCATGGAAGCAAACTCGGCGTAGCAAAGCGCCGCAAGCGCGCAGGCTGTTGCTGCCAGGATGAACGAAATCGCCAATGCAGGCCCTGCTTGCAGCGCAGCAACGCCCGTCAGGACAAAGATCCCCGTTCCAACCATCGCGCCCAAACCCAGCATGACCAGATCAGTCGCGCCCAATACCTTGCGCAATCCGGAATGCTGCGCACCTGCCCCACTCATCAACTCCACTTTCTTCTTGCGGAAGAGACTCATCAATCAACCTCGAAAAACGACAACTGGACCTTTCTGCCGCATCCATGGCAGCACGCGCTACGCGAACCGATACGCGTCGCGGTTTCAACAGGTGGTTTACTTCAGGTGCGACTCGGACCGGCGCACGATACGAATGGAATATTTGAAAGTCGGCTTACGCGTCACGCTGACAGCCCTGCGGCTGACGGTATCGATGGTGATATTCCAGAAACCGGTGCTGGGCACCGTGATCCGAGCGGGAAAGCGATCGAACGCACCGCCGTGGTAGGTATGCCGACCACCATTTTTGAACGAGCGGAAATTAGCGTCGTTCATAAGCCGAATGTTGCAGGTTTGCGAGCATTCGATAACGACAAGGTCGTCTTCGTTGAGATGCTCGCGTTGGTGAATGAACTTCATGATGACTCCTGAAAAATTGCAGGGCGAACGATAGTGGCACGGACCATCTTAGTCGACCCATTCCTGCCTATTGGCATCGTAAAAGGCTTGGATCACGGCCCTATCGAAGAAAGCCGTCTCACGTTTCATAGCCACCACCGCCGGTAGATGGGCATAAAACCCATACCCACCGATGCGCCCACCTGTCACGAGGGACCCTTCAGGCGAGGCAAAGAGCCTTGGCACTGAGTCCGCCCGGCACAGCTGGCATAACCAGCGCCTGCGTTTTATTCACGGCAACGAAAAAGCCGGCCACGAGGGCCGGCTTTTCGAATGCCGCCTATTAGCAGCCTTTCTGCGAGACGAGCTTGGTTTCCAGATAATTGCCAATCGCTTCGCTGCCGCCTTCAGTGCCGTAGCCGGAATCCTTGATGCCGCCAAACGGAAGCTCCGGTGCAGCGAGCCCGACATGGTTGATGGTCAACATGCCTGTCTCGACGCGTTGGCCGAGGCGAGTCGCGTTGAGCGTACTCGACGTGTACGCATACGCCGCCAGGCCATAGGGCAACCGGTTCGCTTCAGTGATAGCTTCGTCCAGCGTCTTGAAAGGCCGCATCACCGCAACTGGCCCAAAGGGCTCTTCATTCATGATGTTTGCCTCGACCGGCACCTGCCCCAGTACGGTTGGCTCGAAGAAGTAGCCCTTGCCTTCGGTTCGCTTGCCGCCCAAGAGCAGCTCTGCACCTTTCTCCATGGCATCTTCTACAAGCGCCGCTAGCGCAGGTGCGCGTCGCGCGTTGGCCAACGGCCCCATGGTCACGCCGGACGACTCCCCATTTCCCACGCTGATTTCGCGTGTATGACGGACGAACGCGTCAACGAATTGGCCGTATACCTCCTCCTGAATCAGGAAACGGGTGGGTGAAACGCACACCTGCCCCGCATTTCGGAACTTGCTCGCAGCCATTTCCTTCGCGGCCAGTTCAACATCGGCGTCCGCGCACACGATCACCGGGGCATGCCCACCTAGCTCCATCGTGACACGCTTCATATGCTGGCCTGCCAGTGCAGCGAGCTGTTTGCCTACCGGCGTTGATCCAGTGAAGGAAATCTTGCGAATGACCGGGTGCTGGATGAGGTAGCTCGAAATCTCGGCCGGCACACCGTAGACGAGATTCACCACCCCCGCCGGCACGCCCGCATCGACAAAGGCACGGATGAGTTCAGCCGGCGACGCTGGTGTCTCTTCAGGCCCTTTCACGATGATGGAGCAGCCTGCTGCGAGTGCCGCTGAAAGCTTGCGGACGACCTGGTTGATCGGGAAATTCCATGGGGTGAACGCTGCAACCGGACCGACCGGTACTTTCAGTGTGAGTTGGTAAACGTCCGGCGCACGTGCAGGAATGACCTGACCGTAGGTGCGGCGACCCTCTTCGGCAAACCAGTCGATGACGTCCGCGGCGGCCATTGCTTCGGCTTTGGCCTGGTCCAGGGGTTTGCCCTGCTCGCGCGTCATGAGCACCGCGATATCAGCCGCACGCTCCCGCATCAGGTTGGCGGCCTTGCGCATGATCTTGGAGCGCTCGTACGCCGACATCTCGCGCCAGGTTTCAAAGCCCTTTTGAGCGGCGTCCAGCGCCAGATCGAGATCAGCCTTCTCCGCATGCGCCAGCTGGCCAATGACTTCCTCGGTTGCGGGGTTCACGATATCGAGTGTCTTGCCAGACTGAGCAGGCACCCACTCACCATTGATAAGCAGGTTTACGTCTTGAGCCATGAGTTGTCTCCAGGGTTGACGATAAGAACACGATTCGCCAGGCCATGAGCCTGGCGCAAATGAATGTTTGTCCAAGGCAAACAGCGCCGCTGTTCGCCGAGGCGGCTTTCAGCGAAAAGGTCCGCCTGAACCGAGCTGAAGCCTGTGACCGAGACCACCGTGGTCAGCGCATCAGCCCTTCCATGGCGCCGGCGAGCTTGCGTACCCAGCGACGCTGCCACGGTGCGCTTCTGGCATCCGCGAGTACACGATCCTCGAGGATGAAGCTGCGAATGACAGCGTTGTAGCCCAGCCAGCGAAACGGCTCCGGTTCCCATGTGGGCAGGCTGTCCATACGGCGATCGCCTAGCACCCATGGCTGCCGCGTCAGTACCGTTTCCTTCTCAAGGATCAGGTCTGCCAACGTTCGTCCGCCCAGGTTCGCGGCGCCGACCCCTTCTCCACCATACCCGCCAGATAGCGCAATGCGATGACGTCGATCTACCAGCATATGGGGTTTGAACCGGCGAGCCATGCCGAGGTTGCCTCCCCAGGCGTGTGTCAGTTCGACCGAGCGCAATTGGGGGAACAGTTCCGACAACAGATAACGACGAAGATCACGCTCGCCTTGGGTCAGATTGAAATTGGTTCGCAGCCGCCCGCCGTACTGATAACCGCCCCGCGCTCCGAAAACCAGGCGGTCGTCCATTGAGCGTTGTGCGTAGGTCACTTGCCGGCTGGCCTCGCTGAATGCTTGCCCACGATCGAGGCCTATGCCATCCCAGACCGATGCGGCCAAGGGCTCCGTGGCCACAATGAGGCTCTGCACGGGAATCTGATGACGTCCCAGGTCGCCGAGCCCGGCCGCGTAGCCTTCCACTGCGGGAACGATCCAGTCGGCACGCACCGTACCATTGGCGCAGACCGCCCTGCCCGGCTCCCAGTCGATCACTGCGCTGCGCTCGTAAAGCATGACCCCCATTGCCTCAACGCAACGCGCCAGGCCACGGACGAGGCGCGCCGGCTGAATCGTGGCGCAGTGTGGCGAATACAACGCCCCATACGGCCGAGCGATACGAAGCTGGCCGGCGAGCTCGTCAGGTTCCAACCAGCGGTAGTCGTCTTCACCCAGCCCCTTCGCCCGAGCCGCCGACAACTGCGCGAGTAGCTCCTCACGCTGCTCGGGATAGCGCGCCGCGCAATACAGCACCCCGCCCTTGCGAAAGTCGCAATCAATACCTTCGCGCGCGACGACGTCACCGACCTCGCTGGGTGTACCGTGTAAAACGTCGTGGGCCTCGATGCGCGATGCGCCGTCGAGGCCAGCCAGCATTCGGTCTTCACCCAAGAGGTTTCCCATCACCCAACCGCCGTTGCGGCCCGATGCGCCAAAGCCGGCTGTCTCGGCTTCCAGAACGGCAATGTTCAAGGAGGGTGATTGCCGCTTGAGGTAATACGCTGTCCAGAGGCCGGTGAAGCCGGCTCCAATGATGGCGATGTCAACCGTGATATCAGATGCAAGGGCCGGCCGTGGCTCGAGGGGTTCGGACAACTGGTCCATCCACAAGCTGATGCTACGCCACTGATCCATCGCCACCTCTCATCGACTGATTCGGCTTCAAGACCATGCCCTTGGCCTTGCCTTAGTCACGGTTCAAGTCACGTGTGCAGGTTAGCGCGCCATTTAGGCGCTGTCCTCCGCGCGGGTCCGCAAGGAAAGTTCACGCAAGTAGGCCCGCGGCGTCATGCCGGTATGGCGACGGAAGCTGTTATAGAACGCGGAGAGCGAGTTGAAGCCCGCTTCGGCAGCGAGATCGTCGACGGATGGCACATCATCCATTTTGCCAAGCCGCGCCATCAGATATTCCAACCGCGCTTGGTTGACGTAGCGATAAAAACTTTGACCCAGGATCTGGTTGAGCAGATAGGAAATCTGATTCCGACTGTAGCCCGTAGCCTCGGCCACCTGCGACAAGCTGAGATCGGGATCGAGAAACGGATGCCGCTGGTGGAAATAGGTTTGAAGATCCTGCGCCAGCGCGCCGAGTTGGCGGGCTGATAGCCCCAACTTACCCATTGCGGACCCGGCAGTCGGCGTCGATGTTGGTTGCTCGCCACGGATCAGCGACGCATATTCATTGACACGCCAGACCCTCGAATCCCGCACCGTGATCGCTTCGCTTGAGCGAAACGACACCAACCCATCACCGCCCTGGATCGTCGTGCTGTACTGGATGAACGCCGTATCGCCATCCACTCGAATGCGGTCGACATGCTCAAGCCGCTCGTCCGGGCGTCCGGCCATGGTCGCCAACACATAGCTGCGCAGTTCCTCCAAGCGGAGCGTGCGGTTCTGAAAGAAATCGTTGTATTCGATATCCGGATGATAAAGCGCCATGACAGCATCGATATCGCGCTGCTTCCAGCTCTTGTGGTAGTGCTGGATGATCGCTCGCGTGCTTGCCGTTGCACGCTCGTCATCGCAGGGGCAGGTTTCGTCCATCATCGCGTTCCGCAGGATTCAGCACGCAGCTTGCCGTAGTGCATCGTGCGCCTCAAGCCGGCTGTATCGGCCTCACCGCCAGTGGTAGGATCCGCACCCCATGCGAATAATCGATTTCCATAAACGTCTCGCCGACCTCGGCGCGAAACCCGTTCATATCGGGCGGATAAACCGCGACTGGCTCAAGGGGCTTCCGCTCGATACCGGCACCAAGCATCGTGCTGCCGAGGATTTCCTGCCGCTAAGTGTGCGCAACGGACTTCCTGGTGTCGAAGCCGAGCTTGCCGACCTCGCACGTGTTCAATCCGAACACCCGGCGGCAGATGGGTCGATTCGCATGCTGGTCAGGCTCCACGATGGGCAAATGGTCGAAAGCGTACTGCTGCCGCGGGGCGGTCTATGTGTGTCCAGCCAGGTTGGTTGCGCAGTCGGCTGCACCTTCTGCATGACGGGCAAGAGCGGGCTCCTAAGGCAGGTCTCAAGCGGCGAGATCGTCGCGCAGGTTGTACTGGCTCGGCGGATCCGGGCCGTGAAGAAAGTCGTCTTCATGGGCATGGGTGAACCGGCCCACAACCTTGATAACGTGCTGGAAGCCATCCACCTGCTCGGAACCGATGGGGGTATTGGCCACAGGAATCTGGTGTTTTCCACCGTGGGCGACCCTCGGGTGTTCACCCGCCTTCCTCAGGAACGCGTAAAGCCTGCGCTCGCCCTTTCGCTGCACAGCACGCGCGACGATCTCAGGCGCCAGCTTCTGCCCCGCGCCCCTCGACTGACTCCCGAAGAGCTGGTCGAACACGGAGAATCCTACGCGCGCGCCATCGGGTATCCGATCCAGTATCAGTGGACGTTGCTTCGCGGCATCAACGATACCCAGGAAGAGCTCGACGGTATCCTGCGACTGCTTTCAGGCAAGTATGCAGTGCTCAACGTCATACCCTACAACAGCGTGACCGAAGACGAATATCAGCGCCCGGATGGCGACCGAATCGTGCAGATCGTTCGTTATCTGCACAGCCGTGGCATCCTGACCAAGGTCCGAAACTCGGCCGGACAGGACATAGATGGCGGCTGTGGTCAGCTACGCGCCCGTGCAACAGACGTGATCAACACACGAAGACTGCACGGCCCCTGATTGCCTCTGGCATCATGGCGAGCTCATTTCCAAACCGGCTGCCCTATGCACACCCTCGAACAACTCAGCCGCGGCGATCTGGCCGGCATTAAACGACTGGATCTTCAGGCGGGGCTCGATCATTTCCCGGACGACATCTTTGGGCTCGCCGACAGCCTGGAGGTGCTGAACCTTTCTGATAATAAGCTGAGCACGCTTCCCCACGACCTGTCCCGGTTGAGCAAGCTCCGTGTGATCTTTTGCTCGGGCAACCCCTTCACGGTGCTGCCTGAGTCACTGGGCGACTGCGCAAACCTCGAGATGGTAGGGTTCAAGAGTTGCCAGGTGCGCCATGTACCCGAGGCGGCCCTTCCCCAAGCATTGCGCTGGTTCATCCTGACCGATAACGCGGTCGACTCCCTGCCGGACACGCTCGGTGAACGTCCCCGCCTGCAAAAGCTGATGCTGGCTGGCAACCAGCTTTCCCAGCTGCCCGCTGGGATGGCAAACGCCCACAATCTGCAATTGCTGCGCATTGCCGCAAATCGCTTTGAACAATTGCCACCCTGGCTGTGGTCCTTGCCGCGACTGGCCTGGCTTGCCTATGCAGGTAACCCCTTGAGCGACACGTCCGAAGTGCATGCACGCGCAGCGCATCCCGCTTCAGCAATCCCTCGCGCGCATGTTTCGCTCGGCCAGGTGCTGGGTCAGGGTGCATCCGGCGTCATTCACCGCGCGGATTGGCAGGCACCGGGCGGTGCAACTCGGGCGATGGCGGCCAAGATGTTCAAAGGCGCCGTTACAAGCGATGGCCTTCCGCGCAGCGAAATGGCGGCATGCCTGGCCGCAGGCCGGCATGCCAATCTGGTAGAGGTCGCCGGGCCGCTGACATCCGCTGAGGAACAACCAGAAGCGCTACTGTTCGAGTTGATCGACCCGCGATACCGCGCACTGGCCGGCCCACCCTCACTGGAAAGCTGCACACGTGACACCTACCCTGCCAACTACGGGCTCTCGACTCATCAGGTGCTGAAGATCGCGGCAGGCGCAGCCTCGGTCACCGCGCACCTGCACCGCAATGGCATTCTTCATGGCGATCTCTACGGACACAATCTACTTGTCGACAGCGATGGCCACACGCTCTTGAGCGACTTCGGTGCCGCATCCTTCTTTGCACCCGGAAGCGTTACCGGCGAACGGCTTCAACGCATCGAGTCGCTGGCCTTCGGCTTCTTGCTGGAAGAGCTGATAGGTCACGCAGGTGATGCGGAAGCATCCGCACTCGACACGCTGCGGACGCTGCGGACGCTGCGGGATGCCTGCCTGCAATCCGACGCTGCGGCGCGACCGACCCTGATTCAGATGGATGCACTGCTCAACGGAACAACGCTACCGGAGTAATACAAATCCGAGGCCGATTACGGAAACCAGAAATCCCGCGACGGCCATCAAGCCGTCGCGCGCAATCAAGGCCAGCCCGAACAATGCAATTGTGGCGAACGGGATCATGCCGGCGAACGGGATGATCTCAAGCGGCGGCGTCGCCAGGCATAGCGCTAGCGTGAAGAGCGCCATAAGCTGAAGGAACGGTTTGCGCGTGGCCCACCTCAGGCGCGGCCGGACCGCCTTATCGATCCAGCGAATGGGCTTACGCACCTTCGCGAGACCTCCGAATCGACTTGCCTTGACGCTACGACGGTCGATAAAGCCCGGCAACCATAGGTCCTCACGACCGAACAGGATCTGAACGGCAAATAGCCCGACAATGACGGCAATGAACGTTGGCATCCCGGGCACTCCACCGATCGGGCTGATCTCGATGATGCTCGGGATGAACAGAAATGGGCCGAATCCCCGCGAGCCTATCGCCTCACGAATGTCCGCTACAGAGACTTCGTCCTGCTCTTCGCTTAGCTCGAGGATCTCATCAATCAGACTTTCCAGATTCCCTTGATCATCCTGCAGTTCGCGGCCTGACATGGCTCCTCCATTCCGGTTGGCTGGCGCGGGCCGTAAAGAAAAGCCCAGGCGTCCGGAGGCGACAAATCCATGGCATCGGCCACGAAACGTCACTCGGACCCTATATTAGGGTCCATTCAGGCGCGTTCGATCCCCCGACATCAGCGACGGGTGCCGCATTGTGTAACGCGCGGATGCGCTCAGGCGCAGGCCACCATGTCGGCAGCAGCTCTCGCACCTGGCGTTGACCGAAGCGATCATCGATCAGCGTAACGACTCCGCTGTCCTCCAGCGTCCGAACGACGCGGCCGGCTGCCTGCACGACCTTCTGTAGGCCAGGGTACAGATAGGCATATTCGTAGCCGGCGCCGAATGCCGTTGCCATCCTCGCCTTGAGACGCTCATTCACAGGGTTGAACTGCGGCAGACCCAGTGTTGCGATGAAGGCACCAATGAGCCGGTCTCCGGGCAGGTCCACACCCTCGCCAAACGCACCACCCAATACCGCAAACCCAATGCCGCGCCCTTGCGCATCAAAACGCTGGAGGAAACCTTCTCGCTCGGACTCGTTCATTTGGCGTGACTGACACCATATCGGTACGTCGGGCCAGGCATTGGAAAAGGCCAGCGCAACCTGTTGGAGATAATCGAAGCTTGAAAAGAACGCGAGGTAGTTACCAGGGCGGTCTGCGTACTGACGCGCGATTATGTCCACGATAGGGGCAACCGATGCGGAACGGTCCGCATAGCGTGTCGAGACATCGCCGACATGCCGCACCCGCAGCTGGCCCGCCTTGAAGGGCGATGGGACCACTTGCCAAGGCGTCGGACCCGGCAAACCCAACAGGTCTCGATAGTAGCGTGCCGGGCTCAATGTGGCGGAGAACAACACGGTGCTATGGCTGTGTGCGAAGCGCGGCGCCAGGAAAGCGGCTGGCGACAGATTACGGAGAGACAGCACCGACGCTGCCTTTCGACCACTCCCGCTTTTCTCCACATCGAACAGATAATCCTCATTGAACAGCTCGGCGATACGACAGAATTGCATCGCGTCGAAATAGAAACGCTGCACGTCGGTGGGCAGCGGCGCAGGCAACTCGACGAGAAAGTCAGTCAGTTCACTGATCAACTGAAGTAGCGCCGATACGAGTGCCTCCGGAATCTCCGGGTAGCTCCTGTAGGGTTCATCGGCCTGGGCGGCCACAAGAGGCCGCCACTGCCTGGCAACCCGGTCGAGGACGCGCTTGACCGCTGGGCTCGGCGCGCTACGACGGGCGTCCTCCAGCGAGCGCTGTGTCAATGACGCGCTGTACATGCCGCGCCCGCGGTCCACAAGGTTGTGCGCTTCATCGACCAACACAAGTGCACGCCACCCATTTGCCGATGCCAGGCCATGCAGCATCGCGCTGAGATCAAAATAATAGTTGTAATCGCCGACCACGACGTCAGCCCACCGGGCCATTTCCTGGCCGAGGTAGTACGGGCAAACGTCGTGGCGCAGCGCGATGTCTCGCAGCGATGGCCGATCGAGCCAGCCATGGGCGGCTGCATCAGCGCGCGCGGCCGGCAGACGATCATAGAATCCTTTCGCAAGCGGACAGGACTCGCCATGACAGGCACGGTCCGGGTATTCGCAGGTCTTTTCCCTCGACGCGAGCTCAAGAACGCGCAAGGGCGCATCGACGGATCGCAGGTGGCGCAACGCCCCCAGCGCCAGCGCGCGGCCAGGCGTTTTCGCGGCTAGAAAGAATATCCGGTCCAGCTGCTTTGCAGCCAACGCCTTGAGCTGCGGGAACAGCGTGCCCAGCGTCTTGCCGATACCGGTCGGTGCCTCCACCATGAGGCTGCAGCCAACACTGCTGGCTTTGTAGACCGCCTCTGCGAGCACCCGCTGCCCGTGCCTGAAATCCGGATGAGGAAACCGCAACGCGGACAGGTAACGGTCACGCGCTTCGCGATGCGACAACTCCGACACCGCCCACGTCGTGAATCGCTCGCAAAGGCCGTGCAGATGCGTGTCGAGCTCGGCAGCCGTGCAATGCCGGTCCAGATGCGTCTCACGGGCGGTGCCAATGTCGAAGTAGACCAACCTGAGATGAACATCGGCGAGCTTGCGATCCGCACATAGCATTGCCCCATAGGTCATCAACTGTGCCCAATGAAGCGAGCGCTGGTTATCAGCCTGTCGGGAGAGGTCTCCCCGGTGTGTCTTGATCTCCTCGAGCCGGTTCGACCCCGGATCGTAGCCATCGGCCCGCCCCCGAACGGTCAGCACACCGACCGTATGGCTCAGCGAAACCTCGCGCTCGTAATCGCCGCCTCGTCGGGCTGTCACCGTCTGGTGCCCAGCGATACCGTCCTGCGCCGTCGGTGCTGGGGTGAATCGGAGGTCCAGGTCGCCCGCCTTTGCGGCGAACTCGCACAGCTCCCTCACGGGGACACGGTAGGTCACACCGTCGTCTCTGTCGCCCACTGCACGTAGCAGACGGTCACCGGCATCTCGTGCCTGCCACAAAAGGCGAGCCAGCGCAGTTGGTTGTCCTGAAGACGATCGCCCGGCCCCTTTACTTCGATCATCTGGTAGCGCTTTTCATCAGGCCAAAACTGGATGAGGTCCGGCATCCCGGTCCGGTTGGCTTTGACATCACGCAAGAGGCGCTCGAACCATTCACGAAGGTGGCGCGGTGGGATGCAGTCCAGTGCTGTTTCAAGCAGCGCCTGGTCGACGCCCCCCCAATGCACGAACGGGGACATCAAGCCCTGTTTGCGGCGGTAACAGTCCAGAATGGCGTCGCGATGCGTACCTGCATCGAGCAATGCAAAACAGCGTTCGAATTCAGCTTGGCGCCGCTCGCGAAAGCCCAGTTCATAAAGGTCGACCGGCCCTGCATGAAACGGGTGGAAAAACGCACCCGGCACCGGTGCGAAAATGGCTTCCCAACACAACAAGCCGAACAGCGCGTTGACCAGCAGATTCTCGACGTAGAACACCGGCGCGTCAGGTTCGGTGAGGTGAAGCGCAACGGCGTGCTCAACCGATACCCCGCAAGGTCGCAACGACAAGTCGAGCCGTTGATAGTCGATGGGCGCACGTTTACCGGCGCTCGTCTGCCCCAGCTTCCGCTGGAGTCGCGGGATGATGCGCTCCAGATGCTGAACTTCGGCTTCGTCCCGAGGCGATATTGATACGATATTGGCCTCGGCGAGCGCGTCGTCGTAGCGCTCCAGTCGCTCCAGGACCCGTAGCCGCCGACTTCGCGCACCGACATGGTCGCACTCTCGATACAGCGCTTCGGCCGAATCAAGATCGCCGGCACGCTCACACTGTTGGGCCATGAGGTAGGTCAAGCGATGCAGCCGGGCGTCCAGCCAGGCGCATCCCGAACGCGCTGGCAAATCAGCCAGTAGCGAGACGATCTCCTCTCCGCGCTCGAATCGCTCCCTACACCGATGGACCTGCAGGTACTTGTCAATGTCGTCGCGACACGAAAAACCGCGTGAGCGCGCATCCAGCGAAACCGCTTCATAACGATGGATGCCAAGGTCTGCCAGCACGAAATCTGACCATGTCTGCCGAAGGTTGCCAAAGAACATCAGACGGATCCGATCACACAGCGGCATGCAGCTCAGGCGAAGCAAACGATCCTCACCCAGCCAACTTTCAAAGGACTTGTCGGTGCTGTTTTCAGCGTGCAGTGCAGCCAGCCACGCTTCCTTTCGCAGCCCCTGGCTTGGGCCGAAGACGCGCGTCAGTTCGAGACGCGTGCAGAGCGCAAACAATTGACTGATGTTGATTTCGAAACCTGTCTCTACCCAGCCAGCCGAGCACAGCGCGTCAAGCGCGGCAGCGCGATCCTCAATCTCGCCATACTCCAGCTTGCTAAGCCGGAAAAGATCGCCTTTGCGCATAATCATGCGGGTCAATAGGGCTTGCGCGTCAGATGAAAGCTCGAGAAAGCCTGCTATTTGCGCAAGCTCTTCTTCAAGCAACAGATCACCATGCCGATCACGCACCCATTCGAGCACGCTACGGAAATTAAGCAGGTAGTAGAGCGGATTATCGACAGATGCTGGGGACACGAGACTAAACGCTTGGGCGGGACACTGTTCATGCGTACAGATATCAGGCCAAGCGGCAGATGGCAAACCGTGTCGATCGACGGAGCCTCATAACACACACGGCGGAGGCTTCAGCGCCTGAGCCGCGCGAAAGGCGGCTTACTCGGCTGTAGGGTTCACATCTGGCTTGCGAACATCATCGCCTGGAATTTCCTGAGCAGGTGCGTCAGGTGGCGGATTGCGCGCTGGCACGGGGGATGAGTCGCCCGGTGGTGCGCCAACATCATTGGGATGGTGTACGTCTGTACCTGGCCCTGCGGGTGTCTTCATGAGAAATACTCCGGAAGCGTTTCTCTTACGAACCAGACAAGGGCCAGGCGTTCCGTTCATGAGATAACTGCCGCGTCGTCACCCCGCTACAGGTGTGCGCATCGTTACGAACTCCTCAGCCGCCGTCGGATGTATCCCCATGGTTTCGTCGAAGATTCGTTTGGTAGCGCCGGCGCGAATGGCGACCGCAAGGCCTTGGACGATTTCCCCCGCGGATGGACCTACCATGTGGCAGCCCAGCACCTTGTCGCTGTCAGCGTCCACCACAAGCCTCATGAAGGTCTTTTCCTGCGACGTGGTCATGGTCAACTTGAGTTGACGAAAACGACTCTCGAATATTTTTACCCTGTGCCCTGCTTCGCGCGCTTGCTCCTCGGTCAGGCCGATCGTGCCAATATTGGGCAGAGAAAACACCGCCGTCGGGATCTGCGAGTAATCGACCAAGCCATGGTATTCCTCCGGCTTGTACAACCGCCGCGCCACAGCCATGCCCTCTGCCAACGCCACCGGTGTCAGCTGAACGCGACCGATGACATCGCCGATCGCAAGCACGGCGCCATCCTTCGTTTCGTACTCATCATTCACTTCAATGAAACCGCGACCATCACGCGTTACGCTCGTGTTTTCAAGGCCCAGGTTATCGAGCATGGCCTCGCGCCCAGTCGCATAGAATATGCAGTCGGTTTCGAGCGTGGATCCATCGAGCAGATGCAACGTCAAACTGCCATTCTCGTTGCGCTCTATACGGGCAATATCTGTATTGAATCGAAGGTTCACGTCTTTCTTGCACATTTCCTCGCGTAGGTGCTCGCGCACCGCAAGATCGAAACCTCGGAGGAACAGATCGCCGCGGTACATCTGCGTCGTTTCCACTCCGAGCGCGTGGAAGATGGACGCGAATTCCACGGCAATATAACCACCGCCAACAACGACCATGCGCTTCGGAAGCTGCTTGAGATAGAACGCCTCATTGGACGTGATGATGTGTTCTTTCCCTGGAATGTCCGGAACTTTCGGCCAGCCGCCTGTCGCGATCAGCACATGGCGCGCGGTATAGCGCTTACCGCCGACATCGACTTCGTTCGAGCTCACGAACCGTGCATGGCCTTCGATGAGCTGAACGCCATTGTTGACCAGCAGATTGCGGTAGATGCCGTTTAGGCGCGCGATCTCCTTGTCCTTGTTAGTGACAAGCGTCGTCCAGTCGAATTTAGCCTGCTTGATATCCCAACCAAAGCCCTTGGCGTGCTCGATGTCTTCGCTGTAATCGGCGGCATAGAGGAACAGCTTCTTGGGTATGCAGCCGACGTTTACGCAGGTACCCCCGAGATAACGATCCTCTGCGACAGCCACGCGCGCGCCAAATCCGGCCGCGAACCGTGCCGCTCGTACACCGCCTGAACCGGCACCAATAACGAAAAGGTCGAAATCGAAGTCCATGCTTGCCTCGCTTGCAGATTTGGCGCTCAGCATACCGCAAGTGCCGCTGCCACCGCTGGCGCCGGGCTTCATGACCTCAAAGCGGAACCGAAAGCGCTACGCTGTTGGCTGGGCATTCTCGTGTTGCAGAAACGACAAGGGCCAGCCCGTAGGCTAGCCCTTGTGCACACCGAACTGCGTTGAATCAGAACGCCTGCCCAGTCTTGTATAGATTCTCGAAGCAGAAGTTGGTTGCCTCGATGTAGCCTTCGGCGCTACCGCAGTCGAAACGCTGGCCCTTGAATTTGTAAGCCAGCACGCAACCGTCCTGTGCCTGCTTCATCAGCGCGTCAGTGATCTGGATCTCACCGCCTTTGCCTGGCTCGGTCTGTTCGATCAGGTCGAAGATGTCCGGGGTCAGGATATAGCGACCGATGATGGCAAGATTGGAAGGCGCATCTTCCGGCTTCGGCTTCTCAACCATGTGGCTTACGCGATAGATGTCGTCGCGGATCATTTCGCCGGCAATGACGCCGTACTTGTGAGTCTGATCAGCCGGTACTTCCTGAATCGCCACGATGGTGCAGCGGAACTGGTTATAGAGTTTGACCATTTGCTGCAGGACGCTATCACCCTCGATGTTCAGGCACAGGTCATCAGCAAGCACTACGGCGAAGGGTTCGTCGCCGATCAGTGGACGTCCAGTCAGAATCGCGTGACCCAGGCCCTTCATTTCCACTTGGCGGGTATAGGAGAACGTGCACTGGTCGATCAGGCGACGAATACCAACGAGGTAGCGTTCTTTTTCGGTGTTACGGATCTGCTGCTCGAGTTCGTAGCTGATGTCGAAGTGGTCCTCGAGCGCGCGCTTTCCGCGACCCGTGACGATCGAAATTCCACTGAGGCCAGCTTGCAGCGCTTCTTCGACACCGTACTGGATCAATGGCTTGTTCACCACTGGCAGCATTTCTTTCGGCATCGCTTTGGTAGCGGGGAGGAAGCGCGTGCCATAACCGGCAGCAGGAAACAGACATTTCTTGATCATGTGAGTCCTTTGCACTTTGAGGAGCGTAGGAACTGCCACGTATAGGTCGTGACAGCGGAATTACAAGCCAAACATCACGATCCGGAAGGTCGTGCCGATGGCGCCTGGGTAGGTCTGACCATGTTTGGGGCGTGTGGTTCTATCGGATTACGTTTTGTAGCGTAGCGCATCGACACAGCATGAATCCGATCAGCGGCATTGACAATTAGGGTCAGGGTCCCGAGAAGAAAAAGATATCGATTGACAGCCGTTGTTTGCCGTGCGCTGAACGCCCACTGCACGGAGAGTGACCAACGGTTGGATAGCCACTTAGCCACCTCAAGGATATCTCGTGCGTATCAAGGTACTCTTCGCATTGCTTTTGATTCTGCTCACCCTTCGTGCGTTGGCAGCTGAGGCAAGCCCGGATTGCGAATCAATTGAAGACCCGAATGAGCGGGTGAAATGCCATGCCGTGGCATTTGCCTCAACGCCATGGCAGCCGGGGTCTCCTGCAGAAGCAGAAACAGGAGTATGGAAAATGCGCAGTGCACCGGATCCGCAGGGAGGCGAGATCGTGTATTTCGCCTCACTACGGGCGGAGCATGGCCGGGACCGCTGGAGCGGACCCGCGTGGCTGACCGTTCGCTGCAAGGCCGATAGGACCGAACTCTACATGACATGGGGCGAGAACCTCGATACGCAGGTACGCACCATCTACGCACTTGATACCGGCGTGCCCGTTAAGGAGAACTGGACGCGTGCCCCTGATCGGACGGCTGCCTTCTATCCGAGCTCACCGATCAATTTTCTCAAGCGACTGATAAAGGCAAACAGTCTGGTCATTACGGTGACGCCCGCAGATGGGTCGCCTCACACCGCGGTTTTCGTGACCTCCGGAGCTCAGGCTGCCCTGGCTCCGGTCCGCAAGGCATGCGGATGGTGACGCGCGATACGCCGCTGAATTGCGGCGTTTTGATTGTTAGAGCAGCCGACCCAACCCGAATCATCCTTGGTCAACCGGCCGGATCAGCTGCCCTCCACTGACCCCGCACAGCAAGATTAGTTTCGTTTATTCACGATCGAAATATCGGTTTATCGTTTTAGCTAGTGCCGAAAATGTGAGTAGCGTCAACGGCTTAATTCATCGACACCAGAGGGGGCACCGCTACACGACGCGCGCGTAAAGGACTTGTCGACCGAGTCTCAGCCAGGCAGATGTGTGAAAGAGACTTCCTTGCACAACCCGGCTCGCACCTTTATAGTCCGCGCCTGCCCGATCAGTCGGGTCCGCTTCATTGGCGCTACCGCCCGAATGGCGAAATCGGTAGACGCAGGAGACTTAAAATCTCTCGGCCGTAAGGCTGTGCCGGTTCGAGTCCGGCTTCGGGCACCAGTCATCTCGGGGCTAACCGCGCCCCTGGCTATTCGCTGCGCATCGCGCGGGATCGAACTGCTTTTTTTGGCTCCCACGCTGAAGGGAAATACCTAGCGTTAAGCACTTCGATTCATACTCGACTCCACCATCCTTTCCAGGCTGCCTATTACACCGAACTTACGCAGCACACCTCTTCGACCCTGCTATTCATTAGTCCGGACGACGCCGCAATTCCGTGCATCGCATAATGACCTGAATACCGCGCAGCCTTCTCACTCATGCTCATTCGTCAGGAAAACTTGTACAAGCTCATCTTGCTGTATAGGTTGATCTACTTCCGAGCTCGCCAAGGTGCCATGTGGTCAACATAACGCAGACGGATCCAGCATTGACCGTCATCGTAGATGATGAGCCGATGATCCTGGCCTTGCCCGCTGAGGGGCTGGAAAACGAAGGCCACACCGTCGCCGCTTTCGATCACGCGGACGCGGCCTGGGTTTTCTTGGCCTGCCTGGATGCTCCGCTCCGGTTGCTTGTGTCAGACCTGCGCATGCTGGGTACGTTGTCAGGTGGCGACCTTGCTGCGAATGTCCATGCGCGCTTTCCTACAGCGAGGATCGTTCTAACCACAGGTTATCTCGAAGAATTCGATACCCCCCAACCGCCCTACCTCATCTTCCTTAAGAAGCCATGGACGTTCGATCAGCTGTTGATCGCGTGCGCTTGAATGTTCGCGTCAAGGCGCCGAGTTCCACGATGGTCAACCGGCAAACTTATACGAGGTCGTAACGATGTATATGGCATTGGTCGGGTGTTCCAGCTGGATGGGCAATTGACGAAACGTTTACGAATGTAGGCGTTCATCATGATTACACACACCTTCAAAATCACCAGATGCCGACGATCATACTTGTCGAAGACGACGCAAGCCTAAGGGAACTCACGCATGAGGCGCTGGAGTGTTTCGGCTATGAGGTCGTCGCGCTCGAATCAGCTGACAATGCCTGAAGCTTCCTGCAGCAGCATCTGCAATTCAGGCCAGACCTACTGGTGACCGATGTGCAAATGCCCGGTGCTCTCGATGGTATGGGCTTGGCGCACTTGGTCTGTACGAAAATGCATCTGCCAGCGGTAATCTGTTCCGGTTTCTGCGCCGAATCTGCGCATGAGATCGCGGAGGCGAGTGTTTTTTTGTCGAAGCCATGGACCATGGAAGGTCTTGAAGCTGCGTGCGGTGAAGCACTGAACTGCACTTGGCGCATCCCCGCCGCCTCGGCAATCAATAGTTAAAGCCTGGGACTGCACTGCGAGCCGCTTAGCCAATCGCATCTTGGGCCTTCCAGGCCCAACGCTCACAACTATCAAAGCGCTCGGACTCCGGCCACCACATGCAAGCACAAGCAGGCAGCTCTCCTAAGTGACGCTTCCTGCCCATATGGCACTGCTGGGGCTCTGCGGGACATGGGCTCGGTGATCAAAAAATCTGCTTGCGCGTCGAATCAATCAGGTTCGATGCCATGAATCTGATGAGGCGGCGCCAATCATAATGGGCGACGCTATTTACCCTGATGAAGACTGGGTGCAAAAACACCCTACTGCGGGGGCCTGGAGACTACTGTGGCTCGTTGGCCGGCCGCTTGTCGCCCGCCTGGACAAACAGCTAAAAATATTTTTCAGGCTAAGAACCAAATCAAAAAACTATCGCTATACTCCGCCAAGTGTACCCCCTCGCATAATGAACTCGACCGGTGTAGCCGGGCGCGTCCGTGTGCGTGGCTATCAGGGACGACCCTGTTGAACCAGGTGACTCAAGGAAAGAGACATGCTGCGTTATTCACGGCTCTATCTGCTACTCACAGCGGTTCTCGCGGTAGCAGCGATTATCGATTATTACCTACCCGCGGCGCCCGTCCGAGCGCAGCCTAACGATTACTACCCTGGAAAGGATTCCCCGCTATGAAGCCAGAGTCGCTCTTCGCGCTGTTGCTACCGCTAATCGTCGTGCTGATTCTCGTCGGAACCTGGCTTTCGACCGCGGACCGCATCGGCCCGGCTGGGATACTTAACCCGTTCTAGGTGGCTCGTCACGCGCTCGATCCCGGGTCGCTGTTACGTAGCACTCACTAGCATTCGCCGATGTAACGCTTGGTCCTGCATCAGCGACTGCCTGGCTGCATCATTAGCACTGCTTACTGATTTCCATGGAGGGATTGTCATGCACATCATGCGTGAAGTGGTCTTGCTAGCAATGATCTGTGCGGTACTCGTTGCGATAAGTACGCCACCGTTATGGCAATTGCTGCTGGGGTAGCGGCAGTCGCCTGGCCCTTGCGCCCCGGGGCGGCTATAGGATGTTCCGGCTAGCTGCGGCAGCCGGCGAGCCGGCCGCCCTGTAGCACCAGGCCACCTCTGCCGCATGTCGTTTCCATCTGGCCACGTGTCCGAGTCGCCCGCGTTCGCGTACGCAGAGGTGCGCGGTACCTGCGGCTCCAGGCTACGGTGTGGCGGTACGCATCTGCACGGCGTCGAACGATTTATCCATATCACTCGAAGCGAATCCAGTGGATGATGGTGTGAAGATCGCGCTTGCCGCATATGCGTAGGCAGGGCGTGCTATCAGGTCTTGGATTTCGAACCGGGCGTGTCAAGCCTCACCTGATGAGTTTACGCATGACGACTGACTCGGTGAGACTGTCCCCGCCTAAGGCGGTCCGGCATGTGCCGCCACGAGTCAACCCGACAACCATTCGGATGCCGTGCCCTCGTCTCGCGTCATGAACAGATGCGACTGCAGGCATCGCCTCGCTTTGGAATTCGCAGAGCTCAACAGCCTTCCCGCCACGCTCGAAATGCAGATACGGCTTCCCGCTTCATAGCTAATCTTTCTGCTGAAAGGATGCAGAAGGTTAAAGGTCGTTCACGCGTTTCTCTGGCAGCGGTTCGCTCTGCATCGCGAGGCTCGACAACGATCACCCTCATCCGCATTCCAAAACGCGACGGGATCTCCGATCGACAGGCCCGAATATATGCCTGAATCCTGCGCACCATCGCTATCGAGAGCGATGCCGGCATTTGAAAATGCGGCAATCCCGGCAAACCATTCATAGGCGAGATCATCTCGCCAGTGTCGAAAATGGAACGTGGGAAGGCAGGGGCTATTGGGACGAACGGATGATAGAAGCGTTTACGGCAGCCGCTATCGTGCCCATTAGGCGGGTCGATTAGGAAACCGCACGAATAGATGGCACATTGCGATCAATGGTGCAATCAACCTCGATAGGCGCCAACCAGTGGCGCCGGGGCGCACCAAGATGAAATGTTTAACCGTTTTACTGATGTCTATGATGGCCGGATGTTCCAGTAGCTACACACTCCAGACCTATGATGGTACGACCTATCACAGTGAGGGTGCGCCAGCATTGTCGGGATCTCGCTACACGTTCAAGGACAGCGCTACGGGCGAGGTCCTGGCTCTGCCTTTGGCAAAGGTACGGCGGATCGAATGACGCATCCGCACCGTGCGCTGAAGCGTCGATAGGTCACGTTCGACTCAACAACCCTCATATGGTCGCGGGCATGGGTACCGCACACTGCGCAGACAGCAACTTTTCCTGGCACAAAGAAAAAGCCCGTAGGCCAGAGCCTACGGGCTTTTCAATAGTGGAGGCCGAGGTCGGAATCGAACCGGCGTACACGGATTTGCAATCCGCTGCATGACCACTCTGCCATCCAGCCATTCAAGTGATGCTATCTTACCAAAAATTTTTAAAATTACAAGCAAAATTTTTAAAAATTTTCAAAAATGTGCCAAGTCTATGTCATTGCTCATAAAAAAGTATCAATTGCAAGACACAAATTTGACAACTTACCCAAAATATCTCAAAAAAATCTCACTGTTTTGGCGTTAAAATCAGCTATAATAAGAAA
>ERZ1023508.62-NODE-62-length-53896-cov-91.835163_pt1 | contig 53896 bp, 49 predicted proteins | sample MGYA00380548_ERZ1023508 | MGnify/ENA primary metagenome ERZ1023508 (study PRJEB33173, sample SAMEA4830311) | metagenome | study: EMG produced TPA metagenomics assembly of the PRJEB25223 data set...
TATTCATTTTCATATTCTTCTCTCAACACACTATACACATAACTATCTGAGAATTCCCCTTGTAAACATTCATCACTTCTCAATATACCTTCTTGTGTGAATCCAAGTCTTATTGGTATAGCTCTACTTTTCTTATTTTTAGTAGACATTCGTATTTCGATTCGATTAATATCATATTCTTCATATACATATTGAATAAGTGCTTTAGTGCATCTAGTCATGATGCCTTTCTTTTGGAAATCTTCAGCTAAATAATAACCAATCGATGTACGTTTATTAACTAAATCTAAATAATGTAATCCAATGACGCCTACAAGTTTTTGATCATACCAAATGCCACAGTGAAATCCATCTCCACGCGCAAATTGTTGTAAGGCCGAATGAATAAACTTCTTACTGTGTTCAACCTCAGTTGTGTACGCTACAAATGGCAAGAACTCCCCTAGAGACTCACGATTACTATCTACTAATTTAAAAAGTTGATCCGCTTCTCGTTCTTCTAATATTTTTAATTTTAAGTGGTCATTAATTTGATATCCAAACATAATTAAAACCTCCTATATTTTCAAAATATTCGATAAATTATAAGTATAATAACATAATTACATACATTAAAAACATAAACTTATTAAATATTTGTAAAATTTTAAACTTATTCATTATTCTTTTAACGATATATGTTAAGCTTTTATACATCTGTTTTATTAAATTTGAAAGGAGTTAAATACATGGAAAACAAATCTAAACAGTTTTCAAATGTGTTTATTTTTGCTTCAGTTATTGTAGGGTTACTGGTAATTATTGGAGCCATCTTCCCTAATCAATTTGGTTCAATTTCTGGAGCAATCGGAAGTTTTATTACAGAAACGTTTGGTTGGTACTATATGCTACTTATTAGCATTATTCTGATATTTTGTATCACACTTATTTTTCATCCAATTGGAAAGCTTAAGTTAGGAAAACCTGATGATAAACCAGAATTTAATACCATTTCATGGTTAACAATGCTATTTAGTGCAGGTATGGGTATTGGACTTGTATTCTATGGATCTTCTGAGCCCATTTCACATTATCTATCGCCACCAACAGCGAGTAAAGAAACAGAAGCTGCTCTAGCTGAAGCCATGCGTTCAAGTTTCTTACATTATGGACTACATCCTTGGGCAGTTTACGGTATTGTTGCATTAGCTCTTGCATATACACAGTTTAGAAAAAATGACTTAGGACTCATTTCTCGTACATTACGTCCTATTTTCGGAAATAAAGTAGAAGGTCCATTAGGTACTGTTGTAGATGTTTTAGCCGTTTTTGCTACTATTATTGGGGTTGCAGTGTCACTTGGTGTTGGCGCCATGCAAATTAACGGTGGTTTAAATTATTTATTTGGAGTGCCAAACAATAAACTTATTCAAGGCATTATTATTCTTATTGTTACAGTTTTATTCTTAATTAGTGCTTGGAGTGGTTTAAGCAAAGGTATTCAGTATTTAAGTAATTTAAATATGCTTTTAGCTGCGATGTTACTTATTATTATTCTAATTGTAGGTCCTACAATTTTAATTATGAATATGTTTACATCCTCAATTGGTGAATATTTGAATACACTTATTTTTAATAGCTTTGATGTTGCTCCACTTAACTCACAAAAACATGAATGGTTACAGTCATGGACTATTTATTATTGGGGCTGGTGGATGAGTTGGTCACCATTTGTAGGTATCTTCATTGCCCGTATTTCAAAAGGTCGTTCGATTCGTGAATTCGTTATCGCAGTATTAGGCGTTCCTACAATTATTAGTATGCTATGGTTTACAGCCTTCGGTATTACTGGTATTGAAATTGGTAAGCAATCTAAACATATCTTTAGTATGCCACCTGAAACACAATTATTTGGTATTTTCAATGAGATGCCTATGGGTGCAATTTTATCGTTTATCGCTATTATCTTAGTAGGCTCATTCTTTATTACATCCGCAGACTCAGCTACATTTGTATTAGGTATGCAAACATCATTTGGTCGTTTAAATCCATCCGGTTTTGTTAAGATTGTTTGGGGCGTCATGTTATCAGCGATTGCCTACGTACTTTTACTATCTGGTGGATCGACAGGTCTAGATGCTCTGCAATCAGCTGCTATTATTTCAGCATTACCATTTAGTTTTGTTGTTATTTTAATGATGATTTCATTTTTCAAAGATGCAAATCAAGAAAGAAAATTCTTAGGTTTAACCTTACAACCTGATCATCAACGTAAAAAGGACTATATTAAACATAACACAAACCAACAATCTAAAATGAAATAGGACAGAACCGGAGACATCATTAAATGTCTCCGGTTTTATATATATTAGTAGTCGATGATTGAATTGAAAAATGCATTTGTCGCAAGCTTTTTTCAAGCTTAGTTCTCTTTTTTGGGGACGACAAATTCAAAATAAATTCTATTTACTCTTGTAGTTTGTATAGGATAAAAACTCTACTATAAAATAAAAGGTCACAACGAATTAAAAATGTTCGTTGTGACTTTATTTTTAAAATGTTCCTGGATTGAAGTTAGTTTTCCATTCATTAAATGGCCAATATCTCCAAACGACTTTACCTACAAGTTGTTTTTTATCTACTAGACCTACAACATCAAATCGGCTATCTATACTATTTTGTCTATTATCTCCTAAAACTAAATATTTATCTTTAGGAAGTTTCATTTCACCATTTGAACCTTTAATTTGACTTGATTTAAATGAGCCTGTTAAATATTGACCTTGTTTATGTTTCTTATTGTAATCTAAATACGGTTCAGACACTTTTTTATTATTTACATATAATTGGTCTCCCTTATATTCTACTGTATCCCCTGGTGTGCCAATCACACGTTTAATAAAATCACGTTTTGAATCTTCATGAAATACAACGACATCACCATTATCAATGTGATTCATAGATTTAGAAATTTTACTTATAATCACTTTATTGCGATCTTGAAACGTTGGATGCATTGAAGATCCAGATACTGTATAAGATTCGCCAATAAACTTTGTTACTACAATAACAACCAGTAGCCCCACTACAATGGATATAACCCACTCCATGATTTCTCGTTTCACATTTCATCCCGCCTATCATCTTTTCTTATTCTCGATTACTTCTACTCTATCATACATACTTTTCAAACACGTTTCATTCTTCTTACGACTGATTTTTATTTAAATCTTTCACATTCGTAAGATACACCTCTTACTTTGTAAGGTTAGATAAAGGCACCGCTTCATTCACCCTTTTAAAATAAGAAGTGTAATAGAGATAAGGAGTGATGAGATTGAAATTATTATTAAGAATCATATTAACTATTCTTGTCATTATTGTAGTCATTATAGGTGGTTTATTTGGATTAAACGCATATTCAGACCAACATCCTAACAATCGTTCTATCAATGATTGGAATAAATTAAATCCCTTAGCACCAACGCATGAGTATTATGTTAAGACTCAAAAACCATCAAAAGTGGAAGTCGTTGATAAGGAAAAAGACTTCTATATCTACCATTACAATCAAACAGGTTACACCAAAGATGGTAAAGCTAAAAACATTGATTATACAGCGTCTAAAAAATTAAAACAACATCATTACTTAGTTGTAAGCGAAAAATCTCACACCATTACATCATATAAAGAAGTAAAACAATCAGACATTCCAACTAAAGCGAAAGAAAAATTATAAAACTTACAAGGAGTATGATAATCATGCCTATTTTAAACGTTAATCATGTATCAAAAATTTATGGAACGAAACAAAAATTTAAAGCACTACACGATATTAACTTTTCAGTCGATAAAGGAGAATTCGTTGCAATTATGGGACCTTCTGGTTCAGGTAAGACAACCCTTCTTAATGTTATCAGTTCGATTGATAGCATTTCAGGCGGTACTGTAGAAATCAGTGGCAATGAGATAAACCAGTTATCTAATAAAAAATTAGCACAATTCCGTAAGAAAGAACTTGGTTTTATTTTCCAAGATTATAGCGTTTTACCTACATTAACAGTTAAAGAAAATATTATGTTGCCATTATCTGTCCAAAAAATGAAAAAAGATGAAATGGAAAAAAACTATCAAGACGTCACAGAGGCACTTGGTATTTATGATTTAAGTGATAAATATCCTAGTGAAATTTCTGGAGGTCAACAACAACGTACAGCTGCTGCACGTGCTTTTGTACATCAACCATCCATCATTTTTGCAGACGAACCAACAGGTGCACTTGATTCAAAAAGTGCACAAGATTTACTTCATCGCTTAGAAGATATGAACAAACAATTTAATAGTACGATTATTATGGTTACCCATGATCCTTCAGCAGCAAGTTTTGCACAACGTGTCATTATGTTAAAAGATGGCGATATTCATTCAGAAATTCTTCAACAAAGTAAAACAAAATCTAAATTTTATAATGAAATCATTCAATTACAATCAGCCCTAGGTGGTGTGGCAAATGACGTTTAATCAAATTACATTAAAGAATTTAAAAAGTAATATCAAACATTATGTATTATATCTTTTTTCATTAATCTTAAGTATCATCTTATATTTTAGTTTTGTCACATTACAATACACACATAGCTTAAATAATGGTTCATCAAAAATAATCAATCAAGGTGCAAAAGTTGGTTCAGTTTTTTTATTCATTACGATTATCATTTTCTTAATGTATGCGAACCATCTATTTATTAAACGTCGTACACGCGAATTTGCATTATTCGAACTCATTGGACTAACACGTGGTAACATTCTTAGAATGCTTGCTATCGAACAAATCACTTTATTTATTAGTACAGGCATTATTGGCGTCATCGTTGGTATTTTAGGTTCAAAATTATTGCTTTCAATATTAATAAAACTGATGCATTTACACATTCATGCGTCTATAGGATTTGAAGTAACTGCTTTAATTCAAACAATTATCATGCTAATGTTAGCGTTTATTCTAATTATGTTAGAAGATGCTATCTTTTTAAAACGAAGAACCATACTTTCTATGATGAAAGACAGTATGAAAACAGAGGCAGTAAAAGCGAAAATCACCACGCCAGAATGTATTGCTGGTATTCTTGGACTCATAATGATGATGTTAGGTTATTATATGTCTACAGAAATGTTTGGTAAATTTCAAGAATTAACAATGGCCTTATTAACGCCGTTTATTATTTTATTCTTAACTGTAGCAGGCGCATATTTGTTTTTCAGAAGTTCAGTTTCAATTATTTTTAAATCTTTAAAAAAATCAAAACATGGTCGTGTCTCTATCACTGATGTCGTCTTTACATCTTCGATTATGTATAGAATGAAGAAAAATGCGATGTCTTTAACTATTATTACAGTCATTTCAGCAGTTACAGTAACAATCTTGTGTTTCGGAGCAATTAGTAAAGCAAATGCTGACTTTAATATTCAATCATCGTCACCTCAAGATATTAACTTTACTAAAGTAAAGATGGCCCAACAATTTGAACATCAACTTAACCAACACGGTATACCATATACAAAAAAAACGTATGAAAATGCCAATACCCATATTATTGAAAATGATGTCATTAAAAGTAAAACGGGTAACGCAATGCAAAATGAAAGTATATCGATTATGGCTGATCCTCATATCAAAGGTAATCACGCTACAATTACAAATTTACAAGGTCCACTTTCAATGATGTTTAATGTTCAAATCCATAAAGATTTAAAACTAAAAGGGCAACAAGTAAAGACATTTTATGTAGATAAAAAAGATTTAAATGAAATCATTCCAATGGATGCTTCATTGGGTGGACCAGTACTTAAAATCAGCGCAGATAACTATAATGCTTTAAAAACAAAAAATCAACTTACACATCATTATGGTTTTAATATTAAGCATCATAGCGATCTTTCAAAAGCTGAAACATTAGCTAAAAAAGGAAAACAAAATGTAGTTTTAAAAAGTGAAAACAAAAAAGCAATTGATGAAAGTAATGGCATTCTTATATTTGTCACTTCTTTCTTAGGTCTTGCATTTTTAGTAGCAGCTGGTTGCATTATTTATATTAAACAAATGGATGAAACTGAAGATGAAATAAACAATTATCGTATTCTGCGACGTATTGGTTTTACGAATACAGATATGATAAAAGGACTAGCTTTAAAAATTATATTCAATTTCGGTTTACCATTAGTTGTTTCTTTACTCCATGCCTTTTTTGCAGCAAACGCATTTATGATCTTAATAGGCAATTATACATTGACACCTATCTTCATTGTCATGGTTATCTATTCACTTGTATATCTGATATTTGCAGTTATTTCGTTCATTCATTCAGAACGCATCATTAAAGACGCCATTTAAATAATAGATTGAAAGGACATGTTAAAATGACTATTAAAGAAATGATTCAACACGCATATGACGATTTATTAAGTTTAAAAGTAAATTGGTTTAATGGTATCATGTTAGCTCTGATAGTATTAGTTGCTAGTAGTATTACAACGCCATTTATTGGTGTGCCGGTAGGCTTACTTGGCGGTGGCTATATTTTGAAAAGATACGAAGAAAACAAACATTAGAATTAAAAAAAGAAGCTCAAAATGAATTGAGCTTCTCTTTCATTAATATTTCAAAAATATCTCTGTTAAATATATACTCAAATAACACATACATAAAAATAAACCCACTATAAAAATAAAAGATAATATACTAGTAAATATATTCCTTTTTTCACTAGATTTTACTTCGTTTGGATCTTTACCATTCATAAAAGCTACTATTCTATCGTAGTTATCTAAATTATATTTATACTTAATTTTATCAATTTGAGTACCACTATAAAAGCTAATTAAAAAAAGAATAGCAATTATTATAAATCCCCATGAATTAAAATAATATAAGAGAGGACCTATAAGTATAGAAGACAAAGTAAATCCAATAATCATAACTAACGACCAAATGTTCATTTTTCTTTTTATAGATTCTTGTTTATTTGAATTTAAATCTCCTCTAACTAAATCATCTAGTGAGATATCAAACAACTCACACATTACTAGTAAATTATGAATATCTGGATAACTCTTTTCATTTTCCCAATTTGATATTGTCTGTCTAGAAACATATAATTTTTCCGCTAAGTATTCTTGAGAATATTCATCTCTTTCTCGATATTTTCTTATTTGTTGACCGATATCCATTCATTCACCTCGTTATAAATTAAACTATTTTTATTTAATTTTTAAAATCATAATACTATATTTATAAAAGCGTTTTTTCTAATAAAAAGCTATCAATTTTCTTTTACATTATCTTAGTTTTAGTGTAAAAAATGTTTTACATTTTAGTATATCGCAATATTTTAAGATCTTTAGAACAAATATAAGCAAAGTATTGGTAATGAAACTCCTAAAGGGGTAGGACAAATTAAAGATTGAGACCTTAATCATAAATAAACATGAAAAGACTTTGAGTTGACATAAACTGAAACTATCCCCTAGGAAAGCGAAATCGTATAATACTGATTATTAATAAAAAACCCATAGATTAAAATCATCTACGGGTTATATAAGAATAAGAATTATACTCTAATTTCTTATAGTTTCAATATTTTTACTATTCAACATTATATGCATCTAAAATTACTTTTAATAATTTTTTAATATAAGCTTCATTAAGGACGTTAGGTTTAATCAATATATTGAAATAAATCGGTGAAAAAATTAAATCAATAAATAAATCTTGGTCCGCTTCGTCAATATATTTAGAAATAATGGTCTTCAATATTTTACGATTGCTATCAAAATAACCTTTCATAAATATGTCACGTGCTTCAGATGGTTGATAACTAATTAATATTTCAATCACAGCACGACCTAAATGAGTTTGATAAATATTCATAACTCTTATTAGAAAATGATACAATTCATCGTACATCGTTTTATAATCATTTTCAAAAACGTGGATTCGACTGACAAACATATCGACAATAATAGATGATTTATCTTTCCAACGTCTATAAATCGTCGCTTTAGAAACACCTGTATTTTCAGAAATTTGATCTATTGTCATATCTCTAAAATAAGTAGTTTCTAATAACTGATCAATTTCTTTAAATATTTTTTCATTGATTGTTGGATCTTTCGGTCTTCCAGCCATCTTTTCTCCTTCTTAAACGTGAAATAAATTCTACAATTTCAAAGATAATTACTGCACTAATAAACCATACAACAAAACCAACCAAAATACTAAGTAACCACTCATGTGTAGAATATAACATTGCCCATGTTGCTAAGATACTACATAATACACCTGTCATACCAAAAACTGCACCTCTACTAACATGTTTGGCAACGACATCTCCATGTTGCATACCAGTAATAAATAAAGAAACAAGAAATACTGCAGGTAATGTTGCAAAAACGCCACCTAATTCCTTCCAAGGTAAAATAACTGAAATAATATAACTGAACATAACAGCTAAACCACCCACGAGAAATTTGATAAAAGTTAATTTCATTAAAAAATCCTCCAAATATTAAGAAATGTGTCGTACCGCAAAAATAGCAATTGAAATGACTAACCAACAAATAAATGCAAACGCTGTACCTTTTTTATAATCTCGTTTACTTATATAAATCGACGTAATAAATACTGTAATAATGCAAGAAATAATACCTATTATAGCTCCTGAACTAAGATGTATCGACATTTGAATCAGACGTTCTCCTCGATGATCTATGGCTAAAGCAATAATAGCTGCTAGGTAGACTGCCGGCATAGTCGCAATAATGCCACCCATTTTTCCTCCTACTTTCTCAGCCATAATCGATGCAAAGGCAACAGCGATACCTCCAATCACAAAATGAAGTATCGCACTTGAAATTGATATTCCGAACACATGAAACCCTTCTTACCTTAATTATTAAACGATACGTTTCGTTTAATAATATTGTAATTCTATTTTTAAACTATGTAAATATGAAATAAAGAATCCATTATTATAAAATAGGTGACAAAAAAAGAACAGGATACTGAATGCAACATTCATTCTACCTGTTCTTTTAGTCATTAACGTTTATATATTTTTATTTTAATTTCATAATAATCATCGTGATCTTTATCACGATGCTCAACATGAATACCCGAGTCTTCAATGGCTTGAATACTCTTACCAACTTCATCACGTGCTTGTGTCAAATCTTTAGAAAATTGGAATGTTTTTGCTTTTACTTTTTCAGGGCCTAATTTTTGTTTCACACGAGCTTCTGTCTGTTTGACATTCAATTTCTGAGCAATAACTTGTTCAATCAATTGTTCTTGATCCGCTTCTTTTAAGGATAATACTGCGCGTGCATGGCGTTCTGTAATTTTACCTTCACGTAATCGTACAATTACTTTTGGTGCTAATTTAAGTAAGCGTAATTTATTAGCAATAAAACTTTGGCTTTTTCCAAGACTTTGCGCTAACTCACTTTGAGTGGTTTGTCCAATTTCAAGTAACTTTTTATAAGCTTCGGCTTCTTCTACTGCAGATAAATTTTCACGTTGGATATTCTCAATAAGGGCCACTACAGCAGTTTCTTCATCGTTCATATGACGAATAATGACGTCTGCTTTAGATTGATGCAAGGATTGTAATGCTCTAAATCGTCGTTCACCTGCAATAATTTCATACATATTCTCTTCTATAGGTCGAACGACAATGGGTTGTAATAACCCATGTTCTTCTATCGACTCAGCAAGTTCTGTAATTTTACTTGAATCAAACACTTGGCGCGGTTGATAACGGTTAGGTACGATACGCTCTATTTGAATGGATTCCACACTTGAATGACGATTTTCTTCAATATAATCAACGATGTCTTCTTTATTTTTTAAACCAAATAGTTTAGAAAAAGGTTTTTTCATTGTCCATTCACTCCTCTTAAAATCAATTTTAACATGAGTAACCGAAAAATTGATTAATTTTCTAATAAAGGAGCTTTATTAGGTGTACCAGGTTTTCTAGGATATTTTTTAGGCGTTTGACGGCGCTTATCAACTATAATCATTTGTCTTTCACCTGCATCTTCTGGTAAATCAAATGTGTAAGAATCACTAAACGCTCCACCTAAAATGCTTATACCAAATTGTGCTTCTGCTAATTCTTCTTCACCTTTTGCAGACTTTAATGCAATAAACTGCCCGCCTTTTTTAACTAACGGCAAGCATAACTCACTTAGAACAGTAAGTCTTGCCACTGCACGTGCTGTTACCACATCATATGTTTCTCTATTGACACCTTTACCAAATGTTTCTGCTCGATCATGAACAAAACTTACTTGTGTTAATCCAAGTTCAACTGCTAAATGATTTAAAAACTGAATACGTTTATTTAATGAATCGACAATGGTTACTTTCAATTCTGGAAAAACAATTTTTAAAGGAATACTTGGAAATCCAGCACCAGCCCCTACATCACAAAGTGTTAGTGGTTGATTAAAATCATAGTAAAATCCAGCTGTAATAGAATCATAGAAATGTTTCAAGTAAACTTCATGCTCATCAGTAATACTTGTTAAATTCATTTTTTCATTCCATTCAACAAGCAAACGATAATAGGTTTGAAATTGTTGTTGTTGTTGTTCTGTTAATTCAATCCCTTGCTCACTTAACGCTTTTGTTAACCATTCGATGCCACTCATTAATTTTTCACCCTTTGTAATTTACCTTGTTCTAAATATACAAGTAAGATAGAAATATCTGCAGGATTAACACCTGAAATACGTGATGCTTGCGCAATATTTAATGGTTTAACCTCTGCTAATTTTTCTCGTGCTTCAGTGGCTAAACTATCCACTTTACTATAATCTAAGTCTTCTGGAATTTTCTTTTCTTCCATACGTTTAACTTTTTCAACTTGTTGTAATGATTTATTGATGTAACCTTCATATTTCGTTTGAATTTCAACTTGTTCTTCTACCGCTTTTGGTAACTGATGTGTTTCTTCTAATATCTCTAAAATTGTATCATACGTCATTTCAGGACGACGCAATAAATCAATGGCTAAGATACCATCTTTTAAGCGTGAACCACCATGAGCTTCAATCACAGATTGCGTATGTTCATTTGGTTTAATACGGATATTTGATAAACGGTCAATTTCATCTTGAATTTGTTGACGTTTATCATTAAAACGTGCATAACGTTCTTCAGAAATCATGCCTAAGTCATAACCAATATCAGTTAAACGTAAGTCGGCATTATCATGACGTAATAATAAGCGATATTCAGCACGAGAAGTCAATAAACGATAAGGCTCATTCGTTCCTTTTGTTACTAAATCATCAATTAAGACACCAATATAAGCATCTGAACGACTTAGAATTTTTTCGCCTGTACCTAATACGTTACCTGCAGCATTAATACCTGCCATAATGCCTTGGCCTGCTGCTTCTTCATAACCAGATGTACCATTAATTTGCCCTGCAGTGTATAAGTTTTTAATCATTTTAGTTTCTAATGTTGGCCATAATTGTGTTGGCACAATCGCATCATATTCAATCGCGTAACCTGCACGCATCATATCTGCTTTTTCAAGACCTGGAATAGTAGCCAACATTTGACGTTGAACATGTTCAGGAAGACTGGTTGATAAGCCTTGCACATAAACTTCATTCGTATTACGTCCTTCAGGTTCTAAGAAAAGTTGATGACGTGGTTTGTCGTTGAAACGTACAAATTTATCTTCAATAGATGGACAATAACGTGGACCTGTACCTTTAATCATACCTGAATACATGGCTGATAAATGTAAATTATCATCAATAACTTTATGTGTACGATCATTTGTATACGTGAGCCAACAAGGTAGTTGGTCTAAAATGTATTCGGTAGTTTCAAAACTAAACGCACGACCAACGTCATCGCCAGGTTGAATCTCAGTTTTAGAATAGTCGATGGTTTTAGAATTCACACGTGGCGGTGTACCTGTTTTAAAACGCACAACTTCAAATCCAAGTTCTCTTAAATTATCAGCTAATGAAATAGATGGAAGTTGATGGTTTGGACCACTTGAATATTTCATTTTACCTAAAATGATTTCTCCACGTAAAAATGTACCTGTCGTGATAACTACAGCTTTCGCATGATACTCTGTACCTATATTCGTACGTACACCTTTAACTTCATCATTTTCAATCAATAATTCGTCTACCATACCTTGCATGATATCTAAGTTATCTTCATCTTCAATGACACGTTTCATTTCTTGTTGATAAAGCACTTTATCAGCTTGAGCACGTAATGCACGAACTGCTGGACCTTTACCAGTATTAAGCATACGCATTTGAATGTGTGTTTTATCAATTGCTTTAGCCATTTGGCCACCTAATGCGTCGATTTCACGTACTACTATTCCTTTTGCTGGGCCACCGACTGATGGGTTACATGGCATAAAGGCGATATTATCTAAGTTAATGGTTAACATTAACGTTTTAGCACCACGTCTTGCTGAAGCTAATCCTGCTTCAATTCCAGCATGACCGGCACCAATAACAATTACGTCATATTCTTGAACCATTGAATTGACCTCCCTATTTTTTCCTTAATTATTATTATTCATTTTAGACTACTGACCGTCTTAATTTTTATTATTTACCTAAACAGAATTGACTAAATAGCTGATTAATTAATTCATCGCTTGCTGATTCTCCAATAATTTCTCCTAATATTTCCCATGTACGAGTTAAATCAATTTGAACCATATCCATAGGAATACCAGCTTCAGCTGCATCAATAGCATCTTGAATTGTTTGTCTTGCTTGTTTTAAAAGTGAGATATGTCTAGAGTTTGAAACATACGTCATATCTTGATTTTGTACTTCTCCACCAAAGAACAAATCTCTGATTTGTAATTCTAATTCGTCGATACCTTCTTGTTTTAACATTGATGTTTGAATAAGTGGTGTGTTCCCTATCATAGTTTTAACTTCTTCAATATCTAATCGACGTTCTAAATCTGTTTTATTAACGATAACAATCGCATCTTCATTTTTTATTACTTCATATAATGTACGATCTTCTTCAGTTAAAGGCTCGTTATTATTTAATACAAAAAGGATTAAATCCGCTTCACTTAATGCTTTACGTGAGCGCTCTACGCCTATTTTTTCTACAATATCTTCAGTATCACGAATACCTGCTGTATCAACAAGTCTTAATGGGACACCACGTACATTAACGTATTCTTCTAATACATCTCGAGTTGTTCCAGCTACTTCAGTGACAATGGCTTTATTATCTTGAATAAGATTATTTAGCATTGAAGATTTACCTACATTCGGTTTACCGACAATCACTGTAGATAATCCTTCTCTCATAATCTTACCTTGAGTTCCCGTTTCTAATAATTGATCAATTTCATTTTTAATTTTTTTAGACTGCGCAAGTAAAAATTCCGTTGTTGCATCTTCAACATCATCATATTCTGGATAATCAATGTTCACTTCAACTTGGGCAAGAATTTCCAATATCGATTGACGTTGTCGTTTAATTAAATCACTCAACCGACCTTCAATTTGATTCATTGCAACTTTAGAGGCTCTATCCGTTTTAGAACGAATGAAGTCCATGACTGCTTCTGCTTGAGATAAGTCAATTCGGCCATTTAAAAACGCACGCTTAGTATATTCGCCAGGTTCCGCCATTCTAGCGCCATGTGTCATGGTAAGTTCTAGTATACGATTAATTGTCAAAATACCCCCATGACAATTAATTTCAATAATATCTTCACGTGTAAAGGTTTTTGGTGCACGTAAAACTGAAATCATCACTTCTTCTACAACTTCATCTGTCTCAGGATCTATAATATGGCCGTAATTAATAGTGTGTGATGGAACATCTTTTAATTTTTTCTTTCCTTTATATAACTTATCTCCTATTTCAACCGCTTCTGGACCAGACAACCGTACAATACCAATTGCACCTTCTCCCATTGGAGTTGAAATACTTGTAATTGTATCAAAATCCATTATCCATTCTCGCCTCCCTAGTTAAGTAAAATTTCAATATAATATTGTAATAAGTTTCTAATTAAATTGCGAATATATTGTTTTATAATCTACTGGTTAGTCTTCGGTTTGTCTAACATTAGACTTCCGTTATTCTAAATTTATTTAATTCTCTTATTAAATACCTTTGCTATTTTCAATACATGTTCTAAACTGCCTTGAATCTCTAAAGTTGACATATTTTTAGCAGGTTGTCTCGCTATTACAATAATATCTTTTGAAATCATATCTTGCTTATGCACTTTAAAGTTTTCTCTAATGGCACGCTTAATACGATTTCGAGTTACAGCATTTCCGATTTTCTTAGAAACGCTAATGCCTAAGCGAAAATGTTCATACTCATTGTTTAATGTATACACAACAAATTGTCTATTGGCTACAGATTTTCCCTTTTTATAAATTTTTTGGAACTCACTATTCCTTTTTATACGATAAGCTTTCTCCACGCTTAAATCACTCGCTTACATTGTTCTTTATGTTACATTCATCTATTAAAATGTGTGGGTTTAAAACGAAAAAAAAGACCACTGAGAAGTCAGTGATCTTATGCTGATAAAACTTTACGGCCTTTACGACGACGACGCGCTAAAACTTTACGGCCATTTTTAGTGCTCATGCGTTTTCTGAAACCATGAACTTTACTATGTTTACGTTTATTTGGTTGATAAGTACGTTTTACCATGCAAAACACCTCCATCTACATATTATATCTCGTTCACTAAATCTACTTCTAATGAACCTGACTATTTTAATAGATAAATGATAATTGTTAATATCAAATAATTTTGATTTAATTCGATTTTATCTAGTCATAATTCAAGCAACTACTACAATATAACAAATTACCATTTATAAAGCAAGCAGCTTTTGAAATCAATTAATGAATTTCAAGACGCTCTTTTAGTTATATCACTTTTATTTTTTTATATTTATACATTTCATTGATTTAGTAGTTTCTCAATTTTATACATATTTAATACACGTTTATAAATTATTTCCCAAACCTGTTATAGTACATTAAATTATGGTATCATTTTTTATCCACTTATTCACATATAGTATTTAATTTTTTGTGGATAATCAATAGCATATTCACAGATTTATACCAAATTTACAAACATATTCACAGCCATTTGACATCTATTGCAGTTAAAAAGTATAATTATGTGGATAAGTCGTCTGAATCATTTATCTTATAGGATTTTTTTATAAATTCTATACGTGTTTTTACTGTGTATAAATCATAGCATATATAAAGTTATCCACCGAATGTGATTAACTTGTGGATAATTATTAACATGCTGTGATTATTTTTATCCACGCTTATAAAAACTGTGTATAAGTCTTAAATTTATAGAAAGATGGAGTTTATATATGTCGGAACAAGAAATTTGGAAAAAGGTATTAGAAGTAGCTGAGTCAGAGATTTCGAAAACAACGTTTAATACGTTTTTAAAAGACACTGAACTTAAAGAAATTCGCGACAATGTTGCTTACATCTTTGTTATTCATGAGTTTTATGCTGATTGGTTAAACTCAAATTATAAAGATGTAATTCAAACAATTATGAAAGACATCATTGGTTATGAAGTTGATCCAAAATTTTACACTGCTGAACAACTCGCTGAACTTGATGAAACGAGTCGTAAACAATCAAATACTGTAAACAAAACGTCTGCCATTGATGATAGCCATGATGATATCGATCAATTTAATACGCATAATACGTTTGATACATTTGTGATTGGTCCTGGCAACCGCTTCCCACATGCAGCAAGCTTAGCTGTAGCTGAAGCACCTGCACAAGCTTATAATCCATTATTTATCTATGGCGGCGTAGGATTAGGGAAAACGCATTTAATGCATGCCATTGGTCATCACGTACTAAGTAATAAACCGAATGCCAAAGTGCTTTATACTTCAAGCGAAAAGTTTACAAATGATTTTATTAAATCCATTCGTAACAATGAACCTGAAGCATTTAGAGAAAAATATAGAAATATCGATGTATTATTAATTGATGATATTCAATTCATTCAAAATAAAGAACAAACACAAGAAGAATTTTTCCACACATTTAATGAATTACATCAAAATAAAAAACAAATTGTTATTTCAAGTGATCGTCCACCTAAAGAAATAGCAAAACTTGAAGATCGCTTACGTTCTCGATTTGAATGGGGTCTCATTGTTGATATCACGCCACCAGATTATGAAACACGTATGGCCATCTTGCAGAAAAAAATCGAAGAAGAGAACTTAGAAATTCCAGCAGAAGCATTGAATTATATTGCAAATCAAATTCAATCAAATATTCGTGAACTTGAAGGAGCTTTAACGCGTTTACTTGCTTATTCAAAATTACAAGGTAAACCGATTACAACAGAACTTGCTGCTGAAGCTTTAAAAGATATTATTCAAGTTCCTAAATCTAAAAAAATCTCGATTCAAGATATTCAAAAAGTAGTTGGACATTATTACAATGTACGCATCGAAGATTTTAGTGCTAAGAAAAGAACAAAGTCGATTGCATATCCACGACAAATCGCAATGTATCTATCTAGAGAATTAACTGATTTTTCATTACCAAAAATTGGTGAGGAATTTGGAGGACGCGATCATACTACAGTTATTCACGCACACGAAAAAATTTCGAATGATATTAAGGCGGATCCAATTTTCAAACAAGAAGTCGAAGATTTAGAAAAAGAAATACGTAAACAGTAATAGGAAATATGAATCTGTTATATAACAGCATTGCTAAAATATGACATTCAATATCAAAGATGACTGTGCTTCTAAATAATTTTATAAATATAGCAAGAATCTAGAAAAGGTTAAATTGTGGATAATGTGAAAAAGTAATACACATCATTAACAACTTATCCACATGTGCATAACTTTGATATAAAAGGCGTTTCATAAGATATCCACTAATCCACAAGCCCTACTACTATTACTATGATTTTAAAACCTATATAATTTAAGTATAAACGACTGGAAGGAGTTTAAATTAATAATGGAATTTACAATAAAAAGAGATTACTTTATCACACAATTGAATGATACATTAAAGGCAATCTCACCAAGAACAACTTTACCAATTTTAACAGGTATCAAAATTGATGCTAAAGATAATAACGTTATCTTAACTGGTTCTGACTCAGAAATTTCAATTGAAATCACGATTCCTAAACAAGTAGATGGAGAAGATATTGTTGATATTACTGAAACTGGATCAGTGGTTCTTCCTGGTCGTTTCTTTGTTGACATCATTAAAAAATTACCAGGCAAAGATGTTAAATTATCAACAAATGAACAGTTTCAAACCCTTATCACATCAGGACATTCAGAATTTAATTTAAGTGGTTTAGATCCTGAACAATATCCATTATTACCGCAAGTATCACGTGATGATGCAATTCAATTATCTGTAAAAGTACTTAAAAACATTATTGCGCAAACAAACTTTGCAGTGTCCACCTCAGAAACACGCCCAGTTTTAACTGGTGTGAACTGGCTTATACAAGATAATGAATTAATATGCACTGCTACGGATTCACACCGCTTGGCTGTAAGAAAATTAAAGCTTGAAGATGAATCGGAAAATAAAAATGTTATTATTCCAGGTAAAGCATTATCTGAATTAAATAAAATTATGAGTGATAATGATGAAGACATCGATATCTTCTTTGCATCTAATCAAGTATTGTTCAAGGTCGGTAACGTAAACTTTATTTCACGTTTATTAGAAGGTCATTATCCTGATACAACACGTCTTTTCCCTGAAAACTATGAAATCAAATTAGGATTAGATAACGGAGAATTCTATCATGCGATAGATCGTGCGTCATTACTTGCACGTGAAGGCGGAAATAACGTAATTAAATTAAGTACTGGAAATGAGGTTGTAGAATTATCATCTACATCACCAGAAATCGGTACAGTAAAAGAAGAAGTTACAGCAACTGATGTTGAAGGTGGCAATTTGAAAATTTCATTCAACTCAAAATATATGATGGACGCATTAAAAGCAATTGATAATGATGAAGTTGAAGTAGAATTCTTTGGTACGATGAAACCATTTATCTTAAAACCAAAAGCAGATGATTCAGTCACTCAACTCATTTTACCAATCAGAACATACTAGTCATTAAAGATTAATTAAAAAGTTAAAGTAGAACAGAGTTCTTATTGAATTACTGTTCTACTTTTTTATTGATTAAAACAGTAATTTTAAACTATCTCAGAGGTTCATAGTGAAGCTAAATTTAGTAAAACGTGGTTTTTATCTACAACTCATTATATTCGCTGAAATAGGCCTTAAAATTAAAAATTGAGATATTGTCTCTGATTATTTTTGTCATAATTTCAAAAAATCATCTATTTTTTACATAACAATTTAAAATAACAAAAACTTATTTAAAAGTAAACGGTTTCACACTTCATTTTAAATGAAATTTATTCCTAAAAAAGGTATAATATAGTAATGATATATAAAGAAATGGAGTGATTATTTTGGTTCAAGAAGTAATAGTTGAAGGCGAGATTACGTTAGGTCAATTTCTTAAAACAGAAGGTATCATCGAATCAGGTGGACAAGCAAAATGGTTCTTACAAGATTACGATGTTTTATTAAATGGCGAACGTGAAACACGTCGTGGAAAAAAGCTAGCTGACCAAGATCGTATCGACTTCCCTGATATTCCAGATATCGATTCATTTATTATTATTCATCAAGGTGAGCAATGAAGCTTAAAATACTCCAATTAGAAAACTATCGTAACTATGAAGCGGTTACGTTAAATTGTCATCCTGAAGTGAATATTCTTATTGGAGAAAATGCACAGGGAAAGACAAATTTACTTGAATCAATTTACGTCCTTGCTTTAGCTAAAAGTCACCGAACCTCCAATGACAAGGAACTTATACGGTTTAACTCTGAGTATGCTAAAATAGAGGGTGAGCTAAGTTATAGACACGGAACCATGCCATTAACGATGTATATAACTAAAAAAGGTAAACAAGTTAAAGTGAACCACTTGGAACAAAGTCGACTAACACAGTATGTTGGACATCTAAATGTGGTTCTTTTTGCACCTGAAGACTTAAATATTGTTAAAGGTTCTCCTCAAATTAGAAGACGATTTATAGATATGGAATTAGGGCAAATTTCTGCAGTATATCTCAACGATTTAGCTCAATATCAACGTATTCTCAAACAAAAAAATAATTATCTTAAGCAGTTACAACTTGGTCAAAAAATAGATAAAACGATGCTAGAGGTTTTAAATCAACAATTTGCACAATATGCGCTTAATGTCACTTTAAGACGTGAGCAATTTATTGAAGAATTAGAGGCTTTAGCACAGCCTATCCACGCTGGTATTACGAACCAACGTGAAACATTATCTCTAAAATATTTACCAAGTATTAAACTTAGCGATACAAGTAAAAATAAGAGTGAATTATTAGATGAAGTCATCACGTTATTGAATGAATATCAACAACGTGAAATGGATAGAGCAGTATGTTTATACGGTCCACATAGAGATGACTTAGGATTTAATGTGAATGACATGGATGCTCAAACCTATGGATCTCAAGGTCAACAAAGAACAACCGCTTTATCAATTAAACTAGCAGAAATAGAATTAATGAACATTGAAGTCGGAGAATATCCGATTTTATTATTAGACGATGTCTTAAGTGAACTTGATGATTCTCGTCAGACGCATTTACTCAGTACAATTCAACATAAAGTACAAACCTTCGTAACAACTACATCGGTAGACGGTATTGATCATGAAATCATGAATAATGCGAAACTTTACCGAATTAATCAAGGTGAAATTATTAAGTAATAGAAAGTGATGGTGAATACATTGTCAGATGTAAACAACACAGATAATTATGGTGCTGGACAAATACAGGTATTAGAAGGACTTGAAGCGGTACGTAAACGCCCTGGTATGTATATTGGCTCAACTTCAGAAAGAGGTTTGCATCATTTGGTATGGGAAATCGTTGATAACAGTATTGACGAAGCGCTAGCTGGATATGCTAATCAAATTGAAGTAGTGATTGAGAATGACAACTGGATTAAAGTGACTGACAATGGTCGTGGTATTCCTGTCGATATTCAAGAAAAAATGGGACGTCCCGCAGTAGAAGTTATTCTTACTGTACTTCATGCCGGAGGTAAATTCGGTGGTGGCGGATACAAAGTATCTGGTGGACTACATGGTGTAGGTTCATCTGTAGTAAATGCGTTATCACAAGATTTAGAAGTGTATGTACACCGTAATGAAACAATTTATCATCAAGCATACAAAAAAGGCGTGCCTCAATTTGATCTTAAAGAAATAGGTAGTACGGATAAAACAGGTACAGTGATTCGCTTTAAAGCAGATAGTGAAATCTTTTCAGAAACAACAGTTTATAATTATGAAACACTTCAAAAACGTATTAGAGAATTAGCATTCTTAAATAAAGGTATTTCAATTACACTAAGAGACGAACGTGAAGATGAAGAACAACGTGAAGACACGTATCATTATGAAGGTGGTATTAAATCTTACGTTGAATTACTGAACGAAAATAAAGAACCTATTCATGACGAACCTATTTATATTCATCAGTCAAAAGATGATATCGAAGTAGAAATTGCAATACAATACAATAGCGGTTATGCTACAAACTTATTATCCTATGCGAATAATATCCACACATATGAAGGTGGTACACATGAAGATGGCTTTAAACGTGCACTTACACGTGTCTTAAACAGTTATGGGACTCAAAGTAAGATTATTAAAGATGATAAAGAACGTCTTTCAGGTGAAGATACACGTGAAGGTTTAACAGCAGTTGTCTCTATAAAACATGGTAATCCACAATTCGAAGGTCAAACGAAGACGAAATTAGGTAACTCTGAAGTACGTCAAATCGTTGATCGATTATTTTCAGAACACTTTGAACGCTTTTTATATGAGAATCCAAATGTTGCAAGAATCATTGTTGAAAAAGGAATCATGGCGTCAAGAGCACGTGTAGCAGCTAAAAAAGCGCGTGAAGTGACACGTCGTAAATCAGCATTAGAAATTTCAAGTTTACCTGGTAAACTGGCAGACTGTTCAAGTAAAAATCCTGATGAAAGTGAAATTTTCTTAGTTGAGGGTGACTCTGCCGGGGGGTCTACAAAAGAAGGTCGTGACTCAAAAACACAAGCGATTTTACCGTTGAGAGGTAAAATATTAAATGTGGAAAAAGCACGTTTAGATCGTATTTTAAATAACAATGAAATCCGTCAAATGATTACAGCATTTGGTACAGGCATAGGTGGCGAATTTGATATTTCTAAAGCCCGTTATCATAAGATTGTTATCATGACAGATGCTGATGTAGATGGTGCGCATATTCGTACATTATTACTTACATTCTTCTACAGATTTATGCGTCCATTAATTGAGGCTGGGTATGTATACATCGCTCAACCACCATTGTATAAGCTAACACAAGGTAAACAAAAATATTACGTCTTTAACGATCGTGAATTGGATAAATTAAAAGCTGAACTAAATCCTACTCCAAAATGGCAAATTTCTCGTTACAAAGGTTTAGGTGAAATGAATGCCGATCAATTATGGGAAACAACAATGAATCCTGAAAATCGTATGATGTTACAAGTAAAACTTGAAGATGCAGTAGAAGCGGATCAAACATTTGAAATGTTAATGGGTGACGTTGTTGAAAATCGTAGACAATTTATCGAAGATAATGCAGTTTATGCTAATTTAGATTTCTAATTTAACTTAATGTGAACTGACTATAAAAGGAGGATATCTTGATGGCTGATTCTCTACCACAATCAAGAATTAATGAAAGAAATATAACCAACGAAATGCGCGAATCATTTTTAGACTATGCGATGAGCGTTATCGTTTCACGTGCATTACCAGATGTACGTGATGGTTTAAAACCTGTACATCGTCGTATTTTATATGGTCTAAATGAACAAGGAATGACTCCAGACAAACCTTATAAAAAATCAGCACGTATTGTTGGGGACGTTATGGGGAAATATCATCCACACGGCGACTCTTCAATTTATGATGCTATGGTAAGAATGGCACAAACCTTTAGCTATCGTTATCCTCTTGTTGATGGTCAAGGTAACTTTGGTTCAATGGATGGTGACGGTGCTGCGGCAATGCGTTATACCGAAGCAAAAATGACCAAAATCACATTAGAACTGTTACGTGATATCAATAAAGATACTATTGATTTCTTAGATAACTATGATGGTACAGAAAGAGAGCCCGAAGTCTTACCTTCTCGTTTCCCTAACCTTTTAGTGAATGGTGCTTCAGGTATTGCGGTTGGTATGGCTACAAATATTCCACCACACAATTTAACAGAAGTCATTGACGGAGTCTTACGTTTAAGTCAAAATCCTGATATCACAATCTCAGAATTGATGGAAGATATTCAAGGTCCTGATTTTCCAACTTCTGGCTTAATTTTAGGTAAAAGTGGCATTAGACGTGCCTATGAAACTGGTCGTGGATCAATTCAAATGCGTGCACGTGCATCAATAGAAGAACGTGGCGGTGGTCGTCAGCGTATTGTTGTGACTGAAATTCCATATCAAGTGAATAAAGCAAGAATGATTGAGAAAATTGCAGAATTAGCGCGTGAGAAAAGAATTGAAGGTATCACAGATCTTCGTGACGAAACAAGTTTACGTACAGGGGTAAGAGTTGTTATTGATGTACGTAAAGATGCCAATGCAAATGTTATTTTAAATAATTTATATAAACATACACCATTACAAACATCATTTGGTGTAAATATGATTGCCCTTGTGAATGGTCGACCTAAATTAATTAACTTAAAAGAAGCGCTTGTTGAATATTTAGAACATCAAAAAACAGTTGTACGTCGTCGTACAGAATACAATTTGAAAAAAGCGAAAGATCGTGCACATATCTTAGAAGGTTTAAGAATTGCGCTGGATCATATTGATGAAATTATTTCTATTATTCGTGAGTCTGACACAGATAAAGTGGCGATGGAAACATTGCAAGAACGTTTTAAATTGTCTGAACGTCAAGCTCAAGCCATTTTAGATATGCGTTTACGTCGTTTAACTGGGTTGGAGCGCGATAAAATTGAAAATGAGTATAATGAATTATTAAGTTATATTGCAGAATTAGAAGAGATTTTAGCAAATGAAGATGTATTACTTCAACTTGTTCGTGATGAGCTTACAGAAATTAAAGAACGTTTCGGTGACGAACGTCGTACTGAAATTCAATTGGGTGGTTTAGATCACTTAGAAGATGAAGACTTAATCCCTGAAGAACAAATTGTCATCACTTTAAGTCATAACAACTATATTAAACGTTTACCTGTATCTACATATCGTTCACAAAACAGAGGTGGACGAGGTGTACAAGGTATGAATACCTTAGAAGAAGACTTTGTCAGTCAACTTGTAACATTAAGTACACATGATAATGTTTTATTCTTTACGAATAAAGGCCGTGTTTATAAGTTGAAAGGATACGAAGTACCTGAATTATCTCGTCAATCTAAAGGTATTCCAGTCATTAATGCGATTGAGCTTGAAAATGATGAAGTGATTAGTACGATGATTGCCGTAAGAGATTTAGAAGATGAGAACAGTTTCTTAGTCTTTGCTACTAAAAAAGGTATTGTTAAACGTTCTGCATTAAGTAACTTCTCTCATATTAATAAGAATGGTAAAATTGCGATTGGCTTTAAAGAAGATGATGAATTAATCGCAGTCCGTCTTACTGATGGTAAACAAGATATTTTACTTGGTACAGCACATGCCTCATTAATTCGATTCCCTGAAAATAGTTTACGCCCACTAGGTCGTACAGCTTCAGGTGTGAGAGGTATTTCTCTAAGAGAAAATGACGTAGTCGTAGGTTTAGACGTAGCCTATGCTGAAAGTGAAGATGAAGTTCTAGTCGTTACTGAAAAAGGTTATGGTAAACGAACACCTGTAAGTGAATATCGTTTATCTAATCGTGGCGGTAAAGGTATAAAAACAGCTAAAATTACAGAACGTAATGGTAATGTTGTATGTATTACAACGGTAAGCGGTCAAGAAGATTTAATGATTGTAACAGATGGTGGTATTATTATTCGTCTACAAGTTGAAGATATTTCTCAAAATGGCCGTGCCACACAAGGTGTGCGATTAATGAAATTAGGCGATAATCAAGCCGTATCAACCGTTGCGAAAGTCATTGATAAAACTGAAGATGAAGCTGCAACTGAAGCGGCACAACAAACAGAAAATGTGAGTGCCCAAACTACAGAAAGCGCAAATGAACAAGTGATAGATGATACGACACCTGGTAACGCTTTGCATACTGAATCTGATGAAGATGATGAAGATGATGAACGCATCGAAGTAAGACAAGATTTCATGGATCGTGTAAATGAAGATATTGAGAATGATTCAGATCAGAATTAAATATAAAAATAAGACTTCCCACATATAGGGAAGTCTTATTTTTATTATTTATCTTTCTAATTCTTTCATTACATAAGGAATTTGATTAATTAATTTTGAAGGGGGCACAACGTACATTTTTTCAGAAAGTTTTTCACCAATATAACTGTGAATATAAGTTGCGCTCGTAACGGCATCTTGTAAGCTATCAAATTGACCTACAAAACTTGTAATCATACCAGCTAATGTATCACCCATACCACCTGTAGCCATTGCAGGTGTGCCAATTGGTAATTTGTATTCTTTATCTTTAAAGAAGATTTCTGTACCGTGTTTTTTTAGTACTACAGTAGCACCTAATTTATCCACAGCTTCTCTATTTCTTTCATACGTTTGTTCTTCAATAGGAATACCACTTAGACGTTCCCATTCTTTTTGATGTGGTGTAAAGATAACACGACATGTAGGAATATCAGGTTTAAGTTTACAAAATATTGTAATTGCATCACCATCTACAATTAAGTTTTGGTGGGGTTGAATATTTTGTAGTAAGAAAGTAATCGCATTATTTCCTTTGAAATCAACGCCAAGACCTGGTCCAATTAAAATACTATCTGTATTCTCAATCATTTTTGTTAACATTTTAGTATCATTAATATCTATTACCATTGCTTCAGGACAACGTGAATGAATGGCTGCATGATTAGTAGGATGTGTGGCTACAGTAATTAAACCACTTCCACTAAAAAGACATGCACGGGCAGCTAACATGATTGCTCCGCCTAAATTTGCACTACCACCAATTAAAAGAATTTTTCCATAATCACCTTTATGCGTTTCGTCATTACGTTTAGGAATTGTCACATTAGTTAATGTTTCCATATGATGAATCCTCCCTATTTAGATTCGAAAGTCATAACTTCTATATATTAAATCAATGAAATGATGAGTTATTAAGACAAGCGAAAATATCATGTGCATTTTAAATACAATAGAAAATATTATACCTGCTTAAGCGTTTCGTCAACACTATTTTAAATAAATTTATAAATGCTAAAATTGACAGAATTTTAACGTATGTAGTTTGTTATATTTGGTTGAGGTAACTGCTTGAAAATTATATATGACTTTGCTATATTAAAATTAACTTAATAAAGTATTGTTCGTAGGCTAAGTAACATAAGGGTATTAATTTCAGAGAGCTTGTGGTTAGTGTAAACAAGTAATTAATTTTTATGCGAATCTACCTACTTATATTGAACAATCGGTTTTAACCGTTATCGATAGTGGAGTGCAATTTAGTTTATTTAATTAAATTGTTAAATAGGGTGGCAACGCGTAGACCACGTCCCTTGTATGGGGACGTGGTCTTTTTTTATTTTAAATCGCTATGGTCACTCAATATAAATTTTTTGGAAGGATGAATATGATATGTTAGACATCAAGCAATTCAGAGACGAAACGGACAAAGTTAAGAGCAAAATTGAATTACGAGGAGATGATTCAAAGGTTGTTGATGAAGTATTAGAATTAGATAATCAACGTCGTGATTTAATTGGTAAAACAGAAGAAATGAAAGCACGTCGTAACAAAGTAAGTGATCAAATCGCTGAAAAAAAACGTAATAAAGAAGATGCAGATGACGTCATTAAAGAAATGCGTGAATTAGGCGATGAAATTAAAGAAAATGATGCAAAATTAAATGAAGTAGATAACAAAATTCGTGATATCTTAATTCGTATTCCAAACTTAATTGCAGATGACGTACCACAAGGTGCTGACGACACTGAAAATGTTGAATTAAAAAAATGGGGTACGCCTCGTGAATTTGATTTTGAACCAAAAGCGCACTGGGATTTAGTAGAAGAATTAAAAATGGCTGATTTCGAACGTGCTGCAAAAGTATCAGGTGCGCGCTTCGTTTATTTAACTAAAGATGGTGCTTTATTAGAACGTGCATTAATGAACTATATGTTAACAAAACATACAACACAACATGGTTATACAGAAATGATGACACCTCAATTGGTAAATGCAGATACAATGTTTGGTACAGGCCAATTACCTAAATTTGAAGAAGATTTATTCAAAGTTGAAAAAGAAGGCTTATATACAATTCCAACTGCAGAAGTGCCATTAACAAACTTCTATAGAAATGAAATTATCCAACCTGGCGTGTTACCAGAAAAATTCACTGGTCAAACTGCATGTTTCCGTAGTGAAGCGGGATCAGCGGGTAGAGATACAAGAGGTTTAATTCGTTTACATCAATTCGATAAAGTTGAAATGGTGCGTTTTGAAAAACCTGAAGATTCTTGGGATGCATTAGAAGATATGACTCAAAATGCCGAAGCAATTTTAGAAGAATTAAAATTACCATATCGTCGCGTGATCTTATGTACTGGAGATATTGGTTTCAGCGCAAGTAAAACATATGACTTAGAAGTATGGTTACCAAGTTATAATGACTATAAAGAAATTAGTTCTTGCTCAAACTGTACTGATTTCCAAGCTCGTCGTGCTAACATTCGTTTCAAACGTGATGCTTCTTCTAAACCAGAATTAGTACACACATTAAATGGTAGTGGACTTGCAGTAGGTCGTACATTTGCAGCTATCGTAGAAAACTACCAAAACGAAGATGGTTCAATTACAATTCCAGAAGCACTTGTACCATTTATGGGCGGCAAAACAGAAATTCGTCCAGTCAACTAATCATTCAATAGAATTCAACTCATAAAGTGATAGAGTGACATAGTCCTCTATCGCTTTATTTATTTTTATATTAAATAAGACTGCCCTGAGAAAGGTAACTTTTAAAAATATCGAAAATTTCTGATATTTTTAAAACATTGAATTATCAATATTTCTAAACGCCCTTCTCTCTAACCTCACTCAAACGGACGTCTAAAGATATTGAAGCGTCTATTAGATTATATTAGACTGAATTTAATTAAAATATATAGTCAATTTGAAAATACATATATAAAGGGGGAGCTAACATGACGTCACATGTAACATTTCAACAAGGAGTCAAAGAATGTATTCCAACATTACTAGGATACATCGGTATAGGACTATCATTTGGCATCGTGGCAGCTTCTCAGGATTTTAGTGTTCTAGAAATTCTTCTGTTATGTTTATTGGTTTATGCAGGCGCAGCACAATTTATTATTTGTGCTTTAGTTATTACTGGTACACCTATATCAGCAATCGTGTTAACAACGTTAATTGTGAATTCCCGCTTCTTTTTATTGTCTATGACATTATCACCTAATTATAAAGATTATGGTATATGGAATCGTTTAGCTTTGTCTTCTCTTCTTACTGACGAGACCTTTGGGGTTGCTATAACGCCACACTTAAAAGGGGAAACAATTAATGACCGATGGTTACATGGATTAAATATTACTGCTTATTCATTTTGGGCAATCGCTTGTGTGTTAGGAGCAGTCTTTGGGAAATACATCTCTCATCCTGAAATGTTAGGATTAGACTTTGCGATTACAGCTATGTTTATTTTCTTGGCTATGGCTCAATTTGAAACGATTACACGTTCCAAAATAAGTATATATATCGTATTAATTGCGTTCGTTATTGTAATGATGTTCATTTTAAGTTGGTTGATGCCCTCTTATGTGGCCATTCTTGTTACATCAATTTGTGCTGCAACACTTGGGGTGGTGATGGATCGATGACGATAACTGGACATATGCTTTTACTCATCGTTTTATGTGGATTAGTGACATTAATTGTACGTGTCGTACCTTTTTTAATGATTTCACGTATTCAACTGTCAGAAACAGTCATCAAATGGCTGTCGTTTATTCCAATTTCATTATTCACTGCGTTAGTTATTGATAGTTTTATCGTTCAACATAAAGGCATGCAGGGCTTTGAATTAAATATTCCATTCATTGTAGCAACCATTCCTACAGTCATTATCGCAATTGTGACGCGTAGTCTAACCATCACTATTATTGTAGGTATTATATTCATTGCAGGTATACGATGGTTCTTTTAACCCATTTATTTACTGCGCATTGAAGTTAACTAGACAATTGTATTAAAATAAATTTAAATTAAACAATGCAATCAATATATAGATACTCTTATTTTGAGAAGTAGAGGGAATTGGCCCTATGAAGCTTCAGCAACCGACAAATCATTGTACGGTGCTACAACCAACGAGATACTCGAATGATAAGTACTAAAGTATTATCGCTTCACACTTTTAAAATTAAGAGTAGAAGCGATTTTTTTATTCTAAGGAGGCATAGCATGACAAATTATACAGTAGATACATTACATTTAGGTGCTTTTACAACAGAATCAGGTGAAACAATTGAGAATCTAAAATTGCGTTATGAGCACGTAGGTTATTCGGGACAACCGCTTGTTGTGGTTTGTCATGCTCTGACTGGTAATCATTTAACTTATGGTACAGATGAACATCCTGGATGGTGGCGTGAAATCATTGATGGTGGTTATATGCCAATCTATGATTATCAGTTTCTTACTTTTAATGTTATTGGAAGTCCTTTTGGTTCAAGCTCCCCATTAAACGATGCTCATTTTCCTAAAACAATAACATTAAGAGATATCGTTAAGGCAATTGAATTGGGAATAAAGGCCCTTGGATTTACTAAAATCGATATTTTAATTGGTGGCAGTTTAGGTGGCATGCAAGTGATGGAATTATTATATAATCATCAATTCGAAGTAGATAAGGCAGTCATCTTAGCAGCTACAGATAAAACCTCTTCATACAGTCGTGCTTTCAATGAAATTGCACGTGAAGCGATTCATATTGGAGGTAAAGAGGGACTTAGTATTGCAAGACAACTTGGATTCTTAACATATCGTTCTTCAAAAAGTTATGACGCGCGTTTCACACCAGATGAAGTAGTCAATTATCAACGTTATCAAGGCAATAAGTTTAAAGAATCCTACGATTTATCGTGTTACTTAACGATGTTGAATGTCTTAGATAGTCATCATCTTGATCGTCAGCGCGATGATGTGGATGAGGTCTTCCAATCTTTAAATACAAAAGTACTAACTATGGGCTTTACAGATGACTTGTTATATCCAGATGATCAAGTTAGAGCAGTAGGAGAACGTTTTAAATATCATCGTCACTTTTTTGTTCCAGACAACGTAGGCCATGATGGTTTTTTACTTAATTTTAATGACTGGGCACCTAACTTGTATCACTTTTTAAAAGTTTCGAAATTCAAACGAAAATAATAGATAAGAGAACAGTTAACACATTTGTTTAATTTGAATATAGAGGTTAAAATAGACGTTATAGTCAAAAAAGTATAGGAGTGGCGAATGTGTTTTCAAAAGTACATCCTAAAGCAATAATTATAGGAACTATCGTGCTTGTAGCAGTTGCTTTAGTTACGTATGTATTGCCAATAATTGGTCTGATTCTATGTTTATTCGCTACCATTCCAGGGATTATCATGTGGCATAAATCAATTGCTACATTTGGAATTGGAGCTTTACTCACTGTAGTCATCACGACCTTATTAGGGAATACCTTTGTATTAAGTGCCATGATTCTAGTTTTATTACTAAGTTTTGTAATTGGCCAATTATTAAAAGAACGTACATCTAAAGAACGCATCTTATATATTACAACAATGTATATAAGTATTGTGACGTTAATTGCATTTATGTTATTACAAGCGTTCAAAAAGATTCCAAATACCGAAGTATTGATTAAACCAGCAAAAGACGCAATGAACAATGCGATTGTAAATTCAGGCGTTGAATCAGATTATAAGATCATCTTAGAAGAAGGATTTCGTCAAATGGCTGTTCAACTTCCAAGTTACATCATTATTATGGTCTTTCTTTTAGTTTTAATTAATATCATCATTACATTTCCAATTTTACGCAAATTCAAAGTAGCAACACCTATTTTTAGACCTTTATTTGCTTGGCAGATGAATCGCACATTATTATGGATTTACATGATTGTGCTAGTATGTGTGATGTTTGCGATGAAACCAAGTATATTCCAAAGTATCGTATTGAATTTCGAAGTTGTGTTATCATTATTAATGTATATCCAAGGATTGAGTTTGATTCATTTCTTTGGAAAGGCCAAACGATTACCTGATGCGGTATCTATATTATTAATGGTCGTGGGGACAGTGATTTCACCCTTTACGCATATCGTATCATTACTTGGCGTACTTGATTTAGGAATTAACTTAAAACGAATGATTAAAAAATGACTTTAAAAAGTGAATAGAGGTGGAAGAATGAACCGTCAATCCACTAAAAAAGCATTGCTTATTCCTTACATTTTGATGGTGCTTACGGCAATTGCAATTGTTATTGTAGGGTTTATATTTAAACCTTTAATTGCAACGTTTACGGCGATTGCTTTAATCATTATGATCGTCATTAGTGCGGTATTGATTAAACAAGCATTATCAAAAATGGATCATTATGTGGATAATCTGAGTGGTCATATTTCAGCAGGAAGTAATAAAGCAATTAAACGCATGCCAATTGGTTTAGTTGTGATTGATGCTGACGATCACATCGAATGGATCAACCAATATATGTCTGAACATCTAGAAACGAATGTCATCTCAGAACCAGTCAATGAAGTTTTTCCGAATATTCTTAAGCAACTTGAAAGAATACAAGAAATAGAAATCGAACATGGTCAGTACCATTATCATGTGCGTTATTCTGAAGAAGAACGTTGTTTATATTTCTTCGATATTACAGAAGAAGTACATACAAATGAATTATATGAAGAATCAAAGCCTATCATTGCAACGTTGTTTTTAGATAACTACGATGAAATTACACAAAATATGAATGACACACAACGTTCTGAAATCAACTCAATGGTGACACGTATTATTAGTCGATGGGCAACTGAATATAACATTTATTTTAAACGTTATAGTTCAGATCAATTCGTAGCGTATTTAAACCAAAAAATCTTAGCAGAAATAGAAGATTCTAATTTTGATATTCTAAGTCAGTTACGTGAAAAAAGTGTAGGCTATCGTGCACAATTGACATTAAGTATTGGTGTTGGTGAAGGTACCGAAGATTTAATTGAACTTGGTGAATTATCTCAATCAGGACTTGATTTAGCCTTAGGTCGTGGAGGAGACCAAGTTGCAATTAAAAACATGAATGGTAATGTCCGCTTTTACGGAGGTAAGACTGACCCGATGGAAAAACGAACACGTGTTAGAGCACGTGTTATCTCTCACGCATTGAAAGATATCTTAACTGAAGGCGACAAAGTGATTATTATGGGACATAAACGTCCCGACTTAGATGCGGTTGGCGCAGCTATTGGAGTATCTCGATTTGCGTCAATGAATAATTTAGAAGCATATGTGGTACTTAATGAAGAAGATATCGATCCAACATTAAGTCGTGTGATGGAAGAAATTGATAAAAAACCTGAATTGAAAGAACGATTTGTGACATCTGATGAGGCTTGGGATATGATGACGTCAAAAACAACGGTTGTTGTGGTAGACACACATAAACCTGAAATGGTATTAGATGAAAATATTTTAAATAAAGCGAATCGTAAAGTAGTCATTGATCATCATAGACGTGGAGAAAGCTTTATTTCAAATCCATTACTCGTTTATATGGAACCTTATGCAAGTTCAACTGCAGAACTTGTCACAGAGTTATTAGAATATCAGCCAACAGAACAACGTTTATCACGTTTAGAATCTACAATTATGTATGCAGGTATTATTGTTGATACACGTAATTTTACATTACGAACAGGTTCAAGAACGTTTGATGCGGCAAGTTATTTACGTGCGCATGGTGCCGATACAATCTTAACGCAACAATTCCTTAAAGATGATGTTGATACGTATATTAATCGTTCTGAATTGATACGTACAGTTGAAGTTCAAGATCACGGTGTCGCGATTGCTCACGGTTCTAATGATAAAATCTATCATCCTGTAACAGTTGCACAAGCTGCGGATGAATTGTTAAGTTTAGAAGGCATTGAAGCTTCTTACGTTGTAGCGAAACGTGAAGATAATCTTATTGGTATTTCAGCACGTTCATTAGGCGGTATTAATGTTCAATTAACAATGGAAGCCTTAGGTGGCGGAGGTCACTTAACAAATGCTGCAACGCAAATAAAAGGTGTCACTATAGAAGAAGCAATCGAGCAATTACAACAAGCAATTACTGAACAAATGAGTAGGAGTGAAGATACATGAAAGTAATATTTACACAAGATGTTAAAGGTAAAGGTAAAAAAGGTGAAGTTAAAGACGTGCCAGTAGGTTACGCAAATAACTTTTTATTAAAAAATAAATATGCTGTTGAAGCAACACCAGGTAATTTAAAACAATTAGAACAACAAAATAGACGTGCTGAAGCGGATAGACAACAAGAAATCGATGATGCTAAAGCATTAAAAGCAAAATTAGAAGATATCGAAGTTGAAGTAAGTGCTAAAACTGGTGAAGGCGGTAAATTGTTTGGTTCTATTAGTACAAAACAAATTGCTGACGCATTAAAAAATCAACACGATATTAAAATTGATAAACGTAAAATGGATTTACCACACGGTATTCACGCGTTAGGTTATACTAATGTACCTGTTAAATTAGACAAAGAAGTTGAAGGTACAATTCGCGTACACACTGTAGAAAAATAAAAAGATTTAGGACAAATAGGTAGTCCATTCTTTTAAAAGCAATTCATAGAAAGATATAATGTTGCACTAGCATGTCGAAAATTTTAAGATAGATGGGTGTAATGATTGATGGATAATATGTATGATCAAAGACAAATGCCCCATAACAATGAAGCTGAACAGTCTGTCTTAGGTGCAATTATTTTAGATCCAGAATTAATAGGTTCGACTCAGGAGGTATTACTTCCTGAGTCGTTTTATAGAGGTGCACACCAACATATCTTTAGAGCAATGATGAACTTAAACGAAGATGCTCATGAGATTGATGTAGTCACGTTAATGGAACAATTAACGAAAGAAGGTACATTAAGTGAGGCTGGTGGCCCTCAATATTTAGCTGAATTATCGAATAATGTACCGACGACACGTAATATTGAATACTATAGAAATATAGTTGCTAATCTTGCGCTTAAACGTCGATTAATTCAAACAGCTGATAGCATTGCGAATGATGGGTATAATAATGAGCTTGAATTAGATGCTATTTTAAGTGATGCTGAAAAACGTATTCTTGAACTCTCAGCAAACCGTCAAAGTGATGGATTTAAAGATATTAGAGATGTCTTAGGTCAAGTATATGAGACTGCAGAGGAACTTGATCAAAATAGTGGGCAAACGCCGGGTATTCCTACTGGATACCGCGATTTAGACCAGATGACTGCGGGCTTTAATAGAAATGATTTAATTATTTTAGCAGCCCGTCCTTCTGTAGGTAAGACTGCCTTCGCACTTAATATCGCTCAAAAAGTAGCCACTCATGAAGATAACTATACAGTAGGTATTTTCTCACTTGAAATGGGTGCCGATCAACTTGCGACACGTATGATTTGTAGTTCAGGAAATGTAGATTCTAACCGTTTAAGAACAGGGACAATGACAGAAGAAGACTGGAATCGATTTACGATTGCAGTAGGTAAATTATCGAGAACAAAGATTTTTATTGATGATACACCAGGAATTCGTATTACAGATTTACGATCAAAGTGTCGTCGTCTTAAACAAGAACATGGTCTTGATATGATTGTCATTGACTATCTACAACTTATTCAAGGGAGTGGCTCACGCTTTTCAGATAATAGACAACAAGAAGTCTCTGAAATCTCACGTACGTTAAAAGCCATCGCTCGTGAATTAGAATGTCCCGTTATCGCACTGAGTCAGTTATCTCGTGGCGTAGAACAACGTCAAGATAAACGACCAATGATGAGTGATATTCGTGAATCAGGATCAATTGAGCAAGACGCAGATATTGTTGCGTTCTTGTATCGTGATGATTACTATAATCGAGGCGATGGTGAAGAAGATGACGATAGTACGCAGTTCGAACCTCAATCCAATGACGATAATGGTGAGATTGAAATTATTATTGCTAAACAACGTAACGGCCCTACAGGCACAGTGAAGTTACACTTTATGAAACAATATAATAAATTTACAGACATTGATTATGCACATGCAGACATGTCATAAAAATATTTTTTACCGTACATTATTATTATTTTTAATATAAATGTACGGTTTTTATTTTGTTTTTAAAAAGTAAAGTTAAGTGAAGTATGTGTATTAAACATTTGTAAAACTGACTTGAGATACTGGTAAATTAGCAATTTTAAAGGTTTTTTAATAAAAAATACGTATTTATTTGACTGATGTGAATGCTATTTTTAATGTTCGATTTTTATTTGCATTATATGAAACGTATTGATAGAATACTTAGTGGTTAATTGAGAAAACTTTGGAGGTGCTCACATGTCATCAATCGTAGTAGTTGGGACACAATGGGGAGACGAAGGTAAAGGTAAAATTACAGATTTCTTAGCAGAACAAGCAGATGTGATTGCGCGTTTTTCAGGTGGTAATAACGCAGGTCATACCATTCAGTTTGGTGGAGAAACATACAAATTACATTTAGTACCATCAGGTATTTTTTATAAAGATAAATTAGCAGTGATTGGTAATGGAGTGGTTGTAGATCCTGTTGCATTATTAAAAGAATTAGACGGTTTAAATGAACGTGGTATTTCTACAGATAATCTACGTATTTCAAACCGTGCGCAAGTCATCTTACCGTATCACTTAGCACAAGATGAATATGAAGAACGTCGTCGTGGCGATAATAAAATCGGTACAACGAAAAAAGGTATTGGACCAGCTTATGTAGATAAAGCACAGCGTATTGGTATTCGTATGGCTGATTTATTAGAAAAAGACACATTTGAAAGACGTTTAAAAGAAAATATTGAGATTAAAAATGCATATTTCAAAGGGATGTTTAATGAAACTTGTCCACACTTTGATGAAATGTTCGATGAATACTATGCCGCTGGTCAACGTTTAAAAGAATTCGTTACAGATACAGCTAAAATTTTGGATGACGCTTTCGTAGCTGATGAAAAGGTTTTATTTGAAGGTGCACAAGGTGTTATGTTAGATATCGACCATGGTACATATCCTTTCGTAACGTCAAGTAATCCTGTTGCAGGTAACGTGACAGTAGGAACTGGCGTGGGTCCAACCTTCGTATCTAAAGTGATTGGTGTATGTAAATCCTATACATCTCGTGTAGGTGATGGCCCATTCCCTACTGAATTATTCGATGAAGATGGTCATCATATTAGAGAAGTAGGTCGTGAATATGGAACGACAACAGGACGTCCTCGTCGTGTAGGTTGGTTCGACTCAGTTGTATTACGTCACTCTCGTCGTGTAAGTGGTATTACAGACTTATCTATTAACTCAATTGACGTTTTAACAGGTTTAGATACAGTTAAAATCTGTACAGCATATGAGTTAGATGGTGAAACAATCACAGAATATCCAGCAAACTTAGATCAATTACGTCGTTGTAAACCCATCTTCGAAGAATTACCTGGTTGGACGGAAGACATTACAGGTTGTCGTACATTAGAAGAATTACCTGAAAACGCACGTAAATACTTAGAACGTATTTCTGAATTATGTGGCGTTCATATTTCAATCTTCTCTGTAGGCCCTGACCGTGAGCAAACAAACCTATTAGAAAAATTATGGTAAGAAAAGCGTATAAACCTAGAGCAATAACGTGCTAAGAGCGAAAATCGGTTTTTGATTTTAGAGATTAGCATATGATGGATGAGAGAATTACGTTTCGAAGCCCGTTAATAATAAAACATTTAATTGTATACATCTAACGTTGTTAAAGTGACTCACTTTAGCAACGTTTTTTATATATAAAATAAGATAATGATAACCGTATCATTTAAATTTGAATATGAATTAATAATGTAAAAGTAAAGAAAAAAAATATATTGTTATGTAATCTATCTTCAAAACAACTCTTTTTTTCTAAAAATTAAGGAATTATAAAAAAATATTAAAATTATGTAAAAAAGTTCTTGTCTTTAAAATAAAAGCTATGCTATAATCTATCTTGTGCTTAAGAACGGCTCCTTGGTCAAGCGGTTAAGACACCGCCCTTTCACGGCGGTAACACGGGTTCGAGTCCCGTAGGAGTCACCATTTATTAGGTCTCGTAGTGTAGCGGTTAACACGCCTGCCTGTCACGCAGGAGATCGCGGGTTCGATTCCCGTCGAGACCGTATTGCTTATCCAAAAGGGTAGGCATTTTTTTTATGCTTTTTTAATATTGCGTCTTTATTTTTATAAATATATAGACGTTATCATGAGTAAAACGATGTGTGTATTACAAATAGGTGACGTCGCAATATATTTTTAATATTTCTCTCTTTTTTTATACATCTTTTATATATCACTCTTAATTTTCAACGACTATCCTCTATCATCATTTTGTAACATTGTATCGTTTCAGTCTTCCTACGACTTTTGTCCAATATTCAAGGCGCTCAACTTATTTGTAATATAAAACGAGAGTGGTAAACTTTAAATTAATGTTATTCTATAATTTTAAATATGAAAATAGAATTAAGTGAATATTAATGTTAAATTATATAGTAGATAAACGTGCGTTAAGACGTAAGATAGCGCCATATAATACAGTTAATGTTTTACTCAAAATATAATAAACATTAAGGTTTAAACTACAATTTGAGAAATGAGGTTTATAGATATGGCTAGAAAAGTTGTTGTAGTTGATGATGAAAAGCCAATTGCGGATATTTTAGAATTTAATTTAAAAAAAGAAGGCTATGAAGTTCATTGCGCTTATGATGGTAATGATGCAGTCGATTTAATTTATGAAGAAGAGCCAGACATCGTATTGTTAGACATTATGTTACCTGGTCGTGATGGCATGGAAGTATGTCGTGAAGTACGTAAAAAATACGACATGCCAATTATTATGTTAACAGCGAAAGACTCAGAAATTGATAAAGTATTGGGTCTTGAATTAGGCGCTGATGATTATGTGACGAAACCATTTAGTACACGTGAATTAATTGCACGTGTGAAAGCAAACTTAAGACGTCACTATTCTCAACCTGCGCAAGAATCTGAAGGTACAACGAATGAAATTGCGATTAAAGATATCGTGGTTTATCCCGATGCTTATTCAATTAAAAAACGTGGTGAGGATATTGAATTAACACATCGTGAATTTGAATTATTCCACTATTTGTCAAAACATATGGGTCAAGTTATGACACGTGAACACTTACTACAAACGGTTTGGGGATACGATTATTTTGGAGACGTGCGTACAGTGGATGTAACCATTCGTCGTTTAAGAGAAAAAATTGAAGACGATCCATCTCATCCAGAATATATAGTGACACGTCGAGGCGTTGGATACTTCCTCCAACAACATGATTAGGGGTTGCAAACGATGAAGTGGCTGAAACAACTCCAATCCCTTCACACAAAACTCGTTATTGTTTATGTCTTACTGATTATTATTGGAATGCAGATTATTGGTCTGTATTTCACTAATAGTTTAGAAAAAGAATTAACCAATAATTTCATGAAGAATATTAAACAATATGCGACACAACTCGAAGTCAATATTGAGCGTATTTATAAAGATAATCCTTCAAATGCACAAAAGGAAGTTCAATCGCTACTGAATGAATACGCTAACCGGCAAGAGATTGAAGAAATTCGCTTTATTGATAAAGACCAAATTATAATGGCTACAGCGAAGTTATCATCACATAGCTTAATTAATCAAAAGGTGAATGATAATTCTGTTCAAAAAGCAATCTCTCTTGGCGAAGCAAATAGTCATAACGTCTTAAAAGACTATGGTAATGGTAAAGAACGGATTTGGATTTACAACTTACCAGTTAAGAATGGCAATGATGTGATCGGTAATATTTACATAGAGTCAAATATTAATGATGTATATAACCAGCTTAACAATATTAATCAAATCTTTATTATTGGTACGGCTATTTCCTTATTTATCACGGTCATACTCGGTTTCTTTATTGCGCGAACGATTACGCGACCGATTACAGATATGCGTAACCAAACAGTTGAAATGTCAAAAGGGAACTATACACAGCGTGTTAAGATTTATGGCAATGACGAAATTGGTGAACTTGCGCTTGCGTTTAATAATCTTTCTAAACGTGTACAAGAAGCCCAAGCGAATACAGAAAGTGAAAAACGTCGACTCGATTCTGTCATTACACATATGAGTGATGGTATCATTGCGACGGATCGACGTGGTCGTATTCGTATTGTGAATGATATGGCGATTAAAATGTTAGGTATGGCGAAAGAAGACCTCATTGGTTATTACATGCTAAATGTTTTAAAAATAGAAGGCGATTTTTCATTAGAAGAAATTCAAGAGAATAATGATAGTATCTTAATTGATATGAATGAAGAAGAAGGTATTATTGCACGTGTCAACTTTAGCACGATTGTACAAGATACGGGATTTGTTAATGGTTATATCGCCGTATTACACGATGTTACAGAGCAACAACAAGTAGAACGTGAACGTCGCGAATTCGTTGCCAATGTATCACACGAATTACGTACGCCACTAACCTCAATGAACAGTTATATTGAAGCACTTGAAGAAGGCGCTTGGAAAGATGAAAATCTTGCGCCATCGTTCCTTTCAGTCACACGTGAAGAAACGGTACGTATGATTCGACTGGTCAATGACTTACTTCAATTATCTAAAATGGATAATGAGACAGAACAAATTACAAAAGAAATTGTCGACTTTAATATGTTTATTAATAAAATTATTAATCGACATGAAATGGCAGCGAAAGATACAACGTTTGTACGTGAAATTCCAAATGAAACGATTTTCACAGAAATAGATCCAGATAAGATGACGCAAGTATTTGATAACGTCATTACGAATGCGATGAAATATTCTCGTGGAGATAAACGTGTCGAGTTCCACGTGAAACAAAATGCACTTTATAATCGAATGACCATTCGTATTAAAGATAATGGCATCGGTATTCCAATTAATAAAGTGGATAAAATCTTTGATCGCTTCTACCGCGTAGATAAAGCACGTACACGTAAAATGGGTGGTACGGGTCTTGGACTGGCCATTTCAAAAGAAATTGTCGAAGCACATAATGGTCGTATCTGGGCAAACAGTGTTGAAGGACAAGGCACATCGATATTTATTACACTTCCATGTGAAGTGATAGACGACGGTGATTGGGATGAACAGTAAGGAACATATTAAATCAGTTATCCTTTTTCTTTTAGTCATGATGAGTATTGTCCTTACGTATATGATATGGAACTTTACTCCAGATTTAAATAATTTAGACAGCGCGGATAGTAAAAAAAATAATACTAAAACCATTGGTAAACCTTTAGCTGCAAAGATGGACACAGTGATTTCACCTTATCAAGTTGTGTCAGTTAAAGGAGATAAAGTAAAAGGATTGACACCATCAAGATCTCAACTCGCTCAAGTTATTGATCCACTCAAAGATCATGAAGTGAGTAAAGTGGAATTAATGCAAAAAGGGTATAATTTGCAAACTCCGATATTAGACCATGATTTTGTCGTGTTGGATTTTACGTATGATATGCCATTAACAACCTATTTAGGTCAAGTACTTAATAACTCAGCTAAAATTCCTAAACATTTTAGCTTTAATCGAATTTTAATTGATAAAAATCCTAAGGGTGATTTAGAATTATATGCGCTGAGTAAACATCATCAACAAGTCATGAAAGTGACGATAGACGCTAAGGCAACGCCATTTACTAAAACCATTCATCATTTAGAAAAAGATATGGAAACCTATTCGGAAGTGATTACGAATAAGACGACGATTGATAAATCAACGCATATTTTTGCGCCGAAACATCCAAAAGACCTACGCTCATATCGTATGGTATATGATACGATTTCAGTCGAAACGATGAACTCAATTTTATTTGATGATTCTGTCATTATTCGAAGCGGAAAAAGTGGTTCAACCACATATAATAATAATACCGGCGTCGCAAACTATAATGATGACAGTAAAAAGTACCATTATAAAAACTTATCGGAAGATGAATCAGGTTCGAAAGATATGGATACTTCCATCCCAAGTACATTCGAATATATTAATAATCATGGTGGTTTCTTTAACGATGATTTCCGTCTGTTCGATACGGATAATATGTCAGGAGAATTAACCTATCAATTATTCCTCAATGGACATCCTACATTTAATGATCAGCAGTTAAATGAAATTAACGTGACTTGGGGAGAAAAAGGAATTTATGACTATAAACGTGCTCTTCTACGTTCAAGCGTGCCTTTAGAAGGTGCAACGACATCATTAGATAGTTTGGAAACAGTGCGTGCGTCACTTGCGAACAATCATAACATTGATTTTGAAAAAGTATCGAATATGATCGTTGGCTATAAAGAAGATGATCAGCCAGATAAAGATGACATCGAAGTACAACGTAATAGTGAATTTATTCCAACGTGGTATGTTGAGTATGATGGTGAATGGTATGTATATCAGGATGGGAGGCTTGAATAAATGAACTGGAAACTAACCAAAACATTGTTTATTTTCGTGTTTGTTCTAGTCAATATCTTTCTCATTCTGATTTATATTAATAAGGTGACTAAATCGCAAATTAATGAAACTGAAAGCGATAATGAAGTCAACTTCCAGCAAGAAGAGATTAAAGTATCGACAGATGTATTAAATAAAGATGTAAGTGGTACGAAGATGCAAATGATTACTGCTACTTCTAAAAACTTTAAATCATACGCTGAAAATAAATCTTCATTAGAAACAAGTGATTCTGGTTTCACAGTAAGTGGTGACGTAGATAATACTGTAAATGTAAGTGATCGTAATCTTAGTGATTTAAAAGATTACATTATCAATCATATTTATAATGGTAAGGTCTATCAACTTGGCGATATTAATTCAAATGCTGTTACCTATGAACAAACATATGATGGGTACCCATTGCTTAATAACAATAAAGCACGCCTTCGCTTTAATATAGACGATGGTAAAGCGACAATGTATAAACAAACATTAATGAGTAAAATTGAACCTGCAAAAGGTGACAATAATCCTAAGAAGCAAGTCATTACACCGCGTAAAGCAATTGAAAGCTTGTATTTCAATCGTTACTTAAAAGCTGGCGATGAAGTATTAGATGCAAGATTAGGATATTACTCAGTAGTAAGAGAAACCAACGTTCAATTACTACAAGCAAACTGGGAAATCAAAGTGAAACATAAAGGTAAAGAAGAAACGAAAAAATATTATGTTGAAGCCACTTCAGTCAATCCAAAAGTGATTGATAACTAAAAAGTGAATCATTTTAAATAGAGCAAAATGGCGGTCAAATTTGCCCGTTGTTTTGCTCTTACATATTTAATATAAACAGAGAATTGGAATTTTTAGTTACAGGTTGGTATAGTATACTATAAAAGTACTTTTAGAGCGGAAAGTTTCGAACAGAGATACAAGTTCGAAACTATATTTTTTTAGAAAAAAGAGTAAATATAAAATAATTAGACTGAAGGCACTCTAAATAATTAAAATTTAAGATAATGAGAAAGGATGAACCATCTTGATTCGAATGAGCGTATTAGCAAGCGGTAGTACAGGGAACGCGACTTATGTAGAAAGTGAGAAAGGCAGTCTATTAGTAGATGTTGGTCTTACGGGTAAAAAGATGGAAGATTTATTTAGTCAGATTGATAGAGATATGAAGAATCTGAATGGCATCCTAGTGACACATGAACATAGCGACCATATTAAAGGACTTGGCGTCATTGCACGTCGATATGGTTTACCAGTGTATGCGAATGAAAAAACTTGGAAAGCGATTGAGAAAAAAGATGATAAAATTCCGATGGATCAAAAATTTATTTTCAATCCGTATGAAACGAAATCCATTGCAGGTTTTGATATAGAATCATTTAATGTCTCTCATGATGCGATTGATCCACAATTTTACATTTTCCATAATAACTATAAGAAATTTACGATGATTACAGATACCGGCTATGTGTCAGACCGAATGAAAGGTATGATTCAAGGTAGTGATGCATTTATGTTTGAAAGTAATCATGATGTGGATATGTTACGCATGTGTCGTTATCCTTGGAAGACGAAACAGCGTATTTTAAGTGATATGGGACATGTGTCAAATGAAGATGCAGGACATGCGATGGCGGATGTGATTACAGGTCATACGAAACGTATCTATCTGTCACATTTATCTCGTGATAATAATATGAAAGATTTAGCACGAATGAGCGTTGGACAAGTATTAAATGAACATGATATCGATACTGAAAAAGAAGTATTATTATGTGACACAGATAAAGCACAAGCGACACCGATTTACACGTTATAAAATTGAAAATAAGTATGAAGCTTAATAAAAACCTTAAGAAAATATGAGGGTTTTATTAAGCTCTTTTTTTGGAAAAATTAAAGATATGATCTAACAATTTGGACTATACATGAATATTCATTAAAAAGTGGATAATTAGAGTGATTTACTTAGAATCTGTGAATAAATATAAAAGACGGTCATGAAGTTATCCCCAAATCTGAAGGAAGTTATCCACTGTTGTGAATAATACACACAGAAATACTCACATTATACACAGACTTATCCACAAAAATGATGAATAAATGAGATTTTTGTATATAAATCTTAAATTTTCCACAGAATTTATATACATTACTGTTATAATTAGAGGGAATTCTGTTAACAAGTTGATAACTTGTGGATAAGTCGAATAACTATTATCAACATGGAGGACTATAATGAAGATTACTATTTTAGCTGTCGGCAAATTAAAAGAAAAATACTGGAAACAAGCGATTGCTGAATATGAAAAAAGACTCGGGGCATACTCTAAAATTGAGATGATTGAAGTGCCGGATGAAAAAGCACCCGAAAATATGAGTGATAAAGAGATTGAACAAGTCAAAGAAAAAGAAGGACAACGATTATTAGCCAAAATTAAACCACAAGCCACCGTTATTACATTAGAAATACAAGGTAAAATGTTATCATCGGAAGGTTTAGCTAAAGAACTACAACAACGTATGACACAAGGACAAAGCGACTTCGTCTTCGTCATTGGGGGATCAAACGGACTCCATCAAGACGTCTTAAATCGCAGCAACTACGCACTCTCATTCAGCAAAATGACCTTCCCACACCAAATGATGCGCGTCGTCTTAATCGAACAAGTGTATCGAGCATTTAAGATTATGAGAGGCGAGGCTTATCATAAATAAAACTAAAAATTAGATTGTGTATAATTTAAAAATTTAATGAGATGTGGAGGAATTACATATATGAAATATTGGAGTATACCTTGCAATATCATACGATGTTTATAGAGTGTTTAATAAACCATTTTTCAACTATTGATGATCTAGAATATATAATAACTGTACAAATTATATTGATTATGGAACTACAATTCAATTAAGAAATTGATGATGAAATTTTAAATTTAAACTAATGGAATCAAGAAAGAATGAAAGGAAATATACAATGCCCACGATTAATAAAAGGAAGTTTATTAGATTTTGTGTTAGAAACAGTAGATGTTTTTGTAAATGGAAGTAAAAATGATTGCGAATTAGTAAATTTTAATTATAAAGAAGGAAAAGTAGTTTCACGTTATAGTACAAAATTTGAAAGCAATCCTAAATTAAGAAAAAAGCAATTGATATCGACGGTAAAAGTTGTAAGGTATGTTATTTTTGATTTTGAGAAAATTTTATGGGGCATAGGGAAAGTTTTATTGAAGTTCATCATATTAAGGCAATGTTTACTATAAGAAAGTTGAAATACACTCAGAAACAGACTGGATTCCCGTTTTTTTCAAATTGGCACAAAATGATACATAGGCCCACCTATATATTGAAGATTTAAGTTAAACGATAAATAATATTTTTCTCTTTTGTATAGAAATTTTTTTGGGAATGATATTAATTAGTATAAAAATGAATATGTCTACAAAGAAGGAGAGATTTTATTGAAACACATTAATCAATTTTCTGAATCGACACTAGCACAACTAGAAAAAGATCAACAACACGTATTTTATGTATACTGTTTGATGGACCCAAGAAATGATGAATGCTTTTATGTTGGTAAAGGTAAGGGGAATAGAATATTTAAACATAAACAAGATGCGCAGAAAAAAGTATTGTACGAAGATATATTTATAGAAGAAAATAAAGATAACTTGAAATTTAATAGAATTAACGAAATTTGTAGCAATGATTTGAATGTTTTAGGATATATAATCAGTTATGGATTAACCGAATCTGAAGCATTTTCTGCAGAAAATGTTCTTATAAACTTTCTTAACCTAACAAATAAAACTACATTAACAAATATGATTAACGGTCATGGATCTAAGGCATACTTAGTTGAAGATTTAGAAAATGAATTTGGCTACGATTCAATTAATCTTGAAAACATAAATACGAATGAATTAATTTTAGCAGTGAAAATCAGAGATGCATTTCTATTAGATAAGGATGAAAGTAAAGAGTATCCTATTAATGAAAGTAAACGTGATAGAAATAACCTTAAATCGCGTACATTAGGTAGTTGGATAATAGGAAAAGATAAAATACATAAAATAAAATATATTATTGGTATCAATACAGGTGCTAATAATGCAGTTGTCTCAGCTTATGAAGTATCATTTGAACAAGCGGAGAGTATCGAAACAAATAATGGTAGAATGAGATATGCGTTTATTGGGCTTTCAGAAAGAGATGCTACTCTAAAAAAATTGAATTTATACAAAAAAGCACTACCAGATTTAAGATTTGGTAGTGGTAGCGCTACAGCATATATAAATAATGGGACAATGAAAGTTGATTAAATGAATAAAAACATCCAATTCCTTAAATTAGCCTTTGAAAATTTTATACTCGTATATATAAGTGAAAAACTTAAAAGAATTAGATGTTAATTAAAGGAGAGAATGCTATGCCATCAGATGATATTGTAAAAAAACTATACTCAAAAGAGGATATTCGATTAGAATTAGGACTTACTCCGCATAAGTTTAATAAAAAAATGGAAACTATTGCTAAGCTTTTTAAAATTGATATGAAAATTTTTCACAATTACAAAGGCCAAGATAAAAATAATCAGTATACATTTAATGGTGTCGCAAAAGAATTAATCAAAGTGTTGCTAAAAAGTGTTGATTATTACCCAGTGGATATCAATTCCAAAAAATTTAAACAAAATGGAAAATCTAAAAAAGAAATGATTGAAAATATAGATAACTCTAGTTACATGAAATATATTTATCAGTTAATGAAATCTATCAATGAAATTCAATACAAAAGGTTAATTGCTGATATACATATGAAAGATGTGTACCAGAATACAAAAGCATGGTTAAATAATGGTGAATCAATTAATAAAAAAGAACAAGAGCTATACCAATATATGACAATTTTACCATTACATAAAAGAGTTGAACTGCAAAATGAGGTATTAAAATCTATAGACGAAACAATTTTTCAATTTCTCGCAAAAGAACATAGAAATAATCAAATTGAAGAAAATAATGAATTAGAAGCATATACAAAAGCAATAAAAGAAGGTAGAAATCCTAAAAATGATTATGAATTAAATCATCTCCTATATAAAAAAAATCAATTACCCTTAGATAGTCTAATAGAAGATATATGGGACTATGAGGAAACAGAGTATACTGAGCTTGATTGGTTAATTGCAGATATGCTAAAACGTTCACAAAGAGCTGATAGTAATTTTATCGAAAGTTTAGAGAAGAAAAACAAATTGAGAAAAAATATTCATAAAGATTCCATTAAAAGTATATCTAAGTTGATTGATCATGAATTAGTTAAAAATAATAGAAAGTGGGACGTAGCAGAATTTTATAAAAATCAACAATTTTGGAATAATAGTACATTAAGACGTAGCTCTCAAAATTTTGGAATTTTATATTACAAAAAGAATAGGTTACATACAATGAATCAAAGTAATATTATTAAGAAAATAAAAATTATCGAAGCTAATATAGAGAGTGCAAATAAACAGCCGAGCTATTTAGATTTCTTTTTACAAGCTAAGTTTGATTTAGAGAGGTTAGAAAGTGAATTAATGAAATATAGCATTAATCCGAAATATTTTAATAAGATAAATAGTGATTACGTAAGATATGCTATTGAAGATGTACATAATGCAATTATTAAAATTGACAGATATATAAGTAACGATAAAGTGAAGTTAAACTATTCAAATGTCCAAATGGTAGTGAGAAACGAAATAACAGAACAAGGAAGCTACTTTGTAACCCAGGCATTGAATACACTGTCAAAGGTAGAAGAGTCTGGCTACAGCTTTGATAATTTCATGGTAGGACCTTTCGTAGAAGACTTTAAAAAAGCAATTAAAAATCGTAGATTTGGTTCTAAAAAAGATTAAGATTGTTTTTTAGAGTTAAACATAAGAATAAATTTAAATAAAAAAATAAACCCAACAAACCTTGTTATATCAATGTTTGTTGGGTTTATTTTTTTGGTGATTTTTTAATAACTCAATTACATCTTAGGATAATATCGCTAAATTATACATTGTCGAGGCCAAGACAAATAAAAAATTAAAGCAAAAGTTAGCGCGCAACTTTCTGCTATAAAGGAGCAAATTTATATGGAGACAAGAGACAAACTGATGTCATTGACTCAAAGTGACAAAACACAGCAATGGCTAATGGACAAGTCATCTAACCAAGATGACATTCAACAATTGCAGCAACAATTCAGTCAGCAGCTTGATCAACAATATAATGCACTTTTAGCTGATGAAAAAGCTAAGTTAGACCAATACGTGGAAGTACATCAAGGATTGGAATCATTAAAGGAAGAGATTGAATCAGAACCTATTACGCTTAATATCGATAAATTACCCGATATCAAAGCAACAATGCTTGAAAGAGCCAAGAATGATGAACATTCTGATAAAATCGAAAAGCTATTTGATAGGTTAGAACAGGCATTAAATGGTACGAATCGATTATATACGCAATTATCGTTGATTGGTACACGAACACATCGAATTACAACTAAAAATTTTAATCTTCAAGGCTTACCTAAAGCAGTCCAACATACGATTTTACCTTCAAAATTTAAGAAGGTGTATACAGTCGATTTTAAATCGTTTGAACCATCAGTTGCAGCGTACATGACTCAAGATTCAAAACTGATTGACTTGTTAAATCAGAAAGACGGACTGTATGACGCATTGCTAAGTGAATTAGGCTTATCAGATGAGCTACGTGTATTTGTTAAACGTGCATTTATTGGTTCGTTTCTATTTGGAGGTAACTTCAAAAATCCTAAATTCAAGCTGAATCAATATGTAAGTGAAGTACAATGGTTGGATGCGGTCAGCCAATTTACAAAAGTCATTGAACTTAAGAAGCACGTTGAAAAGAGTAATTCCATGCCTATGCCTTATAGTATTGAGCATGATATGAGCGCATTTCAAGGTAGCAGTATTATGGCAATCTACGTACAAACTGTAGCGAGTTATATTTTCAAGCACATTCTGCTAAAAGTGTACAAAGCACAGTGCGATCAAAAAACGTTCAAGATTATAGTACCTATACACGATGCGATTATGATTGAATGTGAAGATGAAGAAATTGCACAAAATGTGGGTCAGTTAATGAAAGATACGGCTAACCAGTTGTTCAATGGTGAATTTGCACATGTGACAGTGGAAGAAATAGGAGGCGTAGACCATGAATAATGATAGAGGACAAAGCCTACACATCCCAAGTAGTACACCAATCAAAGAAAATAATATATATGTAGCTACGTTACATTCTGTGATCCAAACAGATTTCTCAGGTGAAATAAAGCACCAATTCACGTATGAAATTGAAGTGAACAATCAGATTGTATATGCGAATCGTAATATTCCAACAAAACCGAGCGCTAATCAGTTGTCAATTCATGATTGGCTGAAACGTCATAGCAACTATAGCGCAAGTCATGAAAACTATGAGCCTTATATTGATCAGAAACATTTAATTCTATTAGGTCAATATAACGGTAACTATTATGTACAAGATGTAGCATCGTTAGATGCGTTTGGAGGCGTATTATCATGAATCATATATTACAAATGTTATCTAAGCTATTAAGTGTGGCCAAGGAGGCAATCGACCGTCAAGGTCTGATTGCTATCCTAACTATTCCTGTTAATAATAACGATGAAATAGAAGAAACGGCTCAAGGTGAAACCGTGTATAACGAACTTATCGATCAGTTACGACTTAATATCCCAAAAGATACGGATTATCAACCTAACATCTATAGTTATTTTGGTATTAAGAAGAATCCTAATGACACCGTACTCATGGAAATGATGATAAAGGTTTTTCATATCAAACGCTTTAATTCAGAACTGTTTATTTTCAAAGTTAACGGGTGGCAAAAGATAAATGGAGATGAATTACAAGGGTTGATATCTAAAATGATACAAGTATTGCTTGTAGATTATAAGCCTTCACTAAGCACTCTAAAAAATGTCGTAGATGGATTGCAAAAATCAACAGATGTAGAAGAACTTGTTGAGAATGAGCGCTATATTGGTTGTGGTGAAAATATGTTCGATCTTAATACGTTTCAAGTCGTTAAAAATTCAATCGATATCTTTCCAAAAACACGATTGAATTTATCATTAAGTACAAATGATGTAATTACTGATAAGATACCGCCTTATTTTAAGCAATATATGTTACAACTTGCGAATTATGACGATGATTTACAATACTTTCTTTTCCAACATACAGCAGTATTACTTACAGCTGATACTAAATACCGTAGGGGTCTCATATTATATGGTGGAGCTAAGAATGGTAAATCTGTATATATTGAACTAGTTAAATCATTTTTCTATAGTAAAGATATTGTGTCTAAGCCACTTAATGAGCTTGAAGGTCGTTTTGACAAAGAAAGTTTAATTGACAAAAGTCTAATGGCAAGTCATGAAATTGGGCAATCTAGGATTCAAGAAAAGATCGTAAATGACTTCAAAAAGTTATTATCTGTAGAATCAATGCATGTTGATCGTAAAGGAAAAACTCAAGTGGAAGTCATTTTGGATTTGAAACTTATTTTTAGTACAAATGCGATACTTAATTTTCCTCCTGAACATGCGAAAGCTTTGGAGCGTCGAATTAATATTATTCCATGTGAGTATTATGTTGAAAAAGCGGACACTTCATTAATTGATAAGCTCCAGAGTGAGAAGAAAGAAATCTTTCTTTACTTGATGTATGTGTATCAACAGATTGTAAAAGCAGATATCGAGTATCTTGAAAATAGCCGTGTCACTGAAATTACTCACGATTGGTTAAATTTTGGATATGAATTTGTTTCTAGCAGGTCCGTAAGTAATGCAAATCAGAAAGCATGTATTAATTTACTCAGAAAACTTATAGAAATCAAATCAGGATCACGAATCAAAGTATCCGAGTTAAATAAAGTTATTAATGAAGAAATAAAGGTAAGTTCTCAGGTTATTAAACAGTTAATTCAAGCAAACTTTGATACTCAAACCAAACTATACAATGGCTACGATTATTGGATTGATTTAGGTTGGAAAGAAGCCAATAAAAAAGAGATTCATGATATTTCGGAAAAAGATAATATTATTTCATTAGATAAAAATGAAAATATAACAGACGATGAGGCATTAGATGAAGAGAATTTGGACTTTGATTGGGAGGACTTTGACGATGAATAATGAACAAATTGAAGCATTTGTAGAAGTGCTTGTGCCTATCATAGAAGAACGTATCAATAAAGGTAAGTAATCTAATTACGTACTACAGGCAGTTGCCTGTAGTACTCATATGATTAAGTGGTAAAAGTGATAAAAATGAAACGAAATTATAAATATATATTATCTATATGTTGTTACAAGACCGATGGTCTGTAGCAATAATCTAATAAAAGGAGCGGTATGATATGAAGGGTAAAATTGCACTTTATTCACGCGTTAGTACGTCAGAGCAATCGGAGCATGGGTACTCAATCCATGAGCAAGAACAAGTACTCATCAAAGAGGTTGTGAAAAATTTCCCAGGTTATGACTATGAGACATATACTGACTCAGGCATTTCAGGTAAAAATATTGAAGGTCGTCCGGCAATGAAACGTCTATTACAAGATGTTAAGGATAATAAAATCGAAATGGTATTAAGTTGGAAATTGAATCGTATTTCTCGCTCAATGAGAGACGTGTTTAATATTATTCATGAATTCAAAGAACATGACGTAGGGTATAAATCAATTTCTGAGAATATTGACACATCCAATGCTTCTGGAGAAGTACTCGTTACAATGTTTGGGTTAATAGGATCTATAGAACGCCAGACTTTGATTTCGAATGTGAAACTTTCTATGAATGCTAAGGCAAGGAGCGGAGAGGCAATCACCGGTCGTGTTTTAGGCTACAAATTATCACTTAATCCACTTACACAGAAAAATGATTTGGTTATCGATGAAAATGAAGCTAATATTGTACGTGAAATTTTCGATTTATATTTGAATCATAATAAAGGCCTCAAAGCCATTACAACCGTACTTAATCAAAAGGGGTATCGTACTATTAATCAAAAGCCATTTTCAGTGTATGGTGTTAAATACATTTTGAATAATCCAGTCTATAAAGGCTATGTCAGATTCAATAACCATCAAAACTGGGCTGTACAGCGAAGAAGTGGCAAAAGTGATAAAAATGATGTGATATTGGTCAAAGGTAAACATGAAGCCATTATAAGTGAAGAGGTATTTGATAAAGTTCATGAAAAATTAGCTTCTAAAAGTTTTAAACCGGGCAGACCTATTGGTGGAGATTTCTACTTACGTGGCCTTATTAAATGCCCAGAATGCGGAAATAATATGGTATGTCGACGGACGTATTATAAAACGAAAAAGTCCAAAGAACGGACAATCAAGCGTTATTACATTTGTTCCTTATTCAATCGTTCAGGGAGTTCTGCATGTCACAGTAATTCCATCAATGCTGAAGTCGTCGAGCGTGTAATTAATGTTCATTTGAATCGTATTCTGTCTCAACCAGATATTATCAAGCAGATTGCGTCAAATGTGATAGAAGAACTGAAACAAAAGCATAGTAACCAAACAGAAATTAAATATGACATTGATAGTTTAGAAAAACAAAAAGCTAAGCTTAAAACACAACAAGAACGATTGTTAGAATTGTTCTTAGATGATCAGATGGATAGCGAAATGTTAAAAGCTAAACAAAGTCAAATGAATCAACAGTTAGAAGTATTAGATCAACAAATTAAAGAAGCGCAACAAGCAAATCAATCACAGGATGAAATACCTAATTTTGATAAATTAAAAGGACGACTCATTTTGATGATAACACGATTCAGCGTGTACTTAAGAAAGGCTACACCCGAAGCTAAAAATCAACTTATGAAAATGTTAATTGATTCAATTGAAATTACGACAGATAAACAAGTAAAACTTGTAAGGTATAAAATTGACGAAAGTCTTATCCCTCAATCTTTGAAAAAAGATTGGGGGTCTTTTTTTATGCCCAAATTCCAATTTGAAATATATGGTCAAAATGATTATTTCATCGACCAAATTACCACTTTTACCACTTAGTTATTAGTGACAAAAGTGAGCGAAATGAAATAAAAATCAAATATATATTATCAAAATGATGTATCACATGCATACATCAATCAAATACATTAGGAGGTCATAACCATGACACTAGAACAACAACTCAAGCACTATATAACCAACTTATTCAATCTGCCAAGGGACGAAGTGTGGCACTGCGAATCTATCGAGGAAATCGCTGATGATATCTTACCCAATCAATATGTAAGACTTGGCCCACTCAGTAATAAAACACTTCAGACTAATACCTACTACTCTGACACACTTCATGAAAGTAATATCTATCCTTTCATTCTCTACTATCAGAAACAACTCATAGCCATCGGTTATATCGACGAAAATCACGATATGGATTTCTTATACCTACACAACACTATCATGCCTCTTTTGGATCAACGATACTTACTAACAGGAGGACAATAAAATGCATAAATACATCAAAATTACACAATTAGTCATTACAATACTAAGTGAAATCATCATTTGGATGAAAGAGTCAGAACGAAAGGAAGTCTCTTATGAATAGATATATCACCCGGGGTATCGCCAACAACTTACCTAATATCTTACAACACCAATTATGGCAACTCGTATCTGAGCGAGAACAAGAACAAACCAAAGATAATACTTCAGTAGATTATTTTCATATATTCCAGTTCAATAAGCATCGCAATCAATTATATATCAAACACAAACAAGAACGACCTGAATATGCGAAAATCCATAAAGCTAATTATTCAAAAGCAATCAATATCAATAAGGTCTACATTATTCGAGAAGATGATGTAGACCTTTCTTATTATGTCATGTTATTACCTGAAGAATACTAGAGGAGTGAAAATTATATGGAAACAATCAAAAGTACATTAAAAACAGAAGCCATATTCAGTGATGACAAACAACATCGCTATCTACTTAAGAAAACATGGAATAGTGAAAAACAATCAATCACAATCATTACAATGTATCCGCATTATGATGGCATTCTCAATATTGACCTAACGACCCAACTCATCATGAACAAAGTTTCAGAAATGGATGCATTTGGTTCAATCAATTTTGTGAATCTATACTCTAATATTACAACCCCTATCAATCTCAAACATTTAGAAAATGCGTATGATAAGCATACAGATATTCAAATTATGAAGGCAGTGAAAGAGTCAGATGAAGTGATATTAGCTTGGGGCGCTTACGCTAAAAAGCCCGGTGTTGAAGCACGTGTTAATGAAGTATTAGAGATGTTGAAACCACATAAAAAGAAAGTAAAACGACTCATGAATCCAGAAACCAATGAAATCATGCATCCCCTTAATTCGAAAGCACGTCAAAAATGGATATTAAAAGTATAGCAACTAAAATGTTTATTCACTATCCATGAAAATAATTGAATTTCATATATATCTTTTAATCTACAATATGATTAAAAGATATATTATTTGGTTCTGTTGCAAAGTAAAAAAATATAGCTAACCACTAATTTATCATGTCAGT